>Ga0070679_100000302_pt1 | contig 42063 bp, 34 predicted proteins | sample KBSC63BmetaG_FD_65652 | JGI IMG/M metagenome (GOLD analysis project Ga0070679, IMG submission 65652) | Corn rhizosphere microbial communities from Kellogg Biological Station, Michigan, USA - KBS C6-3B metaG | ecosystem: Host-associated > Plants > Roots > Rhizosphere | place: USA: Michigan... | reverse complement strand
ACCGTGACATCGTTCTGCCAGTCATAGACAAGAACCTCGCCAGTGCCCCCACCCCCCTTGGTCAGCGCAAGAAACCGTCCCGCGAGATCGGGCGAGAAACTGGGTAAAGTGTAAGGTCCCGGAGTGGCGAGCAACGGCCGCGTGGCTCCGGAGCTGTCCATCCAGTCAACGGGCCAGACTTGCTCGCCTGCCTTTCCGATGCGGTAAAGAAAATTGCCGGTCTCCGAGAACGAGACATCCCCAGCTACATCGTTTAACACCGGCTGAGGCGGGCCCCGCAGCGCCAGCTTGGTTGGATCGAAGGGCACGGCGAACAGCGTTCCCTGGTCCACATAGACGATGTGGCCCGTGGAATTTCCGGTAGGAAGATAGCGCCCAGCGGTAGCGTTGTTGACCAGCCGTTGTGCCTTCCCCGCAGCCAGACTCTTGACATAAATTCCCGCGGCAGAGCCGGTCGCGCCGAACAAAATGGCTTTGCCCCCGGGCAAGTATTGAGGGAATTGAAGGCCCCGCCCTCCCCCTTCGGCGAGGCTCACGATTTCCGTGGGAGTTCCTCCTGTCTCCGGAATGCGCGAGAGAGGAGCGGCGACGTTCAACGCCGCGATGATGAAGCCATCATTTCCCCAGGTAGCTCCAAAGGCTCCGGGAGCGGGCGCCAGAACGACGGGCGCACCTCCGCGAATGGAGATCTTCTGAAGATGCCCGTTCGCGTAAAAGCCGATCCATTGGCCGTCGGGGGAGAAGAACGGGTCCCCTGCGTTCTCCGTTCCCGGCAGAATGTGAGACTCGGACTCTTCCAGCAGCCGCGTGACGAGCATGGGGACGCCGCTGGCTCCCCGCTCGGCTGTTCCGCCTTCTGTTCCACGTTGAAGATAGACGATCCGAGTGCCGTCCGGGGACAGCGCAAAGCTTGCTCTACCAAAACCGCCGTCGACCCAGCCGGGGAGGTCCAGGTTCAACCGCACCAGCGGCCGGTCTTTCGGCTGCGACGCGCGCCAGGGCGCCCAGAAGGCGACACCGGCGACGATCACAAGAATCGCTGCCGCCGCCCAGGGAAGTATGGACTTCCATCCGCGCGGCGCTGCGGGCCCGGCGGGCGCAGCGGGCGCCTCTTCATCCAGCAACTCCCAAACGTCGCCAATACCGCGGAGGCGCTTCCTTGGATCTTTTTCCAGGCACCTCTTAAGCAGGCGCTGCATCTGCGGCGGGGCGCCGGACAGCTCAGGTCTTTCCTTCACCACCGATGCCAGCGTTTCGGTCAGATCCTCGCCCTGAAACAGCCGCTTGCCAGTGACCATCTCATAGAGCACAACCCCGAAGGCCCAGATATCGGCCCGCTTGTCGACCGTTTTGCCGCGAGCCTGCTCGGGAGACATGTAAGCGGCCGTTCCGAGGATCACGCCCGCCTGTGTCGCGGCCATGGAGATCGTGGGCGAATGCTCCGCGTCATGTTCGCTGCCCGACGCGGTGCGCGGTCCAACCTTCGCCAGGCCGAAGTCCAGGACCTTCACGGATCCGTCGGGCTTGAGCATGACGTTGCCCGGCTTAAGATCGCGGTGCACGATGCTCTTCTCATGCGCCGCGTCCAGCGCCTCGACGATCTGCTTCGCGATGCCGAGCGCCTCTTCACCAGGGATGGGACCTTCTTGAATCCGCTCGGCCAGCGTCGAACCCTCGACCAGTTCCATGACCAGGTAGTTGGGCCCGACGTCGAATAGCGTGCAGATGTTGGGATGATTCAGCGACGCCACGGCCCGGACTTCCCGGTCGAAGCGTTCGCTAAAGCGCTCGGCGGAAACTTTGATGGCGACATCCCGCCCCGTGCGCGGGTCGTGGGCGCGATACACCGCGCCCATGCCACCCTTGCCGATCATCGCAAGAATCTCGTAGGGCCCGAGCTTGTCGCCCGTATTTAGCGCCATCGCAGCCAAGTTTATCGTAACCGGGCACTCGCCCACGCGGATTCCTGTAAACTGGACCGAGAGGAGAACTCTACTATGAAGACATCCCTGAAGATTCTAGGTTTGGCCGTGGTTGCAGCGCTGCTGATGGTTGTGGCCGTTCCCGCCGCCGAAGCCCCGACTGCCGGAACCAAGGCTCCCGACTTTACCCTCAAGTCCCAGGAAGGGAAGACCGTCAGCCTCCACGATTTCAAAGGCAAATGGGTGGTTTTATACTTCTATCCCAAGGATTTCACCCAGGGCTGCACCATTGAAGCCCACAACTTCCAGGCCGACCAGGCCAAGTACGACAAAATGAACGCCGCCATCGTGGGCGTGAGCGTCGATACCGTCGATTCTCACCAGCAGTTCTGCACCAAGGAGAACCTGACCTTCAAGCTGCTAGCCGACGAGAAGCATGAAGTGGTGAACACCTACGGCTCCACTCAGAAATTCGGGGGCAACGAAGTGGCCGCGCGCAATACGTTCCTGGTGGACCCGCAAGGCGTGATCCGCAAAGTCTTCCTGAAGGTGAATCCTAATCCGCACAGCGCGGAAGTGCTGATGGCGCTGGCGGAGATGGAGAAGAAGTAGTTACGAGGCTTTTTCTTCCGGGGCTTTTTCTCCTGTTTCTTCCTGGATCTCGTAGCTGGTGACGATTTCGGCGGTGGGCCGCACGGTCGCGGCCACACCGCAATACTTTTCCGTCGATAGCTGGATCGCCTGGGCCACCGATTTCTCCGAAATTCCTTTCCCGCGCACGATGTGGCGTAATTCAAAGCGCCTGAAACTGCGCGGATGCTCTTCGCGCCTCTCCCCGCGCACTTCGATTTTGTAACCCGTCACCTGCTCCCGTTTTTTGTGCAGTACCGAGATGACGTCGGCTCCCGTGCACCCGCCCAGGGCGATCATCAGAAGCTCCAGCGGTCCCGAGGCAGCCGAGCGCTCGCCCTTTATGTCCAGCACCTGGGCATGCCCGCTGGGTGTGACGGCCACAAAAAAATCGTCACCGGCGTATTCCACGGTGGCGTAGTTATTCTTCATGGCCTCTAGTTTTACATGGCCTAACGATCGATAAGTACACTGAGGGTTCATGACGGATACGCTCACGCTCAGTGATGTTCAGCGCGCCCGCCAGCGGATCGCGTCCTGCGTGCGCCGGACTCCCCTGGTGCCCAGCGCAACCCTCAGTGAGAGGCTCAAGACCAACGTCTACGTAAAACTCGAGCTGTTTCAGAAGACCGGCTCGTTCAAAGTGCGTGGGACGTTCAATAAGGCGCTTAGCCTGGCTCCTGAAATAAACGCCAAGGGTCTGGTCACTGTCAGCGGAGGCAACAACGCCCTGGCGGTAGCCTATACGGGTCGCGCGCTGGATCTGACGGCAACCATCCTGATGCCGGAGAATACTCCGCAGCCGATTCAGGAGGCGACTCGCGGCTATGGCGCCCAGGTGAAATTCGCCGCCACCGCCGCGGAAGCCTTCGCGCAGGCTGCCGAGCTGGAGCGCGACGGCTGGATTTACATTCATCCTTTTGACGATCCGGCGCTGATGGCCGGCCAGGGAACCATGGCGCTCGAGATCCTGGACGACGTTCCGCAGATCACTGACATCATCCTGAGCATCGGCGGCGGCGGAATGATGGCGGGTGTAGGCACGGTGATCAAGGCGCTGAAACCGTCTGTCCGGATCTGGGGCGTCGAGACGCACGGCGCGGACTCGATGGCGCGGTCGCTAGCAGCCGGGAAGATCGTCACGCTGGAGGCGATGACGTCGATCGCGCGAAGTCTGGGAGCCCCGGCCCCATCGGAACGCACCTTCGCGATGGCTCAGCAGTTTCTGGAAAGCGTCACGGTGGTATCCGACAAAGATGCGATCGAGGCCGCACGCTTTTTATTGGATCGCCTGAAGGTCCTGGCCGAACCAGCCGCATCGTGCACTTACGCCGCGGCGGGACGCCTACAAGGGCAGTTCACGGCAGGCAAGCACGTGGTCCTGGTCCTATCCGGCGGAAATACCAGCCTGGAAGCGCTGCTACCTGGCCAGTAGACCGGCGTCGACCGGAAGAGCATGCCCGGTGATATACGACGCCTTATTCGAACACAGGAACACGACGGCATCGGCGACTTCCTCGGTCGTCCCGAAGCGGCCCATGGGATGAACCGCCAGCACCGCGGCTTCGTGATCGCTACCGAAGAGTCCATCGGACATCGCCGTGCGGATCACCGCCGGACACACTGCGTTGACGCGGATTCCTTTTTGCGCGTATTCCATCGCGGCGGCTTTGGTCGCGCCGATGACTCCATGTTTACTCGCGTAATAAGCGATACCGATCGGCCCGCCGATCAAGCCCGCTACCGATGACATATTCACGATCGCGCCGCCGCCGGACTTCAACATGTGCGGGATTTCGTACTTCATGGCCAGGAACACACCCTTCAGATTGATATCGATCACGTCGTCCCACACCTCTTCCGAGTAGTCGGGAAGAGGAACAAATGCCGTACCTCCGATGCCGGCGTTGTTGAACGCGTAATCCAGGCGCTGCCAGCGGTTCACGGCCGTGTCCATCAGGTTCTTTAACTGATCGGCGCGAGTGACGTCGGTTGGGACGAAAATCGCTTCGCCGCCCTGGGCCTGAATCTGGCGGATGGTTTCCTGGCTTTCGACTGCGCGCCGGGCCCCGATCGCCACGCGAGCGCCTTCCGCTGCGAACGCGATGGCCGCGGCCCGGCCGATGCCCGAACTACCGCCGGTGATGACGGCGACCTTGCCTTCAAATTGTCTAGTCATTTCCTCTTGATATACTGCCACAACATCGTGTTTTCCAAGACCGCCCGGTATTACGATCAGCTTTACTCCTTCAAAGATTATGGGGACGAGGCAGCCAAGCTTCGCGACCTGATCAGGCGGGAGCATCCGGCTGCCGGTTCTATTCTGGACGTGGCTTGCGGCACGGCGGAGCACGCCAAGCTGCTCTCGGGGGAGTTCTCCGTAGACGGAATCGACCTGGAGCCCGAGTTCATTGAGATCGCCCGCCGCAAGGTGCCCAACGGCGACTTTCGCATCGCCGATATGCGGGAGTTCGATATGGGCAAGAAGTACGGGGTCGTGCAATGCCTGTTCAGCTCTATCGGCTACCTCACCGACGGAGGCGATGTAGTCCGTGCGCTTGAATGCTTTGCGCGTCATCTGGCGCCGGGCGGCATCATCATCATAGAACCGTGGATTACGCCGGAGAACTGGCAACAAAACGGCCCCTCCATGCTGTCGGTGGACCAGCAGGATCTCAAGATTTGCCGGATGAACGTCAATCGCCTCGACGGAAACCTCTCAGTCATCCCCTTTGACTATCTGATCGCGACGCGTGCTGGAGTGCAGCACGTTCAGGAGGAACATGTGCTGGCTCTCTATAGCGTTGACGAGATGCTCCAGTTCTTTGAGCAAGTCAGGCTAAAGGTGAGGCTTGATCCACAGGGCCTGGACGGCCGCGGTCTCTACCTGGCAGGTCCACGATAACCGCGGCAAACCTGTCGTTAAATAGTACATGGACTGGCTGAGCATACGGCGGGAGTTTCCGGCACTGGAGCATTGGACATATCTAAACACCGCAACCTACGGGCAAATGCCTCTTCGCGCCGTGGAAGCCATGACCGGACACTCGAAGCGCCGCGATGAGTTCGCAACCACCGATTTTCTCGCCTGGTACACCGATGCCGACCGCATGCGCGCCAGCATCGCCCGGCTGATTCACGCCGAGCCAGCCGACATCGCCTTTATGCCGAACGCGGCGGCGGCGCTGTCGAACGTCCTCTCCGGGATCGCGCCGCGCCCCGATGAGAACATCATCACCCTGGACGACGAGTTTCCCAACTATCTGTACCAGGGCTTGGCACGAAAGGTCCCTTGGGAACAACTTCAGGACTCCGTCGACGACGGTACTCGTTTGGTCGCGTTCAGCGAGGTGAACTACGCTACCGGCTTCCGTCCGCCGCTCAGCGATCTTGTGAAGTTTCTTCGCGAGCGCAGCGTACCCCTGTTCCTGGACGGATCGCAAAGCGTGGGCGCACTGACTTTCGACGTCACGAAAACTCCCGTGGATGTACTCGCGGTGCACGGCTACAAATGGCTGATGTCGCCCACCGGCGCGGGATTCATGTACGTCTCGCCCGCGTTTCGCAAGAAACTGCCGCCGAACATCATCGGCTGGCGCAGTCATCATGATTGGCGCAACGTGGACCGTCTCCATAGCGGCACGCCCGAGTTCAAAGACGCAGCCGAAAAGTATGAGGGCGGCGGTCTGCCGTTTCACCTGCTGTACGCGTTGGAGGCTTCGGTGGATTGGATGCTCGATATCGGACCGGAAGCGATCGAGAAGCGTGTTCTGGAACTGGCGAGTTGCGCACGGTCGATTCTGCGCGGCCTGGGGGCTCACATTGAAGATACAGGCTCTCAGATCGTGATCGCTGGATTTCCGGGAAAAGACGCGTCCGCGATGGCGCGCACTCTGCGGGAACAGAAAGTGGTCGTCGCGGCGCGCCACGGCCGGCTGCGCGTTTCGCCACACTTCTACAATGATGATGAGGACCTCAAGCGCATGGAGATGGCACTCAAGAGCCTGCTGTGACTACTTTCCTCGAAGCCGCGTGGCGGGAGTTGCGATTCGCAGTGCGATCGCTGCTGCGCGCGCCGTTCGCCGCCGCCGTGATGATCGCGATCCTGGCCGCCGGGATCGGCCTCAACACCGCGGTTTACAGCGTCCTCTACGGCATCCTGCTGCGACCGTATCCCTACGCCTCGCCCGAACGGATTGTTCGGATCGCATCGGCGCCTACCAAGGATCCGGGCAACCGCGTAGGTGTTTCGCTGCCTGATTTTGAGGATTTCCGGCATGACACACGCACCGTGCAGGATTTGAGCGCGTGGACCACCGAACGTATTAACTTGATCGACGAGGGCGTTGCGGTGCCGGTGGATGCGGGAGTGATTTCGCCCGGCCTGTTCGCAGCGCTAGGCGTGAAGCTCGCGATCGGCCGCGAGTTTCTTCCGGAAGAAGACATTCCGGGCGGCGATTCCAATAAAGTCATCTTGAGCCACGCGCTGTGGGATAAACGATTCAACCGCGATCCGGCGATTCTGGGCCGCGCGATTCGCACTTCGCTCGGCTCTTTCACCGTGGTGGGGGTGGCGTCTCCAGGCTTCCTGTTTCCGCAGGATTCGGCGTTGTGGATTCCCATCGAAAGCGAACTGCGGGCCCGGAACGGTTCGCGGCAAATGCGCTTCTATCGGAAATATCGCGTAGTGGCTCGCCTGCGCGACGGCGTGTCTCTCCAAGCCGCGCAGGAGAATTTCCGGCAAATCGGGACGCGTTTGCAACTCGATTATGCCGGCACCAACCGCGACATTCTGCCGGTAGTCGAGCCCTTGCGGGCAGTCGAAACCTCCGCAATGCGGCCCTACGTGCTGCTGCTGATGGCCGGAGCGGGATTGGTGCTTCTCGTCTGCTGCACCAACCTTGCGAATCTGCTGCTCGCGCGGTTGTCGGCCCGCGAGCGCGAGTTCGCGGTTCGCGCGGCCATGGGCGCCGGGCGCCCTCGTCTCCTGCTCCAGCTCCTGACCGAGAATTCGATACTGGCGATTGCGGGGGCGTTTCTCGGCGTAGTTCTGGCGAGCTCTCTACTCGCCGCTTTACCGCGAATGATCCCCACCGATGTGCCTTTTTGGATTCGCTTCGATCTGGACCGGAACGTCCTATTGTTCACCTGTGCCGTGACCATTGGAACCATTGCGACATTCGGACTGATTCCGTTGCTAAAGTCGTCGCGCTCTGATCTGGAGGGCTTGCTGCGCAAGGGTTCGCGCGGGACTCCCGCCACTTCGCGGCTCCGCCGCGGCCTTATTATCGGAGAAGTCGCGCTTTCGGCGGTTTTGCTAGTCTGCGCCGGACTGCTCCTGAAGAGCCTGAATCGTCTGGAAACCGTCGACCCCGGATTTCAGCCGGGCAACGTGCTCGCGATTCAACTATCGCCGTTCAAGCCCGGCTCGGCGCAGCAGCGGATCGAGGCGGCGAGCGACTACTTCCGCAAAGTCATCGCCTCCATCGGCCAAGTTCCGGGAGTGGTCGTCGTGGGCGCGACGGACGGGCTCCCATACACGCCCGATAGCGAGGACCGTCCCAGCTACAACATGGAAGTGCAGGGCGCGGGATCGGTCGAACGGGCATATCGAGGACCAGGTTCCGTGATCGATATTACGCCGCAGTACTTCGAGGCCATGGGGATTCCTCTGCTCCAGGGCCGCGCGTTCAACGATCAGGACAAGACCACGTCGGAAAAAGTAATCATCCTGAGCGAGCGCGCCGCCAGGTTCCTGTTTCCGGGACGCAGTCCGATCGGAGGCCAGGTCCGCCATAACACCAACGGCATGGCCGATCCGTGGTCGCGCGTGGTGGGCGTGGTCGGCAACGTCCGGTACAAGGCGGACGAAAAATCCGAGGGCATGGAGATGTACTATCCATCCGCACAGTGGGAATTCGAGAGCGCCTATGTGGCGGTTCGGTTCCAAGGTTCGCCTGCCGGGTTCGAAAATGCAGTCCGCCAGGCGGTGGCCTCCGTAGACGCCGAAACGGGCATCGACGAGATGAAGACTATGGACGCTCTGATGAATGAGACGCTCTGGCAGCAGCGCTCCTGGGGATTCGTGCTGGCAGGCTTCGCGGCCACGACTCTGCTGCTGGCCGCGGTCGGGCTCTATGGCGTGATGGCTTACAGCGTGTCGCTGCGGCGCACCGAGATCGGGATCCGGGCCGCGTTGGGCGCGACTCCGCGAACGATATTCGGCGACGTAACCCGCGAAGGCGTGTATCTGGCAGCCGCGGGAGCCGCCATCGGACTTCTTGTCGCGCTGGGCGTGACGCGGCTTTTGCGGACGATGCTCTACGGCGTCCCGCCGGGCGATCCGGTTACGTTCCTGCTCGCCGCGCTGGTGTTGATAGCCGTGGCAGCGGTCGCATCGGCCTTGCCGGGCCTGCGTGCCGCGAATATGGATCCGGTGAAGGTTCTCAGGAACTGAACGCCCTATTGACTCTCTATACGGCTTCGTATAGGCTATCGATAGGAAATGGCTGCCGAAGATCTACTGCCCGGAACATTGGACCTGCTGATTCTCCAGACGCTCTCGCTGGGACCGCAGCATGGCCTGGGAATCTCCCGGCGCATCGAGCAGATCACGGGCGGGACGTTCCGCGTAATGCCTGGATCGCTCTTCCCCGCGCTGCACCGGATGGAGGAGCAGAGCTGGCTCGCCGCGGAATGGGGTGAGTCCGAAACTAATCGCAAAGCCAAGTATTACCGTCTCACTAAGTCCGGTTCTAAAAGGCTGGGCCTGGAAAAGGTTCGTTGGGACAAGGTTGCGATGGCCATCCGCAGCGCCTTGGAGGCTCGCTAGATGTTCCGCGCCCTCCTCCGCAACCTCTTGCGGCGACGCCAGGTCGAACACGATCTCGACCAGGAGATCCGCACATACGCCGACATACTCGCCGACGAGAAAGCGCGAAGCGGCATCCCGCGCACCGAGGCCGAGCGCGCCGCCCGCATCGAACTGGGCGGCATCGAACAGGTCAAGGAACAGGTTCGCGCGAGCCGCACCGGAGCCTGGTTCGACGCGCTTGCCGCCGACCTTCGCTATGCCCTTCGCACCCTGCAGCGGAATCCAGGTTTCGCCGCAGTCACGGTTCTCACGCTGGCCTTGGGCATCGGCGCGAATACCGCGCTGTTCAGCATAGTGAACGCGCTGCTCCTGCGCGATCTGCCTTACAGGGACGCCAGCCGCCTGGTCTACGTCACCGAGTTCTGGCCGCACGAGCCGTACGCTCCCGGTCCGCCGAGCCCCGATTTCGTGAACTGGCAGGTTCATGCCCGACTGCTGGATGGCATCCAGGCCTACGGAGGTGGAGGAGACCTGACCCTCACTACCAGCGGCGACGCCGTACGCCTCAACGGAACGGTGGTCACCGCCGGGCTCCTGGACATGCTGGGGGTCCAGCCCGCACTAGGACGCAATTTCACTCCAGAGGAAGATCGCCCGGGCGCGGCGCCGGTGGTGATTCTAGGCTACGCGCTTTGGCAGCGTCACTTTGGCGGATCATCCGACATCATCGGCAAACAGATCGAATTGGACGGCGGCGGTCGCACAGTGATCGGCGTTCTACCCGCTACCTTCGCATTCCCCGATAACAATTTCGGCCAGGAGCTCCTGCTCCCATTGGGCCTTGATCTCAACCCCGGCTGGCGTGAGCGGGACCTTCGGTTATTGCGGGTGATGGCAAGGGTCAAACCAGGCGTCACAGTCGAGGCGCTTCATACTGAGCTGGCCGAATTGGTTCGGCGCACGGCGTCGGAAGAACCTCCGCAATTCGTGACCATGCGCAAAGATATGGAAATCCGCTTGATCCCATTGCGCCAGTGGCTTACCGGCGGCGTCAGCAGGGCTGTTCTGGTTCTGCAGGCAGCCGTCGCTATGGTGCTGCTGATCGGATGCCTGAACGTCGCCAATTTGCAGATCGCACGCGGCATCGCGCGGCGCAAGGAAATGGCCTTGCGGACTGCGCTGGGAGCGGGGCGCGCCCGCATTACGCGCCAATTGCTGACGGAGAGTCTGTTGCTGAGTGCGCTCGGCGGTGTGGCAGGATTGGCTCTGGGATATGGGGCGTTGCATCTGATCCGCTCCTTCCTTCCGGCTGGCCTTCACCTGGCCGATACGATCCGCATCGATCCACCGGTACTGGCCTTTACGCTGGCCATCGCGATTATGTCTGGAATCGTGACCGGCCTGGCGCCGGTTCTGGCTGCGAGCCAGACGCGCCTGGACGTGACTCTCAAGGAAGGTAGCAGCCGCACCAGCGAGCCTGGCAGCCACCACCGCCTTCATCGCGGTCTGGTGATCGCCGAGGTCGCTGTCGCCATGGTTCTGTTGGCGGGCTCGGGGCTGCTAGTACGGAGTTTCGCGCGCATGGCGTCGCTCGATCCGGGTTTCGATCCGGACGGAGTGCTGACGCTTCGGATCGCGCTTCCGGCGCGTAAGTATGCGACCGACCAGAGCAGAGCTACTTTCCTTTCGCAACTTCTGGAACGTGCGGCGGCGATTCCCGGAGTGCAAAACGCAGCGATCGGAGGAGGTTTGCCGCTCATCGGCGCACGCATTCGGGCCGGTACCTGGGTCGATGGGCGTCCGGCGCCGCCTCCCGGAGGCAGGCCGTCGATCCCCGTCACGGGCGTGAGTTCGAACTACTTTGAGACGTTGCGGATTCCGTTGCTGAGCGGCCGTGCATTTACGGAGGCGGACCGCGACAGTTCGCCACATGCGGTCATCGTCAATCGCGCGTTCGCCGACCGGTTCTTCCCCGGCGAAGATGCACTGGACAGGAACATCACTTTCGGCGGCAGCAAGGATCTGAACCAGATCGTCGGCATCGCGGGCAATGTTCGCCAGGGAGGTCTGCGAATCGCCGCTGAGCCCGCCATCTATGTCTCGTACCGGCAGATTCCCGAATCCGAGATTCTTCTGGTCCTTCGCTCACGTTTGCCTCGAGCCGCACTTTCCGCGGCCGCCGCGACCACGATTCGCTCGATTGATCCGGATGTGCCCGTTTACGACGTCGCCACCATGCAAGACCGGCTCGGCGAGGCTCTCTCCATACAACGCGCGAATATGGCGCTAATGGGCGTATTCGCCGCGCTGGCTCTGCTGCTGGCCTCGATCGGGATCTTCGGCGTGATCGCCTACATGGTGAACCGGCGATCGCTCGAAATCGGCATCCGCATGGCGCTGGGCGCTCAGCGCAGCGACGTATTGAAAATGGTCCTGGGACACGGAATGATTCTGGCGCTGATTGGAATCGCGATCGGGCTCGGCGGCGCGCTCGCGGCCACACGCGCCTTGCGCACGATGCTGTTCGAAGTCAGTCCCAATGATCCGTGGACGCTGGCGGCATCGGCGGTCCTATTCGCCGGCGTTGCAGCCGCCGCGTGTTACATTCCTGCCCGCCGCGCAGTCCGGGTTGATCCGATGACGACGCTGCGTCACGACTGATCGTATTCCACACTAACCAAAAACAACCCGGCGCTGGTGTTGATCGCGGTGGCGGCGGTCGCATCGGCATTACCGGACTCTCAGACGCTAACGAGGGGATGCGACTACAAGCTGGTAGCTATTGCGGGCCCCGCGGCTTCTACGCCTTTGATGGAACAGTTTTGTGCCTGATGCCGTATAAATAAGTTTGACCAGTGGAACGTCTTGTGAGCGCTAAACCGTCACCGAAACCAAACCCCTTTGACTTCATCTTTCAGAGCGTCTGGCTCCGCCTCACATACTTACTGTTCTGGGCCACGTATATAACTGTGTTCTGGTTCGTCCTCGGCCCGGCATCCAAAGTTGCAGCGGCAACCACTCCGTGGTATGCGGTGAGTGTGGCCTGGGGAACATGTGCCCTTGGAGTCGTGGTGCCCACCCCCGCCGTTATGCGACGCGTGCCTCGCCAATGGTTCCGCGTCCCTGCGCGCGAGCGCCTCCTCCATCGCATGCTTGGCGTCGGTGTGTTCGGCTGGCTGCTCGATGTCTCCGGATGGAATCGTCATGTCCTCGAACCTCTGCGGGGATTCTCCGGCAAGAGGGCGGGCTTACTCTCCCTGGAACAGTCGCTGCGAGGCGCCGCTGTCTCACACGGAATCTGCTTTGCCATTCACGTACTCTTAGCCCTCCTCGCACTCTTCAGCAGGCATCCGTGGAGCGCGGCACTATGGATGTTGTTGCCGGGCGCAGTCGTTCATCTCTACCCGGTTCTGCTACAGCGCTCCATCATGCTTCGACTCCAACCGCTGCTGGATAAAACTGCATCGGCTGGGTGATTCAGAAGCTGAGCGCCAAGAACCCCCGCTTTTCCAGTTTGTTTGTTCCAAAGCTCCTATTAGCTGATGAAATTATGCAATCCTCTACTCCCGCGTGACGTGCTCCCCATATTCCACGCTCACCAAGAATAATCCCCTCGCCGGAGCCGACGGACCCGCGGGAATCTTGCAACCCGGCTTTAGCCGAGTCTCGATACCCGCGAGCCCGAGGTTTCCCTTCCCTGCCTCGAGCAGCACACCCACGATGTTGCGGACCATGTGCTTCAGAAACCCGCTGCCGCGGACGCGGTAGATCAGGCGGTCGCCCTCTAGCATCAGACAAGACGAAAAAATTCGCCGGACCTTCGACCGGCCGAGCCCATCGATCGGGTCCGCTGCCGCGAAGGCGGTAAAGTCATGTTCGCCTTCGAGCAGGCGGGCGGCCTGAGTCATTCGCTCCTCATCCAGCGGATAGGGATAGTGATAAACGTACTTGCGATCGAACGGCGGGCAAATCTCGGCCCGCAGGATGCGATATTCGTAGGTCTTAGCGAGGGCGTCGTAACGCGGATGAAAGCTCTCGTGCGCCTCGGCTGTTTCCGTCACGCGGATATCGCGCGGCAGCAGGCGATTCATCGCCTTCTTGAGATTCGGAAGGGGGATGGGATTCCTCAGCCGGAAGGCCGCTACCTGGGCCAGTGCGTGGACCCCGGCGTCGGTACGGCCGGAACCATCCACATGCACCACGTCCTCTTCGATTTCCGACAGAACGCGTTCGAGCACGCGCTGAATGGTCGCGACTCCGGGCTGAACCTGCCAGCCGTGATAGTCCGTGCCATCGTAACTGACGATAATTCGAATTCGGCGCATGCGGCGCTTTATGCCGTCGCGCGCGAGCCCGGTTTGACCACCGGGAGACCCTGCTTGCATAACGGGCATTCCTCCGGCGTCCAGGAGACCGCGTCGAGGGTCGCCAGGGCCACCCGGGGAACTCCCAGGTCGACGCGCCCGCCGCTGCGGTCAATGATCGAGCCCGCCGCCAGGACCTGGACTCCGGCAGCCTGCAGCAATTCAATGACTTCCCGGGTACTGCCGCCGGTAGTGACCACGTCCTCGACCACCACGGCGGTCTCGCCGGGGGTCAGAACGAAGCCCCTCCGCAGGCTCATTTTGCCCGCCGGATCGCGTTCGGTGAACAGAAAACGGGCTCCCAAGGCCCGCGCTACTTCGTGGCCGATGATCAAGCCTCCCAGTGCAGGGGAAACTACGATCTGGGCAATGGACCCCTGGCCTTTTGGCATACTCTCGGCTAATGCGCGGCCGAGCCGCTGGGCCAGATCGGGATGCTGGAGAACCAGGGCGCTCTGAAGATATTCACCGGAATGCAGGCCGCTAGTGAGGCGAAAGTGACCCTTCAGATAGGCACCCGTCTCACGAAATGTTTGCAGAGTAGAGTCTGACACGGTTTCTTCATATATAATAGTGCGAGTACGACTTAACAATCTTGACGATACACCCCCTGTAACAACAGTACCGTCTCCCGTCGTCATTTCTAATCGAAGACAAAAAACATTGGGGAGTAGTCTACTACGATGAAGAAGCTTAAATGGCTCGTGGGCTTTACCTTGCTGATTGCAGCGCTGGCCCTGGCTGGCTTCACCTATTACAATCGCTCGAAAAAGGCGGATTTCCTGACGGCCAAGGTACAGAAGGGCGACATCGAATCGGCGATCTCCGCAACCGGTTCGCTGGCCGCGGTGGTTTCTGTCGCCGTGGGCAGCCAGGTATCGGGCAATATCGCCGCGCTGTACGCGGATTTCAATTCCGTGGTCAAAAAAGGCCAACTCGTGGCTCAGATCGATCCGGCTCCCTTCCAGACCAAGGTGGACCAGGCCAAAGCCAATCTGGATAGTGCCAAGGCGCAGATTACCAACGCCGAAGTGGGCGTCAAGAAAGCGGATCTGGACATCGCCAATGCCGAGTTGAACATCACCAACCAAAAGGCCGCGTTAGTGCGTGCCGAGTCTCAAGTTAAAGATGCCAAGCGGAAACTGGATTTGCAGGGAAAGATGTTCACCGATGGCATTGGGACGCAGGACGCGCGCGACAGCGCCCAAGCGGTTTACGATCAGGCCATCGCCAGCCAGGATTCAGCCCAGGCGCAGGTGAAGTCCGCGCAGGCTAATCTCGAATCGGTCAAAGCCCAGAAGCAGGTGGCGGAAACCCAGAGAGTCACGGCGGCGGCTCAGGTGGCCACCGCGGACGCGAACCTGCAGAACGCCCAGCTGGATCTGGATCATACCCGCATTAGTTCGCCGGTCGACGGCGTGGTGATCGCGCGGAACATGGACGTGGGTCAAACCGTCCAGGCGTCGTATTCGGCGCCGCAGCTGTTCAGCATCGCGCAGGATCTTTCCAAGATGCACGTGGAAACCAACATCGATGAGTCCGACATCAGCCGTGTTCAGGTGGACCAGGACGCCTCGTTTACAGTGGACGCCTATCCCGGGCAGACCTTCCACGGCACTGTAATGCAGATCCGCCACTCACCGACCAACGTGCAAAACGTCATTACCTACACCGTGGTGATCGCCGTGGATAATCCCGACATGAAGCTGTTCCCAGGCATGACGGCCAACGTCCGGCTGGTCACAGACCATTTGTCTTCAGTGCTGAAGATTCCCTCCGCGGCGCTCCGCTTCCGTCCGCCGGACGACCTTCTGCCGGCCGATGCCAAGAGCACCGACAAAAAGACCGGCAAGGGCGATGGCAAGTTCGATCCCAGCCAGTTTAAGGGCGGCGACGGCAAGTTCGATCCCAGCCAGTTCAAGGGCCGGGGCGGCGGGGGCGGCGGTTTCGGCCGGCGCGGCGGCGATGGTGGCGGCGGCCAGGGCCGGGGCGGCCAGGCCGGCGGCGCTCGTCCGCAGTTCCAGACCGTCTATACGCTGGATGAAAAAGGCCAGCTCAAGGCGGTGCGAATTCGTACCGGGGTCAGCGACGGAAACTTTGTTGCGATGCTGGGCGGCGATCTCAAAGAAGGCGAGACGCTGGTCACTGGAATCGAAGGCGTTCGGACCGGCGGCAATCAGAATAAGAACGCTCCCGGATTCCCGGGCGGCAACAATAATCAGTTCAAGGGCGGCCGGGGCGGCTTCCCGTTTTAGAGCATCAGCGAGGACGATTCGTGGAATCTGCTCTCATCCGCATCGAGCATTTGCATAAAACCTATCACATGGGTGATAACCATGTGCACGCCCTGCGCGGGATATCGCTGGACATCGCCCGCGGCAGTCTGGTCGCGATTATGGGAGCGTCGGGTTCCGGCAAGTCGACGCTAATGAATATCGTAGGCTGCCTGGATAAGCCCAGCAGCGGAAAATACTATCTCGACGGCGTCGATATCGGCGGACTCGATCGGGACCAGTTGGCCGATATTCGCAACCGCAAGGTGGGGTTCGTGTTTCAGCAGTTCAACCTGCTGGCCAGGACATCGGCCTTGGAAAACGTCGAGCTGCCTCTGCTCTACAGCGACGGCGACAAGAGCAAGTTTAAGGAGCGCGCCATGGCGGCCCTCACCGCGGTGGGTCTGGCGGAACGTTACGATCACCATCCCAGCCAGCTCTCAGGCGGCCAGCAGCAGCGCGTGGCTATCGCCAGGAGCCTGATCAACGATCCCCAGCTCATCCTGGCGGATGAGCCAACCGGCGCTCTGGATTCGCGCACCAGCGTCGAAATCATGGGTATCTTTCAGAAGTTGAACCGGGAGAAAGGCATCACCATCGTACTGGTGACGCACGAACCCGACATCGCCCATTATTCCAACCGCATCATCCAGTTCAAGGACGGCCACATCATGGTGGACGAGGCCGTAACCAACCCACGGAATGCCGAGCGGGAATTGGCGGAAATGCCCGACGTGGTAGAGGAAGAAGAGGAACCAGTCGCATGAATAAGGTCTTCCAAAGCATGAGAATCGCGTTCCGCGCGCTGCGTGTGAACAAGCTCCGTTCCGCGCTGACCATGCTCGGCATCATCATCGGCGTAGGCGCCGTGATCGCCATGGTATCGGTGGGCAGCGGCGCCACCGACCGCATCCATCAGCAGATTGCCTCCATCGGCAGCAACGTCATCATCGTCCAGCCGGGCAGTCAGAATACCGGCGGCGTCCGGAGCGGGAATGGCAATTCGCAGACCCTGACCGAAGATGACGCCCGGGCCATCGGGGAAGAATGTCCCGACGTGATCTATGCCTCGCCGATCCAGCAGAACCAGCAGCAGGTGGTCTACGGGAGCAACAATTGGGGCACGCGGATCTACGGCGTGTCGCCTGACTACCTGACCATTCGCGACATTCGAATTGAAGAAGGCGAGCCGTTCACGTCCGACGATGTCAAGTCGACCAACAAGGTCGCTCTGCTGGGCAAGACCGTGGTCGATAACCTTTTCGCCGGCGAGGATCCGATCGGCAAAACCATTCGTGTCCGCAAGGTGCCCTTCACCGTGGTGGGAACGCTGGTCTCCAAGGGCCAGAATTCCAGCGGACAGGATCAGGACGATCTGATCATCATGCCGATCACTACCGCCAAGAAGAAAGTCATGGGCGGCGGGCGGGCCAACAACTGGCAGCAAATCGGCCAGATCATGGTGCAGGCCCGCGATGGGCGGAATGCCAACGCCATGGATGAGATCGAGGCCCTGTTGCGCCAGCGCCACCGCCTCCAGGCCACGGAGGACAACGACTTCCAGGTCCGCAGCCTGGAGGAGATGGCCGCCGCGCAGGAGCAGGCCACTCAAATCATGGGCCTGCTGCTGGCCTCTATCGCGTCGGTATCGCTGATCGTCGGCGGCATCGGCATCATGAACATCATGCTGGTGTCGGTGACCGAACGCACCAAAGAGATCGGCCTGCGCCAGGCAGTAGGCGCGAAAACCAACGATATTCTGTCGCAGTTCCTGGTGGAAGCCGTTACGCTTTCGTTATTGGGAGGCTGCCTGGGGATTGCCATGGGAGTTTTAGCCAGCTTAGGAATTTCCTACTTTGCTGGGTGGAATACTCTGGTGAGTCTGCCTTCGATCCTGGCCGCGTTCTTCTTCTCGGCGCTGGTGGGCGTATTCTTCGGATTCTACCCGGCGCGGAAGGCTGCGTTTCTGGATCCCATCGAAGCGCTGCGCTATGAGTAGAACGTTGAAGTATGAGTAACCGGCGTGGGGCGTCCCTGGTCCTGCCGCTGGTATGCCCGGCGGCCCAGTTTCGCACGCCGGAATTCCAAAACCGGACAGTGCGAACATATCCATAGGTTTTCTTTTCAATACGATAGTGCTGGCGTTCGAGATGCAGCGCTGGAACGAGTATCCCGTAGGTGTCGTTATTAACTTCGAGGTCAATCTAGTCATGAAACATTTGAAGCCTTTCATCGCGTTGCTGTGTGTGCTGCTGATGGCAGCGCCCGGCGTTTATTCCCAGCAGCTCAACGATCGCGGACCTACTTTGAGCTCTGAGCGAGAACACTGGTATTCCGGATTCACGAACAATTACCGCACTCGTTATATCCCGCCTATCAGTGTTTCCAACAGCGGACGAGGGGACTCCCTGATCCGCGCCGGAAACCTCTATCTTTCGCTCTCCGACGCGATCGCTATGGCGCTTGAAAATAACATCGACATTGAGGTCTCGCGGTACGGGTATCCCCTGGCGGATGCCGGTTTGCTGAGCGCCCAGGCCAGCAACGGTGCCGGCGTGAGTTACGATCCGGCGATCACCAGCACGATAAATTGGGCCCGCTCTGCGCAGATCCAGACTAACTCGGTGACCGCCGGCGGCCAGTCGGTCAACGTTGGCGATTCGCGGGTTGCCAACTTCGGCGTGGTGCAAGGATTCCCGACGGGTGGAACGGCCACACTAGGCTTTAACAACAACTCGCTAACCACCAACAACACCAACGCCATCTTCTACCCTTCCTACAATTCAGGCCTGAGCCTTCAGGCCACGCAGCCCCTGTTGCAAGGCTTCGGCCTGGCGTTCAACACCCGTAACCTGCGGGTTGCCAAAAACAATATCCGGCTAACGGACTACCAGTTCGAGCAACAGCTCAACACTACGCTCGATACGGTGATCTCCACCTATTGGAATCTGGTCAGCGCCGCCCTGGCGGTGGACGTAGCGCAGCAGACCCTGGACGAGGCCAACCGTCTCTTGAGCGACAACAAGAAACAATTGGACATCGGAACCATGGCGCCGCTGGACGTGATGCAGGCCAGTCTGCAGGTCTCGACCAGCGAATCGAGCCTCATCACCGCGCAAACCGCGGTGGAGCAGCTGGAAGTGACTCTGAAGAACCTGATCAGCCGTAACGGCTTGGCGAACTCCTCCCTCGCGGATGTGCACATCATTCCGACCGATCGCATCACCGTCCCCGCCGTGGAGCCCATTCAGCCGGTTCAAGACGTCGTTGCGAAGGCACTGGATCGCCGCCCGGAACTGGCGCAGCAGCGCCTGCAGCTGGAGAACTCCAAGATAAACCTGACCGGAGCGAAAAATGCGATGCTGCCGCAATTGAATCTTACCGGCAACGTTTCGAATCCAGGCGCCGGCGGAATTTTCAATACGACGCCCCAAATCAACCCCCTCACCGGCCAAGTGATTCCCCGCACGCCGCCAAATCCCGAGTTAATCGGCGGCTACGGAAATATCCTGCGTCAAGTATTCGGAGTGCCAACAGTGAACTATACCGTGGGCTTCACTCTGAACATCCCCTTGCGCAACCGTTCCGCGCAGGCCGCCTATATCCAGCAGGATCTGCAACTGCGCCAGACTGAATTGAACGTGCAGAAGGAAGTCAATCAGATTCGTTTGGACGTCCAGAACGCGCTGATTGCCGTGAAGAACGCGCGCGCCCGTTACCAGTCCGCGACGACTGCCAGCTCCGTCGCCCAGCAGGTACTCGATGCCGAGCAGAAGAAATACGAACTGGGCGCTTCCACGTCCTATGCGGTGGTTCAGCACCAGGTCGACCTGGCCAATGCGCGGCAGACCGAAGTCTCCGCGATATCCGCCTACGCACAAGCCAAACTTCAGCTGGATCAGGCCACCGGCGCGATTCTCGAGAACAACAACGTCGTGATCGACGAAGTCAAGAACGGCCGGCTGTCGAAGACCCCCAGTCCGATCCCCGATGTCACCCCGGCTCCGGCTACGAACGGTCGTGCCGCGGTGGCAACTCCGGGTGTCGCCACGCCGGCGGCGAATCGCTAGCTTTCTTTTTACGCCACTTGCGTCGCTCCCGGTAATCTTTCCAGCGTGAAAACCGGGGGCTGGAAGTGGCGTTTTCTCTTTTGCGCTTCTCCTTCAGCAAGATAAAAGCGATGGGGAGATCGGCAGCCGGATTGCTTCCAAATAAGCGTAATGAAAATGTCGCAGGCTCAAGGAACCAGGCTGTCCCCCCAAGCATCTCCCCGATAATCATCCACAGAACCCTTCCCTTAACCCCCTGAAACCCCTCATAGCCGTGGTTCCTGAAGCCTGGACGTCCAGGGCTTCGTTTTCGGTGGTGTCGGGTATAATCGATTAGGTCTTTATGCAATTCGGCCCGGTCCGAAATTTTTGGCGCAGCGCCCTGCGAAGTGTGATGGTGATTTCCACAGCCGTCGCTTTGGGGCTCGCCCAGCAACCGCAGCCGCCGATCCGCGTTCAGGTGAACGAAGTAGTGGTTCCGGTCACGGTCACTAATCTGCAAGGAAAGTTTGTATCCGACCTGGAGCAGAGCGATTTCAAAATCTTCGACGAAGGTAAAGAGCAGACCATCCGCTACTTCAACCGCGAGCGCAATCAGCGCGTGGTAGTTGGCTTTCTGGTGGATCTAAGCAACCAGAGCCGCGGCCAGTGGAAGAGTCTGCAGGACGCAGCGATTGAACTGGTGCTGAATCTGCTGCCGGGCGACAAGAAATACGCGGGCTACCTGATCGGCTACGGAAATGAAGCCGAGCTGATGGTCAACACCACCTCGGACGCCGATCCCATCGTGGACCGGCTGCGAAAAATCTCTCCTAGCGGCGGGGCGGCATTCTACGATGCCCTGTACCTGGCCTGCACCAGCCGCAAGCTGGTGGACGGCGAACCGGTGGACCCGCGCCGCGTGATTGTGGTGATCGGCGACGGCCACGACAACGCCAGCACCCACACCCTCGAGCAAGTCCTGGAGCTGGCCCAGCGCTACCAGGTCACCATCAACGCCATGAGCACGGACGCCTACGGCTTCACCAGCGATTCCGGCAAGAACCTGGTGCGCCTGGCCGAGGAAACCGGCGGCCGTGTCGAATACCCGCTGATGAACGTCTACAAGGACGTTTCCGGATTCTTGTCCCAGCCCTCCGACGAGGGAAATTATCAGCTCAAGGTAGGAACTGGCGGATATACGGCAGCCATCCTGGGGTCGATCTACAAATCGATCGCCAATATCGCGGGCGAAATCACGGTCCAGTATGTCCTTCGGTACGTGCCCAATGAAGTGGACGAATCGCACGTGAAACGCTCCATCGAAGTGAAGGTCGATATCCCCAGCGTAACCGTCCGGGCTCGTACGTTCTACTACCCGTTTAGTCCGTAGCGCCCATCACACGCCTAGCACCGGAGTATGCCATGATTCTTAGAAAGCATGGCGGTCCTCCCCACCCAGCTTGCGCGTCTGTCGCTTCTGCATCTGGAGATGCCTGGAGGCGTGCCGGTAAGCGCGGGGGTGCTGCTCGAGGACCTTGCCAATGATCGCCTGTACCTGAGATTACGCCGCGACTGGGACGTGATCGCTCCCGCCGAAGCCGCCACCCTTTCCGAATTGGAACTCGATCTGGCGGCGAAGGCCAAGGAACTGGGCGCGGCGCAGGTCCTGAAACAGCTCCGCGACACGCTGTCTAATACGCTGACGATTTCCGAGCCCCGGGAAGTGGTGGTCCAGGATTTCGACCGTGGCGTCCAGCGCTGGTATGGCGAACTGATTCACTCCACGGTGCGCCCTTTCGTGACGCATCTGCCGCGCTATTCACTGGCGGTGGCCGCGGGCAAGTTTCTAGAGAATCAGGAGATCACCCAACAGGAAGGTGACGAAGGATGGGAGGAAGCACCTTCCGGGCTCCATCCGACGCCGGCCATGTTTGTGGCGCGCATCGCCGGGCGCTCCATGGAGCCTCGTATTCCCGATGGCAGCCTGTGCGTGTTCCGCGCGGGCGTGACAGGTTCGCGCGACGGCCGCCTGGTGCTGGTCGAATACCTGGGCGGAGGCGTCAACGATCGGCACACCGTGAAGCGCTATCGCAGCCTGAAGCGCCAACGCACTGACGGTACCTGGGAGCACGAAATCATCCGGCTGGAGCCGCTGAACCCGGAGTTCGAGGCTTGGGAGCTTAGCCCCGAGGAAGACCGCTTCCACATCGTGGCGGAATTTGTTCACGTACTCTACTGATGGTTTGTAACCCCGGGCTGCCGGAAGAGGTCTAAGATATTGAGTATGCGGTACCTTCTTGGCGGCTTGGTTCTAAGTTTTGGGCTGTTGGCTACCCTCGCCGCTGGCGCGGACGACTATACGGGGCCGCGTCCACCTAAGCCGGATGTGCTCTATCTGGTCCACGCTTCTAATCTGGTCCCCACGGAAGTCGCAGAGGCACAGCAGGAAGGCAAGAATAACGACACATTTTCGGTTTCGGGCGCAGCTTCATCCGCGCGGACACCGCTGTCGGAGCCTATTTTTTTACTGCGCAGCGAGAAAATTAAGCCGGATTCTCTGGAGCTGTACCGTTTCGACGTGAAGGGCGGCCGCCGGCAGCTTACGCTATCCCGCAAACGGTCGGACAAGTCGGGGCCGTTCCATCTCTCTATCACTAAGCTGGATAAGGACCTGTATCGGGTGGAGGCGGACGAAGCGTTGGAAGACGGAGAGTACTCGCTTTCTCCCAGCGGGTCCAACGCGGTCTTCTGCTTCCAGATTTATTAAAACCAGGGCCCTTACGGTAACGCCGGGACCTGCTAAAATCACCTTTACAACTGTTGCCGGAGTACCGTCGCCTGGCCCACCCCATCGAGCAAACCAAGTCGCCCGCCGAGAACGAATCGTCCAACTTTTTTGGGCGAATGTTTAAGGCCTTCCAATTCCGCGACTTCCGCTTGATGTGGACGGGCGCCTGCACCTCCCAGATCGGGACCCAGGTACAGACTGCCGCTCAGGCCTGGCTGGTTTACGACCTGTCGATGAACTCGTCGTTTTTCCTTGGCCTGGACCAGTTCCTGGGCCAGATCCCGATCGTCTTCCTGGCACTGCTGGGCGGCGTGGTGGCCGACCGCCACGATCGCCGCAAAGTCTTGCTGATGTCGCAGTATATCCAGATGAGCAGCGCATTCGTGCTCTCGCTGCTGGTATTTACAGGCGTGGTCCGGGTGTGGCATATTCTGTGCCTCTCCGTGGTGGTGGGCATTGGGCAGTCCTTCGGCGGACCGTCCTATTCCGCACTGGTTCCCTCGCTGGTGCCCAAGGAGCACCTGCAGAACGCGATCTCGCTGAACTCCATCCAGTTCAACCTGGCGCGCGTGATTGGCCCGACCATCGGTGGAATCGCTCTGGTCACACTGGGAGCCGCATGGTGTTTTGCGTTCAATGGCATCTCCTTTATCGCGGTGATCATCACGTTGTACATGATTCACTCCTTCTTCGTTCCGCCCAAGTCGAGGGAGCCGATCATGACCAGCATGAAACAGGGCCTCCGGTTCATTCGCCGCCAAACCGGCATGGAAGCGGTGATCGTACTTGCTTTTTGCATGACGACGCTGGGCTTCCCGGTCATCGGATTCCTGCCGGTGTTCGCCCGCGAAGTGTTCCACAAGGGTCCGCAGACCTTCACCCTTTTCCTGAGCTGTTCCGGCGCGGGCGCGGTAGCCGGAGCCTTGATCGTCGCCGCCGTTGGGCGTTTGAAGCACCAGGGCCGTACCGCTCTCATCATGCTCTCGGTTCTGGGCGTGATGACCACTGGATTCGCGCTTTCTCCGTCGGTCGTGGTCTCCTGCCTGATGCTATTCCTGGCGGGCGGATCTCTCATGGCGGTTTTCTCAATGGTCACTACGCTGGTTCAGATGATCACGCCGGACGACATGCGCGGGCGCGTGATGAGCGTCTATAATCTGGCCCTGCGCGGCGGCGGCCCGGTGGGGGGCCTTATCGTCGGCTCGCTCATTCCGCACTTCACGGCGCCCGTCACGATCGCCTGCGCGGGACTGCTGCAGATCGTGCTGGCGGGGTACTTTCTGCTGGTGAACCGGCGGGTGGCGGTCCTCTAGAGCCGCCCGTCTGCTACGCTTCTCGTCAGGGATGTTTGCATGCGAATCCCGAAAGTCTGGTGGCTGGCTGGCGGCATCATCGCCGCGTTCGGGAGTCTGCATGCTTTCCAACGCGAATTCCGCGAATTCCCAGGCATGGAGTATAACGACTTCCCGCTACCCTCCGATTATCGCGAGCCGACGGAGTTCGTCTTCGCCCGGCTGATGTATCCCGAGGTCCGCTTCAGCGTTGGATTCGGCCGCCGCACCCGTGGAGACTGGAGAGAGGGCTACACCTACTGGACACAGGATTACCCGCGTGCCGACCGGCATTTTCTGACGGCGCTTCGAAGACTAACCCGCATCCACGCACGCTCGGTCGAACAGCCTGTGAACCTGGATGATGGAGACGATGTCTACAACTGGCCGTGGCTCTATGCGGTCCAGCCGGGTCACTGGGAATTGACGGATGCGCAGGCCGCCCGCATGCGTGATTTCTTGCTGCGCGGCGGATTTTTCATGGGCGACGATTTCTGGGGCGACGATCAGTGGCAGGTTTTCGAGGACAGCATGAAGAAGGTTTTCCCGGATCGTCAGATCGTCGACTTGCCGGACCAGGACCAGATCTTTCATTCCGTCTACGACCTCAGCGACCGCTACCAGGTGCCCGGTGCGCGCTATCGCTATACCGGCGTCTCCTACAAGTGCGATGGTTGCCCGGCAAAATGGCGAGGCATCTACGACGACAAAGGCAGGGTCATGGTGGCTCTGACCTTCGACTCAGATCTCGGCGATTCCTGGGAGTTCGCCGACGATCCCAGCTATGATGAGAAATATTCGGCGCTGGGCATTCGCATCGCGCTGAACTACATCATGTATTCGATCACCCACTAGCCACATGCGGTTCCTGGCTGTATTCATCACATTACTGGCGGCGCTTCCCGCCTGGGCCGACTGGCTGCGCCTGAGCGGAACCCATACCGAACTGCTGACCGACGCGGGTGAAAAAGACGGACTGCGCGCGCTCAACCGGCTGGAGCAGATCCGGGCCATCCTGCCCGGGCGGGGCGACGACATCGGCCGCGAACTTCGCGTGGTGCTATTCGATTCGGAGAAGGAATTCCGAGAGTACGCTCCCAGCGCGACCACTTCGGGCCTGTATCAGAGCGGCCTGGAGCGCGATTACATCGTGACCCATGCGAGCGGCGAACTGCCGCGTGTGGTGACCCACGAGTACGTGCACTTCCTGCTGCACCAGACGCCTGCGCCGCTGCCGCGCTGGTTCGAGGAAGGCACGGCCGAGCTGTACTCCAATGCACAGATCAACGCGAAACGTGTGCGCATCGGCAAGGAACTGGAAGCGCACATGAATCTTCTTCTCGCCCGGCCGTGGCTCACGGCGAAACAACTGGCAGCGGAGCGGCCCGCGGAGGCGGCGTCCAGTCAGGAAGATCAGGAACAATCCGAAAACATGTTCTACGCCGAGAGCTGGGCGCTGGTGCATATGCTGAATTTGTCTCCGGAATACCGCGACCACATGCCGCAGTTCGTCACATTGTTGGCCCAGGGCACGGATGGATCGGGGGCCTTCCAGACGGCGTTCGGACGCGATTTCGCGCGCGCGCTGGCCGACCTGCCGGGCTATCTCAAAAAGATCCGGAGCGTCAAGCTCGATATTCCACCACCAGCTCCGTTGGCCGCCGCGAAGGCCGAGCCGGTGTCGGATGTCGACGCGGAGCTGCTGCGTGCCGACGTCGCAATGCGCCGCGGGTTAGCCGAGAAAGCACGGAGCTTGTTCGAACAGGCTGCACGGGAGCATCCCGATTCAGCCGATGCACAAGCCGGGCTGGGAATGCTCGCCATGACCCAGAATCGTCCGGGCGACGCACGCCGGTACCTCGAAAAAGCCATCCAGCTCGATGACAAGGACGCGGCCATCCTGTTCGAGTACGCCTTGCTCGAACGTGACGCGGGCGCGGGAAACGAGCGGGTGCGCGACCTTCTCGAGAAAGTGATCGCGCTCAATCCAAACTTTGGGGAGGCGCAGTTATTGCTGGGCGTCCGGGCGACCGACGACCGCCGCTACGATGCAGCCATCCTATATCTGCACCAGGCCGCCCGCCTTCTGCCGCGGCAGTCCTACGTTTGGCACGCGCTGGCGTATGCGCAACAAAAGCAGGGCAACTATCCGGAAGCTCTGGACGCCGCTCAGCGCGCAGTCCGCACGGCGTCCACGGACGAGCAGGAGCATGCGGCGGAAGCTTTGAGGGATGCGCTGAAGGATCAGGTGTCAGGGAAATCCGCACGCTAGCGAACCCACGGGACTCCAAGTAGATATAGAATATCCAGTACGCGTGATCTGCCGCGCGACCAGGGTTAATGGTTGATAAGGAGCCAACATGTGTGATCAGGATCATTTTGAGGACGACCGGCAGCGGTACGAAGCTCTCGGTCTGGTGACACGAAAGCAATTCGGCATCATGCTGGGGGCGGGCATCGCCATGATGCTGCCCCAGGTGGCGAATGCCGTTACGGTGGCCGAATCGGAAGTGAACGTGAAGACGCCGGACGGCACAGCGGACTGCTACTTCGTGCATCCCGCGAGCGGCACAGCCCCCGGCGTGCTCATATGGCCGGACATCTTCGGGCTGCGGCCGGCATTCCGCCAGATGGGCAAGCGGCTGGCCGAATCGGGCTATTCGGTGCTGGTGGTTAATCCGTTCTACCGCAAGCAGAAAGCTCCGACTGCGTCCAAGGGCGCGGCCACGCCTATTCCCGAATTGATGCCGCTCGCACAAGCTCTGAATGAGACGACACATATGACCGACGCGAAGGCGTTCATCGCGTGGCTGGATCAGCAATCGTCAGTGGCCAAGAATCGGAAGATGGGCACGCAGGGCTATTGCATGGGCGGCCCTATGGCGTTTCGGACCGCCGCGGCGGTGCCCGATCGAATCGGAGCAGTCGGCTCCTTTCATGGCGGCGGACTGGTCACGGATATGCCAAACAGCCCGCATCTGCAGGCCGCCAAGAGCAAGGCCCAGTTCCTCATTGCGATCGCGGCGAATGACGATATGCGATCTCCCAATGACAAGACCGTCATGAAGGAGACCTTCGCCAAGGCGAATCTGCCCGCGGAGATCGAAGTGTACACTGGCTCCGCGCATGGGTGGTGTCCTCCGGATTCGGGAGTGTATAACGAGCCGCTGGCCGAGAAGGCCTGGAGCCATTTGCTGGTGCTTTACGGCAAAGCTTTAGCTTAGAAGTGTTTCGAACTGCCGGGATGTTTACGGCAGTTCGAACACCCACACCGTACCGCCGCGGCCGGGGGGATTCTGAATTTCGGGAGTGAGCGACGGCCAAGTGGACGCGTGCGCGCTGCCGTTGCCGACCGTTAATGCGATGTACTGTTTCCCGTTCACCGCGAAGCTGATGGGCGCCGAGCCCGGAACATCGTTCAAGCGGACCCGCCACAGTTCCGCACCGGTGCTGTCGTTGCGCGCGCTGAACCACCGGTCGATCGATCCGCTGAATACCAGGCCGCCCGCGGTGGCGAGAATCCCAGAAGTCTCGGGAGCGCGTTGCCGCGCGATCCAAGTGGTCTTGCGCGTTCCGAGATTGGTGGCTTGCACACGTCCGTAGTTGCCGTCGCTGTCCAGGCGCGGACGCAAGCTGGGGCGAACACCCGTGGTCAGGAACCCTCGCTCGCCCTTGGCCACGGGAGTCAGATCCATGCACGATTCGACCAGCGGAGAAAACAGTGTTTTGGTTTCGGGATTGTAAGCCGAGGGAATCCAGCTGCGCGCACCGCCCGCGTGCGGGCAGACGATTTTCGCTTCGCCGTCGCCTGGGATCAGAGCCGGATTGAAGGTCTTGTCGCCCGTCTTGGGATCGATCGCAGTGATGATATTCTGCAGCCCCAGATCCACTGAAAACGCATACTTCCCGGTGTCCGCTTCAACGGCATCGTAGATGGCGATCTTGCCCGCGGTCACCGATAGCATCTTGGTTTGGCCGTTCACCGGCAGCTTGACTAAGGTTCGCTCGAAAACCCAGTCGTAATCCCATTGATCGTTACGGACGTGCTGGAAATGCCAGACCAATTCGCCGGTGTCCGGATTGATGGCCAACGTGGAATCGGTGTAAAGCGCATCGTTGGTGATGCCGGGTTGCTTGGAAGCGATGCGCAGCGGGCCGGTATCATAAGTCTGCGCGACACCGAAATACGCGAGGTTCAGATCCGGATCGTAACTGCCGGCGACCCAGGAGGACGCCCCACTTCGTTTTTCGGTTGGCAGCCCGTTCCAGGTATTCCCACCCGGATCGTTGGGCAGCGGAATGGTCCGGAAGCGCCAGGCCTCCGCACCCGTCTCGGCATTCAGCGCGATGATGAAGTTGCCTCCCGGCTGCTGCCCGCCCGTGCCTATCATCACTTTTCCCTTGGCCACCAGCGGTCCGCCGGTCAACTGCATTCCGATTTTCGGATCTCCCAGCGTCTTGTCCCAAATCAACTTGCCGGTCTTCACGTCGAGAGCCAACATATGGACGTCGGAGGTGGCCGCATAGATCTTGTTGCCGTAGATGGCGATGTCTTTCTTCACCGCCGGGCGCGCCCCTTCGGGCAAAGGCCGCTGGAAGTGCCACAGCAGATCGCCCGTGGCCGCGTCGAGCGCCTCCACGATATCGCCGTAGCCCTGGACGAACATAACACCGTCATGCACCAGCGGCGTGGCCGTGTTCGGACCCGGCGGCAGCGACCAGCTCCATGCCAGACGAAGGTTTTTCACAGTGGCCCGGTCGATCTGTTTGAGAGGGCTGTAGCCCTGGGCGTCATAGGTGCGTCTCCAGGTCAGCCATTCGCCGGCGGGAGGCTTGGCAAGCAGCGCATCGGTAACAGGCGTGATCTGGTCCAGACGCGTGTTCGGCGCGGGTGAGTTGGGCAGCGGGACACCGGGAGTAAGGCCGCCACCGGCTCCCCCACGGCGATCGCCTGCGCCGGGAATTCGCAGCGTGGCGAGAGCGGCAGCGGTCGAAGGTAGCTCGCGTACGCCGGGCGGCAGGCCGTTCGATTGAAGAATGTAGGCTGTAATGGCCGCATACGCGCGGGCGTTCAACGAGCCGGGAGCGTCCGGCGGCATCTTGGTGCTGACGTAGGTGAACAATTGATCGACGGGTCGTCCAGCCCATTTCGGAGCGAACGCGGTACCGCGCAGAGGAGGCGCGAATTGACCATCATCGAGAAAGCGCCCGTGGCATTGGCGGCAGGCGTTGTCATAGGCAGCCTTGCCTTCAGCAGACTGGCCTGCCGTGTATTCCGCCACGGTGGTGGCCGGCGCCTGGGCGGATGCCTGTCCATGAAACCCCAGAATCATCAGCAGCCCTGGTCCGAAAGTCTTTTTGAGATTCATCTTGATCATCTATCCTGACGTCCTTGCGCAGCGCATCGCTCCGAACTCTCCGCCTATTCTATCTCGCGATCAGAACGGCCCGGCCGGGGTTGCCCGCCAGCAAGACCCAGGCGGTAGAATGCCTGCATGGAAGCCCGCTGCGAACATTGCGGAGAGCGGATCGAACCGATCAGCGACCCTGATCCCGCGCTAAGCTCGGATGATCCGCCCAGCTATGACCTGCTGTGTGCGAAGTGCCGCGCCCTGCTGGAAGCGCATACCGAAGAATGATGGTCGGATCCCGCTGCAGCGGCCGCCGGGAGTGCCTAGCCTCCCACGCAACTGTATGCTAGACTTCATCGAACGTTTGGCATAGCGGCGAATTTGAGGCTAGTTAAGTGAGAGTCCCCGTCGAACCCATCCCGTTTGGCCCCTTCTGTCTGGACGCGGCCAGGTCGCGGCTGATGCGAGATGGTGTGGAGATCGAAATCCGGCCGCAGGCTTTGCACGTGCTGCGCGTGTTGGCTCAGAACAGCGGACGGCACGTCAATTACGAGCAAATGATTCACGAGGCCTGGAACGGAACGCTGGTCTCCAAGCATACCGTCGCGGTGACGGTGGGGGAAGTGAAGAAGATCCTGGGGGAATTCGGCCCGTGGATCAGCTACCGCCCGCGAATGGGTTACTACTTCGAGGCCTTCAACGCGGACGATCTGGTCCGCCAGGGCTGGCACTGTTGGAGTCGCTGCACGCGGGAAGGATTTGAGAAAGCCCTGTGTTACTTCGAGCGTGCGGCCAAGGGCAGCAACGATCCGCGGGTGTTCGAAGGAGCCTCCCTGTGCTACATGATGATGGGCACCTGCGGGATGCGGCCGGCCCGGGAGATGTACCAGGGTTTCCTCCAGGCGCACCGCCGGGCTGTCGCCATCAGCGGCTTGACTCCCGACCTGCGCGCCGATCGCGCCCACGGATTGCATGTTTTCGAGCACAAAGTCGCGGAAGCCGAGCGGGAACTGGTGCAGGCCCTCATGGATAAGCCCAAGTGGGTGCCCATCCACATGCGCCTGATTATGCTGTATGCCAGCACGGGGCGCCTGGACGAGGCTCTGGAACAGGTGGAAGAGGTCCGCGCAATCGACCCTCTATGGGTTCAGCTCCCCGCTTCCGAAGTATTCGTGCGCTTCTTCCGCAGGGAATTGGATGCAGCTTTGGCTGCATCGCGCGAGGCCCTGGAGCTGCATCCCTACCTGCCTTTGAGCCGCGCGCTCTATGCCCAGGCTTTGGAGTCCTATGGCGACACCGAGGAAGCTCTCAAGCAATACCGCATGGCCACTGTTCTTTGCCCCGACCTTTCCTGGCTGCGGGCGCTGGAAGCAATTTGTCTGGGAAACGCGGGTCGACGCGACGAAGCGTTGGTTATCCTTCACGAGTTAATGGAGCTTCGCAACACGCAATACGTGGACGCCTTTTTCCTGGCGCTTCTGCTGCATGCACTGGGAAGAAAAGAGGAAGCCTTCCTGGAACTGGAGCGGGCCGTCGACGAGAACTCGGCCGCGCTATTCATCATCGACGTAGACCCGCGGCTGGATCCGCTACGCGCGGATCCGCGCTTCGGGCGGATTCGAGACCGCGTGTTCAACGAATCGTTCTATCCCGCACAGGATGACTTGAAGCAGGCTATTCCAGCCTAGCTTCGACGGGCGACCTTCAGCAGTCGCAGTTGCGCTGGTATAATCCTTGCGGTAATGCCCCGATCGTTTCTTTCGCGGGTGTGGACGGCCGTCAAGCCTCCTCCTCCCCTGCCGGCGCGCCGCCGCCTGAATCGCGACCAGCGGCGCCTGATCCGAGTGACCTCCATCGCCCTGGCTCTGGGCGCTAGCGCGTGGGGCATCTACGCCTACATCGCCTCAGCTCCCGACCGCGCCCTCAACCACTTCATGTCAGGGCAATTCACCCAAGCGATCGAGATCGATCCGAACTTCGCAGAAGCCTACCGCGCGCGCGGTGACGCCTCTCAGTTAGCGGGCCACAGCGAGGCTGCGCTGGCGGATTTCGCGAAGGCCATTTCCATCGATCCCTCTGAATGGCTGGCCTACCTCTCGCGAGGAACGCTGTGGAACTCGCGAGGAGATAGCCAGCGGGCTTTAGCGGACTTCACGCAGTCCATTCGCTTGCATCCTTCCGCGAAGGCGTACTACCAGCGGGGGCTCACGTACCAGACTCTCGGAGAAACGGCACGCGCCGTGAACGATTACGACGCCGCCATCGATCGCGATCCGGGTGCGCCGTATGTTTATCGGGCCCGAGCGAAGGCCAGGCTGGAAACGGGCGACGTGGAGGGGGCACGCGAGGATCAGGAGAAGGCCGAGCTGGTGGAGCAGACGCAGTAACCGCGCGGTAAACACGATGTTCGTTCCCCTCACGCCGCTGCGCTGCCTGCATCGCGCCGTGGATCTGTTCGGATCCAGAATCGGCGTGGTGTCGGGGGACCGGCAGTTCACGTTCGCCGAGCTGGGACAGCGCGCGGCACGCTTAGCCACGGGTTTGCAGAAGCTCGGGATCGCGCCCGGCGAGCGCGTGGCGTATTTGAGCTGCAACACCCATCAGCTGCTGGAAGGCTACTTCGGCGTGATCCAGGCTCGCGCAATTCTAATGCCGCTGAACGTCCGCCTTGCGGAATGGGAGCTGGCCGCGATTCTGAAGCAATCGGGCGCGAAGATGGTAATCTTCGAGCAGGATTTCGCAGTAGTGGTCCGATCCCTGCGGCGAAGTTGTTCAGAAGTGAAACACTGGGTAGCCCTGAACGACAACGATGGAGAAGGGGATCTGAGCTATGAAGAAATCCTCGATCTGGGCTGCCCCGAACGCGCCGACGTCTTTTCTTACGAGGAAATGTCCATCGCCGAACTCTTTTATACCAGTGGAAGTACCGGTGTACCGAAGGGCGTGACGCTCTCGCACCGGACGTTGTATTTGCATGCGCTGGGCGTGGCCTCCGAGTACCGGGACCCGGAGCTCATGGTGGACCTGTACGCCATTCCCCTGTATCACGCCAACGGCTGGGGGCATCCTCAGGCTTCCACCCTGATGGGCATCAAGCAGGTGATGGTGCGTCGATTCGAGCCGGCGGAAGTGTTCCGTCTCATCCAGGAGCACCAGGCCACCAACATTTGCCTGGTGCCGACCATGGCCAACGCTCTGGTGCATGCGTCCGACCGGGATCAGTGGGATCTTTCCAGTCTGCGGACGATGAATATCGGCGGCGCGGCCGGCTCTCCGGAACTGGTGGAACGAGTCGAGCGCGCGTTTCCCGGCTGTGAATGCATGGGCGGCTATGGGCTCACCGAGACCTCCCCGGTGATCGCCATGGTGCAACCGCTGGATGCGGTTGGCATGCGCGATGCGGAACGCCACGAACGTCTGTCCACCACGGGCCGCGCCGTGGTCGGCGCCTCCATCCGTGTAGTTGATTTGAACCTGGATGACGTCCCGCGCGACCGCAAGACCATCGGCGAAGTGATCGTGATGGGCGATCAGGTCATGGATGGGTACTTCGGCGATCCGGATGCCGCGTCCACCGCCATGAGCGGGCCCTGGCTGCACACAGGCGACATGGCGGTGTGGGACCAGGACGGGTTTATCCAGATCGTCGACCGCAAAAAACAGATTATTATCTCCGGCGGCGAAAACATTTCTTCCCTTGAAATTGAGACGGCGATTTTCGCCCATCCCGCGGTACTGGAATGCGCCGTGGTGGCCGCCCCTGATCCAAAATGGGGCGAGGCGCCGGCGGCGATTGTGGTCTTGAAAGATGGTGCGTCCCTCACTCGGGAAGACCTGCTCGATTTCCTGCAAAAACGTCTCAGCGGGTTCAAGCTTCCGCGTGTCATCGAGTTTTCGAGCGAACCTCTTCCCAAGACCGGAACCGGCAAGATCCGCAAAAACGAACTGCGCGAGCGGTTCTGGGCTGGAACGGAAAGTGTCAAGCGGGTTCAGGGCTAATGGTATTTGTCCGATTGGAGAACTTGGACGAGCTGGCCACATTGCGTTTGTGGGAAGCCGGCACACTTGGCATCACGGAAGGTGACGGATACGTGGACGCGTTTTTCGAAGACGCGGACGTGGCTTCACAATTTGGTGTGCCGGAGGCGGTTGTAGACGTGGACTGGGTCGCACAGACTCAAGCATCGTTTCCGCCGCTGTTGGTGGGCGAGAAGTTCTTCGTCGCCGCTCCGTGGCGTACCGAACCGACACCGCCGGGGCGAATTCGCCTGGTGATCAATCCCGGATCGCAATGCGGCACGGGCTACCATCGCTGCACGCAGCTTTGCCTGCAGGCCATGGAGAAGCTGATTCGCCCGGGTGACTCCGTGCTGGACGTGGGGAGTGGGTCGGGCATACTTTCAATCGCCGCGAAGCTGCTGGGAGCAGAAAGGGTGGTCTCCTGCGATATCGATCCAGATGCAGCCGGGCCCACGGGCTTCAATGTGCCCTTCTTTATCGGGAGCATTGATGCGGTGCGATCCGGCGCGTTCGATGTAGTGGTGGCCAACATCAATGAGGATGTAATCGGTCCCATGCGCGCGGACTTCGAGCGCGTGGCGCGCCTGCGCATTCTATCCGGCTTTCAAAACGACGACGGTGAGTGGACCTGCGTAACGCTTTAGACCGGCTTCTCCGGCCATTTGTGTTTCGGATATCGCCGCGCGAGCTCCTTGCGCACCTGCGGGTACAGCCGTTCCCAGAAACCTGCCAGGTCGGAAGTCACTTGCACTGGCCGACGATTCGGGGCGAGAAGATGCACGACTATAGGACTGCCCCCGATCCGCGGCGTCTCTCGCATTCCGAAGAAGTCTTGAAGCCTCGATTCGATCCAGGGAGGCTTGCCGGGTTCGTAATGAACCTTAACCTCGCGGCCGCCGGGCAGCTTCAGGCGCTCCGGCGCGGCTTGACTGACTCGCGCGGGCCGAATCGCGCCCAAAAGGTCCTCGGCTTCGAGCTCGGCGAAGCTGGTTCTTCCCTGGCACTGCGCGACGAGCACGGCGTCCGCATCGATTGGGATGCCCCCAAAGGCGGCCCGCGAACGCACTTGCTCCACAGCATCCCGATCCGCAAATCGGCCGATGCCAGCTTCGAGCGCCTTTTGCGCGAGCAGGCGCGAAGCTTCTTCACTGGGTGTTGCGGGTGCACGGGTCTCTTCGATGACCAGCTGGTCGTAGACCAGCGCAGTAACTTGCTCGACGCGTTCGGCTGCGCGATTCCATTCAAGCGAGATGCGTTCGGTGGCTCGCTCCAGCAGCCATTCGGGCTCTATCGGGGCAGCCAGACGCACCAGAGGCACGCCGTGCTCGCGACGCTCCTCGATGTCGACTGCAACCAGGAACTCCCAGCGGCAGTTGGGGAAACGAGCCGAGCCGCCGGCGGATAGCAGCAGCTCGTCATCATTGGATCGGGGGCGGCGGTGGCGCGCCACACGATCCGGGAATGCCGCGAGGATGCTTTGCAGGATCGCCGCGTCACCGGCGTTACGTGCGTCGCGTCCCGCAATGCGATTGCGGAGCTGATCGAAGATTTTCCGCGTCTGCGGCTGCCAGTCGGATTCGGCCAGCGCCAGCAGGTCGGACGTTCCGCGCTCGCCCGCACTGAGCACTGCGGCGACGGCGCAGCCTTTTTCGGGCACGCCTCGACGTTTCGCTTCGAGCACCAGCTTGGCAAGCCTCGGGGGCAGAGGCAACTCCGCCATCTCCGGCGTCACGCCCAAGCGGTCGAGCAGTGCATTGGCGGCTGTAAACGCAGCTTCCGGCGGTTGATCGAGCCAGACACATTCCTCCTGCTTTATATTCATCGCGCGTAATTGCAGGACCAGTTGGGAAAGCTCGCGGCGCAGAATCTCAGGAACGTCCGCCGCCGGCCGGCGATGAAAGTCTTCGGCTGAGTACAGGCGGATCACACGGCCGGGAGCGGTGCGTCCCGCGCGACCGGCGCGCTGCGTAGCCGACGCCTGGCTGATGCGGCGCACCTCGACCGACGGCAATCCGGTCCAGGGCGAATCGGCTGCGACCCGCGCGAGGCCGCTATCGATGACCGCCGTGACGCCGTCAATCGTCACCGAACTTTCGGCGACATTCGTGGACAGGATAACTTTTGGTCGGTCGGCCTGCGATACCGCACGGTCCTGCTGGGCGGGCGAAAGATCGCCGTGTAGTGGGAATACCAGCAAGCCCAGTCGCGAGGCCAAGGGCTCGATCATGCGCGCCACGCGCCGAATCTCGGCGGCGCCCGGCAAAAACACGAGCACATCGCCTGTGACGCCGCCTCTGGTAAGACCAGTAAGGCGCTCGAGCGCCGCGGTAACTTGTTGTTCCAGCGGCGCGGGCGAGTGGGGCGTGTATTCGATCGTCAGGTCATACAGTTTCCCCTCGGATCGAAAGACGGGACAGCCTCCCAGATACCTGGCAATCGGACCCGCGTTGAGCGTCGCGGACATGACGATTAACTTGATGTTCGGCAGTCGCCGAAGCAGTGCCAGCGCGAGGTCGGTATCCAGATGTCGCTCGTGAAATTCATCCAGGATCACGGTGCCAACGCTTGCCAGCTTGGGATCGGACAGCAGCCGCCGCGTCAGCACGCCCTCGGTCAGAAACCGCAAGCGCGTGCGGGGACCGCTTACGTCTTCGAAGCGCACCTGATAGCCGACGGCCTCACCGATGCGCTCGCCCAATTCGCTGGCGACGCGCCGGGCAGCCAGGCGCGCGGCTAATCTCCGCGGCTCGAGCACCAGGATTTCGCCACGTCCGTGGGCCAACAGGGCAGGAGGAACGCGCGTCGTCTTCCCTGCTCCGGGAGGCGCTTCGATGACGAGATGGGAGCCGTGATCCATCGCCTCGATAATTCGGGGCAGCAACTCGTCGATCGGAAGCTTCATCTATTCCGTGACGGCGCGGATGGTCTCCGGCGCATTGCCTTCGAGTCTATTGTTGACGAAGATATAGGCTGCCCGGCGCTCCTCGCGCATGCGCTGAATCAGCTTGCGAAGGGATTCGCGCGCTTCAGGATTCTCATCGCGCACGCGATCATAGGGCGTGAACTGCCGCACTGCGTCCTCGTACGCCCGGCCCTGCCGCAGCAGCGCACGTACGACAGTGAAATCCGCGGGGAACGCATCGGCCAGCGCCATCTGTTCGGAGAGCGTGGGCATCTTGGTCCAGGCGTTCAGGACGTGGGCTGCGTGATGCTTGCGCAGGCACTCGAAGTAGCGGGGCTGGAGATACTCGCGATTGCGGACTTCGACTGCATAGCGAAACGTCCGTGGCAACGCCCCCAGGAAGGGATCGAGCCTTGCCGCAAACTCACGCGGGCTCGTGCCGCGGGCGCCAAACTCGAAAATCATCGCCGGGATGCGGGTCCGATATGGATCCAGCGGGTCTAAGAATAGCGCGGCGAGTGCGTCCGCGCTTAAGTACGACTCGTTGACCATTCCGGCCCGGGGGCCGTAGCGGGCGTGCTTGGGAAACACTTCGCAGGTCACTTCCTCGGGCACTTTCAGCACAAACTGAAGCCCCGCCGGTGCGGAGCCGAACAGCTTCTTCCAGTATTCCGGCGACGGGAACTGGTAGAACGAAAAGTCGCCGCACACGATGGGGAATGTCTCGGCATATTCCGCCAGGCACTCGGCCTCGAACCGTTTTTGCGAGAGCTTGCCGCGTGTCTGGTAGCGCTCGCGCGTATAGATCTGCTCCAGCCAACCTGGATATTTCCAGGAGCTGGTCCCGATCCAGATGTGTTCGCTGGCTAACGTTCGCAGGCGTGTTGCCAGCCCCGCACGATCGAAGGAAGGGCCGAACGCCGACGGCGGATCGAAGAGAGGAAGCGTCACCGTGCGCGCGCGGAACGGTTGTAGAACGGGTCGGCGCCGGCTTCGATGATCCCGCCGGGCAGTAGCTTGATCATGACCGGAGCAGCACCATTGTTATAGCGCGACATAATCTCGACTCTGTGCCCGCGCGCTGCCAGGTCCGCCGCCACCGACTGCGGAATTCGCTCATCGAGTTTCAGATTCCCCAGCTTCCAGGGGTGATCGTCGAAACTCTCCACCAGGTGCTCGGTCATGAAACGCGGCGCCTCGATGGCGTTCTGCGCGTTCATTCCGTAATCGATTACGTTCAGCATTAACTGGAGCAGGGCTTGCTCCTGATCGTCTCCACCAGGCGTCGACAGCGCCAGGAAGGGCTTTCCGTCGGGGTGCATCACCAGCGTGGGGCTCAACGTGACCCGGGGACGCTTGCCGCCCGCCAGATCGTTGGGATTTCCGGTAACCAGGACGAAGCTCTGAGCGCGCTGGGTCAGCGGGATGCCGGTATCGCCCGCGATGACGCTGGGCATCCAGGCGCCCGAAGGCGTGGCGGAGAACACGATACCGTCCTTGTCCATGGTGTCAACGCAAGTGGTATCGTGCGCCTTCAACACGTCGTCGACTTTGTACTGGGCCATGTCCGCCAGAGCCACGTGTTGGCCGGTTTTGCCGTCGATGGCTCCGGGCTCGAATTTGATCGACGCACGCTCACCGATCTGCTTGCGACGGCTGGCCGCGTATTCTCTGGTCAGCAGCGCCTGGAGGTTCCAGTGATTGAACTTGGGATCGCCATAGTAGGTGTCGCGATCGGCGTAAGCCAGCTTCAAGGCTTCCACCGTGCGGTGAATGTAGTCCGCCGAATTGAACGCCGGATGGCCGTCAAACCCGTCGATGATATTCAGCGCTTCGAGCATGGCCGGCCCCTGGCTCCAGAATCCAGGCTTGTAGACGATGTATCCACGGAAGGTGGTCGAAAGCGGCGCCTCCGGTGCGAGCTTGAAAGCAGCCATGTCCTCATAGCGCAACAAACCGCCGTTGGCCTTGCTAAAAGCACCGATTTTGCGGGCGATTTCGCCGCGATAGAAGTAATCGCGTACTGCGTCGATACCGGCCTGGCGGCTGGCGCCCTTGGCCAGGGCCTTCTTCTCCGCATCCACCATGCCTCGCAGCGTCCGCGCGAGATCGGGCTGGCGGAAAATTTCGCCGAGCGCGGGCGTGTGGCCGTTGGGCATGAAATGCGCTTTAGAAGTCGGCCACAGCTCGAAGAACGGTACCGCGGCGGCGAAACTGCGGGCGCGCATCTCGTCGACAGCATAGCCGTCGGCCAGTTCCACGGCTGGCTCGATGACCTCGGCGAAGGACTTGGTTCCGAACTCGCGCAGAGCCACCAGGCCCGATTCCACCATGCCCGGCACCAGCGCCGGCATCAATCCCGCGTCCGGAATAATGCCTTTGAGATGATCGCCCGGACCCAGCCGGAAAGTGATGTCCCCCAGTTGAACGGGGCGCTTGCGAAACAGATCGGCCGATGCCAGCTTGGGCATGGGACCGACGCCCGCGATCGAGTAAACCTTGCCCTCCTTGGTGCGGATCAGAATGGGCGCTTCGCCGCCCATCCCAAAATGCGAGAGTTCGGTGACCGACGCCGCGAACATGGCCGCGATGCCAGCATCGACCGCGGTGCCGCCCTGATCGTAGAGGCGCATACCGGCGTTGGTGGCCCAATCGCTGCCGGCCGCAACAGCTCCATGCGTTCCGCGAACCGGCTGACGTACGGGCGGATCCTGACGGCGATTCTGCGCGCTGCACGTGACGATTAGGAGGGTGGAGGCGATGAGGAAAAATCTTCGCTGCATAAGGCTGCTCGGCCTTCATTATAATAGTTTCGCGGTGGACCTTACTCCCGAAGTTCCGATATCTGAGCGAACCAAAGCAGCTTCGGAGAACGAACCCATGCTGTATTGTCCGGTGTGCAGCCGCCGTCTGACCGAGCGAAAATGCAAACTATTCTGCGAACAGTGCGGCTATTACATGAGCTGCGCCGACTATTATTGACTCTGAATCGACTACTACTGATCCCATGAGTGACCTGGCCGACATTTTAGAACGCTTCCGGCGCGGCGGCGAGTTGCTGGCGATGGCGACCACCGGCGCGGCCGGCACGGAGTTGGACTTTAAACCGGCTCCCGATAAGTGGAGCGTGCGACAGATCGTCTGCCACCTGGCCGATTCGGAGGCCGTCGGCGTGATGCGCATCCGCCAGATCGCGGCCGAGGATAATCCCACGCTGCAAGGGTTCAACGGCGAACTCTGGGCCGACCATCTGGATTACCAGCGGCGCAAGATTTCGCAGGCGCTCGAAATCTTCCGTAAGCTGCGCGCGGAGAATCACGAACTCCTCAAAGCCCTGCCCGACGAGGCCTTCTCCCGCACCGGCAACCACACCGAAAGCGGTCCACTGACGCTGATGGATCTGGTAAAAGGCAATGCCGAGCACGTGGAAGAGCACGTCCAGCAGATCCAGCGCACACGGGCGGCGTATAAAGAGCATCGCGCCAAGCAAGCGGCCCAAGCTCCGGCCCAGCCCTAATGACCCCCTGGACCCGGCGCGGCCTGATCGCGACGTGCGTGGCGTTCGTCGCGGCAGGAATGCTGTTCGTGCCGCGGCTGGGGATCGAAACGGATGAGGCGATCATTGCCAACGGCCTCTACGATCACGGCGCACTGTCGTATTCGTGGAACATTGCGGGTTCCGAGGTCCCCGTGATGCTGATCAGCTACCTGGGCGCCCTCAAGACCTGGTTTTACAAGGGCGTGTTTCTGCTGGCTGCACCTCGTCCGATTGTCCTGCGGCTTCCCATGCTGCTTTTCGCCGCGGGCGCGCTGTGGCTGTTCTTCGAACTGCTGGAGCGCACCATCGGCCGCCGTGCGGCATGGATCGGGACGCTGCTCCTGGCGACGGATACCAGCTACTTGTTGCTGAACGCCGCCGACTATGGTCCGGTCACGCTTCAGTTCGTGTTTAAGCTGGCGGCACTGGTGCTGCTGATCCGGTTTCATCAAAACGCGCATCGGAAGGATCTCGCGTGGGCGTTTTTCCTGTTCGGCCTGGGCATGTGGGACAAGGCAATCTTCGCGTGGGTGCTGTTCGGACTGGCGGCCGCCGCCTTGGCAGTGTTCCCGCGGGAGTTGCGGAAACACCTCACGCGCGCCAACGTCGCGGTAGCCGGATTGGCCATGCTGGCAGGCGCGCTGCCCCTGGTGATTTATAACATCGCCCGTCCGTTTGAAACATTGCGGTCCAATGTGCATACGGGCCAGTTGGAGTTGCCGCACAAAACCGAGATTCTGAAACAAACCATGGACGGCTATGTGTTGTTCGGATTCCTGACGGCTCTTGAAGCCGGGCCTCAGCCCGGCCAGCCCAAGCACTGGTATCAATCGTTATCGCTAACCGTGAGCCGCTGGATCGGCCGTCCGCGCCGCAATGCGATGCTGTGGGCGGCGGTCACCTCGGTGCTGGCTCTAGCGTTTTTGTGGAATTCGCCCGCACGTCCACCAATTTTGTTCGGACTGATCGCATGTGCCGCTACCTGGCTGCCGATGGTGCTGACCGCGGGTGCAGGAGCCGCCGCACACCACGCGATCCTGTTGTGGCCGTTTCAACTGCTCCCGATCGCCGCGGTGCTGGCGCGAATACCGGCTTCCGCGGCCGCGACGGTGACACTGCTGCTGTGCGGATCGAACCTGGCCGTGACCAATCAGTATTACGCCGAACTTCTGGTCAACGGCCCGACGGTCCGCTGGACCGATGCGATGGATCCCCTTGAGCGTTATCTGGAAGATCTTCACGCATCCCGGATTATCGCCGCCGATTGGGGGTTCATCGAGACCATGAACCTGCTGAGCGAAGGTGAACTTCCGATGGTCGACGCCGACATCAGCAGCGATGAGTCCATAAGCGGCCTGCTCCGTGATCCCTCGAATATTTATGTCGCGCACACGCCGGGAATGACATTCGATCCGAAGGAGCGCGCCGCTTTGGAAGACCTGGCTCGGCGTGAGGACTACCAGGAAGAACCGCTCACTACTATCCAGGATCGCAACGGGAGGCCAACGTTTGACGTTTTCCGATTCCGAAAACTTCACCTGTAACATCTGCGGTGTCGCATGTAAGCGCCTTTCGGCGCCGCCCGGGCGGGAGGTCCCAAGCTGCCCGGCGTGCGGGTCCACGGTGCGCTTGCGGAGCATGATCGCGCTGCTGTCGCGCGAAATCTTCGGCGTCGAGCTGGCGATTCCCGACTTTCCGGTGCTCAAGGGCATTCGCGGCATTGGCATGAGCGATCCGCCGGAGCTCGCCCAGCGGCTGGCGGAAAAGTTCTACTACATCAACACCTTCTATCATCAGGAGCCGCGCCTCGATGTAGTGGAACCTGGCCAAGAGCATTTGGCGCGGTACGATTTCATCCTGTCGAGCGAAGTGATGGAGCATGTCCCGCCGCCCGTGGAGCGGGCCTTCGTGAATCTGCACCGGATGCTCAAGCCGGACGGCTTGCTGCTCTTTACTGTGCCGTATGGAATCGACGGGCGCACCGCGGAACACTTTCCAGAACTATACGAATATTCCCTCGCTTCCCCGGGCGGACGCACCGTTCTGGTGAACCGCCGGCGCGACGGCTCGCTCGAAGTGTTCGAGAATCTTTCGTTCCA
>Ga0070679_100000295_pt1 | contig 42419 bp, 49 predicted proteins | sample KBSC63BmetaG_FD_65652 | JGI IMG/M metagenome (GOLD analysis project Ga0070679, IMG submission 65652) | Corn rhizosphere microbial communities from Kellogg Biological Station, Michigan, USA - KBS C6-3B metaG | ecosystem: Host-associated > Plants > Roots > Rhizosphere | place: USA: Michigan... | reverse complement strand
GGTGGCGCGCGCGCATCTCGAGATAGCGGCCGACCGACAGGAAGAACACGAACATCGCGACCGACTCGAACCACACCTCGGGCCCGTGCGTGACGAGCTCGACGACGCTGCCGGCGTACGCCAGCGCGACGGCGAGCGCCACCGGGATGTCCATGCCGAGCGAGCGAGCGCGCGCAAGGCGCAGCGCGCCGGCGAAGAATGGCGTCGCGGCGTACAGGACCACCGGCGTCGCGGTCGCGAACGCGAGCCAGCGGAACAGCTCGCGCGACGTCGCGTCGAGGCCGTCGAGCGCGCCGAACCACAGCGCCGACGCGAACATCATCGCCTGCATCGCGCCGAAGCCCGACACCGCGAGGCGCTTCATCGCCTCGCGCGACTCGCGGCGCGCGGCGTCCTCGAGCGCGGCGGCGTCGAGCGGCAGTGCGGTGAGGCCGATCCGCGCGAACGCCGCGGCGATCGCGGCGAGCGACGTCGTTGCCGCGTCGAACGCGATGCGCGCGCGGCGCGCGGCGCCGTTGACGCTCACGCTCGCCACGCCGGGCTCCGCCGACAGCGCACGCTCGACGAGCCACGTGCAGGCCGTGCAGCGAATGCCGTCGACCAGCACGACGACCTCGGCGAGGCCGTCGGCGCGCGTGCGCACCGCATGGCGCGCGAGCGCCGGCCGCGCGAGCGCGTCGGCGTCGCGCGCCGCCTCGGCGGCCGACCGCGGCCGCTCGGCGTTGGCGTTGCGCAGCCGGTAGTAGTCGGCGAGCCCCAGCGTGCCGATCCACTCGGCGGCGGCACGGCACCCCTGGCAGCAGACGCGGTGCGCGACGCCGTCGACGCGCGCGAGCGGCGGGTCCGCGGGCAACACCTCGCCGCAATGCCAGCATGCGTTGGCGGCGTCGCTCATCGGCGTACCGCGCGCGATTCGTCGTCGCCCGCCGTCGTCGCGGCGTCGCCCGCCGTCGTCGCGCGCGCCGGCGCGTGCGTGATGGGCACGCCGACCACGCGGCGCTCGTGCGTGGGCAGCGGCTCGTCGGCGTTGCGGGTCGCCACGACGATCGTCCACACGGATCCGGCCACCGACGCGGCGAACACCGCCGTCGCGAGCCAGGCGAGCGGCTCGCGCCGCCACGCGCCGCGCTTGCCGTCGCGCGTCACGTCATGGCTGCGTGACCGCCGGATGCGAGAGTCCATGGACATAGCCGGCGAGGAGCTTCATCTCGTCGTCCGACAGCCGCCCGCGCCACGCCGGCATCACGCCGCTGCGCCCGTTGCGGACCGTCTCGACCAGCGTCGCGTGCTGGCGACCGTACAGCCAGACGGCATCGGTCAAGTCCGGCGCGCCGAGCGCCTTGTTGCCCTTGGCATCGGCGCCATGGCACGCGGCGCAGGTCGAGAACGAGCGCTTGCCGATTTGCGCGCGCAGCGGGTCGTGCGGCAGCCCCGACAGGCTCTCGACGTAGTTGACGACGTCGACGATGGCGTCGTCCGGCATCGCGCCGGCGAACGAGGGCATGCCGCCGCGGCGGCCGTCGGCGATCGACGCGAGGATCGTCGCGCCGTCGCCACCGTGGAGCCAGATGCCGTTGGCGAGGTTCGGCGCGCCGAGGCGCTGATTGCCCCGCGCGTCGCGGCCGTGGCAGGGCGCGCAGTTGTCGACGAAGAGCCGCTCGCCCGCGGCCATCGCCTGCCGGTCGCCCGCCAGCGATTCGATCGACGTCGCGCGCACGCGTTCGGTGAGCGGCGCCAAGCGCGCGTCGTTGACGGCATGCGCACGCGCGAGCTGGTCGTGCGACGTCCAGCCGAGCAGGCCCTTGAACGCGCCGAACCCCGGATACAGCGCGAGGTAGGCGAAGCCCACGACGAACATCGCCGCGGAAAGCACGAGCCACCAGACCGGCAGCGGGCGGATCCCTTCGCGCAGCACGCCGTGCGCCCACACGTGGCCGCTGGTGCCGTCGGCCAGCGTGGGAATGTGGACGCGCGGCGCCCAGAGGAACAGGAACAGCGTAATGCCGAGGTTGAGGACGATGAGCGCCATCACGAACGCCGACCAGAATGGGCTCACGTGTTCTCCTCGAAGCGCGCTTCGCGCGCCTCCCCCCGATCGGGGGCAGCGCCTTGGGGCGGGCCGGCGGCGCTTCGCCGGTCCCATTCCCGCGCGGCGGCGTCGGCGGTCTCCACCGAATCGTCGTCACCGTCCTGCATCGGGATCGCCGCGAGCGCGTCGAACGCGCGCTTGTGGAACGGCAGCCAAGCCCAGATCCAGACGCCGATGAACGCCGCCATGACGACGACGGTGAAGACGCCGACGACATGTCCCCAGAACGGGCTCATTTCGGTGCCGCCTCGCTGGCCTTCGCATCGGGGCGCGGCTCGTTGTCGACGCCAAGCCCCTGCAGGTACGCGACCAGCGCGTCCATTTCGGTCTTGCCGGCGACCGCCTTGGCGGCGCCGTCGATGTCGGCGTCGGTGTACGGATCGCCGAGCGTGCGCAGCGCGCGCATCCGCGCCGCGATGTCGGCACCGTCGATCGACGCCGCCGCGAGCCACGGGTAGCCGGGCATGTTCGACTCGGGCTCGACGCCGCGGGGATCGACGAGATGCTGGACGTGCCAGGCATCCGAATACTTGCCGCCCACGCGTGCAAGGTCCGGACCGGTGCGCTTCGAGCCCCATTGGAACGGCCGGTCGTACACCGACTCGCTCGCCACGGAGAATTGCCCGTAACGCTGCGTCTCGGCGCGCAGCGCGCGGATCATCTGCGAATGGCACAGGTAGCAGCCTTCGCGCACGTAGATGTCCTTGCCGGCGAGCCGCAACGCGTCGTACGGCTCGACGCCGGGCGCCGGCGCGACCGTGTGCGCCTCGACGAACAATGGCGTGATCTCGGAGAGCCCGCCGAGCGACACCATGACGAGCGTCAGCACGCCGAGCAGCGCGGCGTTCTTCTCGATCGCCTCGAAGTAGCGGTATCCGCGCGCCATCGCGTCCTCAGGCGTAGGCCGGCAGCGGCGCCGGCACCTGGCGCGGCTCCGGCTCGGGGATCGGCACGGGGATCGGCTTGATGAGATGGGCGCGCGCCGCCGCCGCCGTGTGCCATAGATTCCACGCCATCACCACCATCCCGCAGAGGATCAGCACGCCGCCGAACCAGCGGAACACGTAGAGCGGCTTGACGGCGATCAGGCTGTCGATGAAAGGATAGGCGAGCGAGCCGTCCGGCCGCGTCGCGCGCCACATCAGTCCCTCGGTGACGCCAGCCGCCCACATCGAGATCACGTACAGCAGCGTGCCGGCGGTGTGCAGCCAGAAATGCGCTTCCATCGCGCGGCGCGAGTGCATCTCCGGCTGGCCGAGCGCGCGCGGCGCCATCGCGTACAGCGAGCCGATCGTGATCATCGCCACCCACCCGAGCGCGCCCGAGTGGACGTGCGCGATCGTCCAGTCGGTGTAGTGCGACAGCGAGTTGACCGTCTTGATCGCCATCATCGAGCCTTCGAGCGTCGCCGCCGCGTAGAACACCAGCGCGAGCACCATGAACTTGGCCGCGGGATCCTCGCGCAGCCGGTGCCAGGAGCCGTTGAAAGTGAGGAGGCCGTTCGCCGCCGAGCCCCAGCTCGGCATCAGCAGGACCAGCGAGAACGCCATGCCGACCGACTGCACCCAGTCGGGCAGCGCCGTGTACATGAGGTGATGGGGTCCCGCCCACATGTACACCGAGATGAGCGCCCAGAAATTGACGATCGAGAAGCGGTAGCTCCACAACGGCTGCTGCGCCTGTCGCGGCACGAAGTAGTACATCATCCCGAGGAAGCCCGCGGTAAGGAAGAACGCGACCGCGTTGTGGCCGTACCACCATTGCACCATCGCGTCGACGGCGCCGGAATAGACCGGGTACGACTTGGTCAGCGACACCGGGATCGCGATGTTGTTGACGATGTGCAGGAGGCCCACGGCGATGATGAACGCGCCGTAGTACCAGTTGGCGACGTAGATGTGGCGGATGCGCCGGCGCGCGAGCGTGCCGAAGAACACCACGCCGAAGCTCACCCACACGACGGCAACGGCGATGTCGATGAACCATTCGGGCTCGGCGTACTCCTTGCCCTGCGTGAGGCCGAACGGCATCGTCGCCATCGCCAGCAGGCAGCCGACTTGCCAGCCCCAGAACGTGAAATTGGCGAGCGCGGTGAAGGCGAGGCGCGTGTGGCCCGTGCGCTGCACGACGTAGTAGCAGGTGCCGATCAGCGCCGAGCCGCCGAACGCGAAGATGACGCCGAACGTGTGATCGGGGCGGATGCGGCTGAACGTCAGCCACGGCACGTCGAAGTTGAGCGCGGGCCACGCCATCTCGGCGGCGGCGTAGACACCGATCGACATGCCGACGATGCCCCATACGGCCGCCGCGAGCAGGAACAGGCGCACGACCTGGTCGTTGTAGGTTTCGCGGGGTTGCATCGACGACTCTCCGGTGCGGCGATCCGGCGGATTCTCGGCGTTTCGCCGATCGATTTCAATCGGATCCGGATCGCCGCGAATGTAGCCGATTGAGCGCGCGTCCATCGTCGGAAAAGGCAAGGACCTGCGCGCGATTCCGCGCTAAAATCGAGCGCCGGCGTTGCGCCGCAGCGTCATCCTGCGATTCGCCCGCCGGACATCTCGCGATGTCCCGGTGCAACGCGCGAAACGCGCGGCGACCCTAATCCGCGACGGCGCCGACGATCGCCCGCCGCTGCTCCCGCCATTCGAAGACCGCCATCCCGGCGAGCATCGCCGCGACGAACGCCACCGCCTTGGGATTGCCCATGCCGAGCACGACGAGCGCGGGTGCGGGACAGAATCCGGCGAGCCCCCAACCGATGCCGAACAGCGTGCTGCCTGCGACGAGGCGGCGGTCGACGTCGCGCGAGGCGGGAAGCGCGATCGGCATGCGCATGATCGACACGCGGCGCCGGCGCGCGATCGCGAACGCCGGCGCGGCCACGACCAGCGCGCCCGCCATCACGAACGCAAGCGACGGATCCCACGCGCCAGCGAGGTCGAGGAAGCCCTGCACCTTCGCCGGATCCGCCATCCGCGACACGATGAGGCCGATCCCGAACACGAGGCCGGCGAGGAACGGTGTGATCGTGGCCATCGCGGTCATGCTCCGAGCACGTGGCGCACGATGAACACGGTCGCGAAACCCGCCGCCATGAACGTCGCCGTGGCGACGAGCGAGCGCGGCGACAGCCGCGCGACGCCGCAGATGCCGTGCCCGCTCGTGCAGCCGGCACCGTAGCGCGTGCCGATCCCGACCGCGACACCGGCGAGCGCGACGATGACGAAGCTCGCATCGATATTCGGCACCATCGATTGCCCGGCGAGCGCCGCGACGAGCGGCGCGACGACGAGGCCGGCGACGAACGCGATCCGCCAGCCCACATCGCCGGCGCGCGGGCGAAGGAGCCCGCCGACGACGCCGCTGATGCCGGCAATGCGTCCGTCGACGAGCAGCAGCATGGCGACGCCGATGCCGATCAGGAGGCCGCCACCCAGCGCGCTCCAGGGCGTGAATGCGTTCCAGTCGATCGTCATCGTGACCTCCCCGCGAGCCATCGCCCGATGCCGGGAAGTATCGCGCGAATCGGCGCACACCGGCGAAGCGCGATGGATGCCCGGCGCGCCGATTGCCTATACTTCGCCGAAAACGGGGGGCGACCATGGCCGCGTGCACCACGCAGGGATTCTTCGATGCGAAGACCGGCACCGTCTCGTACGTCGTCCACGACGCGGCGACCCGCCGCGCGGCGATCATCGACCCGGTGCTCGACTTCGACGCGAAATCGGGGCGCACGTCGACCGCATCGGCCGACGCGCTCGTGCGCCACGTCGCCGAGCATGCGCTAAACGTCGACTGGATCCTCGAGACGCACGTCCACGCCGACCACCTCTCCGCCGCGCAGTACCTGAAGGCGCGCGTGGGCGGCCGCGTCGCCACGGGCGAGCGCGTCCGCGACGTGCAGGCGACGTTCGCGCGGCTGTTCGACTTCGGTGCGGGCTTCGTCGCCGACGGCGCGGCGTTCGATCATCTCTTCGCCGACGGCGAGCGCTTCGCGATCGGTGATGTCGTCGCGACGGCACTCTGGGTACCCGGACACACGCCGATGGACATGGCGTACCGGATCGGCGACGCGGTGTTCGTCGGCGACACGCTGTTCATGCCGGACGTCGGCAGCGCGCGCGCCGATTTTCCCGGCGGCGACGCGCGCACGCTCTACCGGTCGCTACGGCGCATCCTCGCGTTGCCCGCGGACACCGTCGTGTTCGTCTGCCACGACTACCCGCCGCCGACGCGCAAGGCGAGCTGGCAAACCTCGGTCGCCGAGCAGCGCGCGCGCAACGTGCACGCGCATGACGGCGTCGACGAGGCGGCGTTCGTGGCGATGCGCACCGCGCGCGACGCCACGCTCGACATGCCGGCGCTGATGCTGCCTTCGGTACAGGTCAACGTGCAGGCGGGCCGCCTGCCGACGGCGGGCGCCAACGGCGTCGCCTACCTGCGCATCCCGCTCGACGCGTTGCCGCTGCGCAGTTGAGCGCGACGGCGCACGCTCGCGCGATGTGGTCGACAAGGCGCGACGCTTTTATCGACGTGTGCAGGTTGTCCATAACAATATAATAATCAACAACTTAGCGTCGGCAATTTTTACAACGCTCGCGCTGACCGGCCCGACCCCGGCGCGCACTTGCGCCTAACCAGCTGAACGCAAACCGATTTTCGGACGTGGGCCGGCGATTGCTTATGAGGCCGTCCAGGAACGGTTCGCGGGAGCGGCGCAATGTGGTTTCGCGTGTGGAGCACGAGGGTGAAGGCGGTATTGCTGGCGACGGTATTGCTGGCGATTCCGCTGGCGATGACGCCGCCGGCGTTCGCCAACCTCATCACGTTCGACTTCGACTCGATGGCGTATCGATCGAGCTCGACGCCGGGCAGCAACGCTGCGGTGGGCACGTATCTGAACGGCGTGTGGTCGGGTGCGGGGCAGGCGGGCAACATCACCGTGACCGGCGCGGGCGAGCTGTCGAACAACCAGTACACCGGTGACGGCCATGTCGTCGGGCCGTCCAAGTGCACACACTACAACGCGCAGCAAGTCTGCACCGCATGGTCGACGACGCCGGCAACGCTCGGCAGCACTGAAGGCGGCGACCAGGGCACCGCGGTCGTCGATCCGTTGTCGACACAGTCCCCCGACAACTACATCGTCAACGCAAGCAGCGACCGCATCACGATCACGTTCCCGACGCCGGTCTACGCGCTGTCGTTCGACTTCGAGATCTTCCCCGACGGCACCTGCCCGTCGTCGACGAATTGCGGGCGCGGCGGGGTGAACGTCCCCGACTTCTCGCTGTGGGTCGACAACACGTTCCAATGGCAGGTGCTCGGCACCTATCCCGGATCGTCGAACACGTACGCCCACTCGCCGAACAGCGGCCACGGCAGCACGGAGAAGGCGCCCCAATACTTGAGTCACGCCGGGCTCATCGTGTTCGACCAAGGCGCGACGCAGGTGTCATTCGTCGACTGGCCGCAGCGCATCGGCATCGACAACCTCGTCGTCGACACGCAATGCGAATACCTCTCCTGCCCGCGGCACGATGCGCCGGAGCCGCCGACGCTGCCGCTTACGGTCGGCGCGCTCGCGGCGCTGGCTTGGTGCGTGCGGCGCGGGCGGCGCAAATCGACGCAGGTCATCCGCGGCACGCTCAACGGAAACTGACGCGCGCAAGCGGCAGGACGCACGCGAACGATCATGGTGGGAGCAGGAACGCGAACGGCGCCGAAGAGCGCCGTTCGCGTCTGCACGTGCTGGTGGAGGTGGGCGGAATCGAACCGCCGTCCGGAAGACCTCTACAGTCGGGACTACATGCTTAGTCGCGCCATTTGGCTCTCGCCCCCACGACGCCGACGGACGGGCTGCGCAGGAGCCAGCCGCCTTGCTTTAGCGCCTCGCCCAAGCGGCCCGGGCGGACGCGATCACTCGAAATGTCCTCGCTGTGACGGTTAGATCACCCGGCCTGAGTGCCGACCGGTGCGAGGTCCGGCGGGGTTAAGCCGCCAGAGCGTAGGTTTCGTCGTTCGCAGTTAAGTTTGCGAATTGCTCGGGTTTAACGAGGACAAGCGCCTCGGCATGCCCCGCGCTGCTTCGATACCCCCGTCGAGACCGGTGCACCCCCGTGTTCGGGGCGCAACAGGCTGTAACAGAGCCTTGCCGCGCGAAGTGTTATGGTACCACCGGCACTCCGTCGCGCCGGCGTCGTTCCACCCGAAGATGCGGCCGGCGGGTCGCGAATCAAGCCGCATTGCCCGGGAGCGGATCGCATGATGCGTATGCCTGTCCCGCAGCTCATTTTCGCGCTTGCCGCGGGCCTGGCGCTCGCGACGCCTGCCGCAGGCGACCTCGGCGACCCGGCCACGATCGCGCACGCCGACGTCGATCGCTTCATGGGCCGCTGGTACGAGATTGCCCGCATGCCCAACCGCCGCGAGTCGAACTGCGTGCGCGACGTCGTCGCCACCTACGAGCGCCGCAATGCGTCCGCGATCCGCATCGTCAACGTCTGCCGCACCGCCGACGGCGAGCTCGAGCGCGTGCAGGGCGTCGCGCGAATCCGCGACGGCGACTCGAAAGCCAAGCTCGAGCTGCGCTACGCGCCGCTCGCGCTCGCCTGGCTGCCGTTCCTGTGGGACGACTGGTGGATACTCGAGGCCGCGCCCGAGTACACGTACATGATGACGGGCGACCCGTCGCGCCGCTCGCTGTGGATCTATGCAAGGACCCCGGCGCTCGACGAGGCGACGTACGGCACGCTCGTCGCGCACGCGGCGGCGCAGGGATACGACACGTCGCGTCTCGTCCGCACGCCGCAAACCGTGACGCAGACGACGCCGGAAATGCCGCGAGCGGTGCAATCGCTGCAGCCGTCGCCCGAGCCGAGGCAGTAGCCGCGAAGCGCGGCCCGGCTCACGTCGTCGGCAGGCCCTGCAGCAGCGAGTTCATGTCCTCGGCGTGCTCCTCCTCGACGGCGAGGATCTGCTCGAGCATCCGCCGCGTCGTCGAGTCCCCCGCGCCGATGAAGTTGATCATCTCGCGGTAGCTCTCGATGGCGATCCGCTCGGCGATCAGGTCCTCGCGGATCATGTCGCGCAGCGACTCGCCTTCGATGTATTCGGAATGGCTGCGCGACGCCATGCCGTTGGGGTCGAGGTTGGGCTCGCCGCCGAGCTGAACGATGCGATCGGCGATCTCGTCGGCGTGTCCCTGCTCCTCGCCGGCGTGTGCGAGGAATTCCTTCTTGATCGCTTCCGACGCGAGTCCCTGCGCCATGTAGTAGTGGCGCTTGTAGCGCAGCACGCACACGATCTCGGTGGCGAGCGCCTCGTTGAGCAGGTCGACGACCTTGTCCCGGTTGGCGCCGTAGTTCGGCGTGACGGCGCCTTCGCCGATGTGCGTGCGCACGCGCTCGCGCAGCGACTTGATGTCGCTCAGGAAGCCGCCCCCGGCGGGCGGCACGTTCGGGCCGGTTGCGGGCGTAGTGGCGGTATTTTCGTTGCGGGGCATTTTTTCTCCTTGGCGGTCGCGGCCGGCGTCAGCTCCTTCGCATGAGGCTCAGGACGAACGTCACGGCGGCGACGATGATGAAGATGAAGAACAGGACCTTGGCGATCTCGGCGGCGCCGGCCGCGATGCCGCCGAAGCCGAACAGCGCGGCGATCAGCGCGATGATGAAGAACACGATGGCGTAGTGCAGCATGGACGTTCTCCTCGGATGACGGGCGGACGGCGCTTTCGCTCGCGCGGAGGCCGTCAATGCTCCGATGCAGGCGGCGTGCCGAAAATTTGTCGAGTCGACAAATCCATCTTCCGGCGTCGATTCAACGCATTGCGCAGCCCTCCTGCGCTCACCGCACTCGCGACGCTGACGTGGCGGCGATGCGCCGTTGCAATCGCTGCCGCGCGGTCGTCGCGCGTCCTACACTTCGTTGCGCGGGCGTCCGATGGGGCCGGCTCCCCGGGGTTGCTAACGTTTGCTGACCGCTACGCGCGGCCGCCGATGGCGGCGGCGCGCCAAGCGGTGCGAACATCCAACGAGGGACACGTAATGAAAACAACGATTGCCATGATGGCGATGCTCGGCGCCGCGGCGCTGGTCGCCGGCTGCAACAAGGAGGCGCCGCCTCCGCCGCCACCCCCGCCCGCGACGAGCAGCGCGCCGATGACCTCGCCATCGACGCCGACCACGCCAACCCCGCCGCCGTCCGATTCGTCGAGCAATTCGATGGCCGCGCCTGGCACACCGCCGCCGCCGACCACACCGCCGGCCGACACGGAACCGAAGAAGTAGCGCGCGATGCGCAGGATCGTGCGCGCGGCGCTTACCGCGGGCGCGGGGGCGCTCGCGTGCCTGGTCGCGCAGTCGCTCCTATCGCGGCAGCGCGCCGCGAGCGAGCGCAGGTCGAAGCGGGAGCACAAGGCCGCGGTCTCCGACTGGGAGACCGAGGGCGGCGGGCTCGCGCCGTCGCACGATCCGCCTCGGCGCTGATACCCCTGGCCGGACCTCGCGCAAGTACATCCGACCGACTATAGTCGGGACATGGCCGCGCCCGACCGCCCGCCTCGCGCCCGCTTTCGCCAGCCGCGCCTGCCGCTGCGCGTGGCGTTCCTGCTCGCGCTCGGGATCATCACCTCGATCGGCATCCTCGCGTTCTCGGAGATCGGCTCGCGTGAGCTGCAGCAGGTCGTCGAGTCGCATACGTCGATCGTCGAGGTTCAGACGCTGGTCTCGGAGATCGCGAGCCTCGTCTCCGACGCCGAGGCGGCGGAGCGCGGCTACATCCTGACCGACAAGCCGGACTACCTCGAGCCTTACAAGGAAGCCCGACCCAAGCTCGACGAGCGCTTCCGGCGCCTCGTCGCGTTGCTGGCCAGGGACGGAACCCAGGTGCAACGCGACCAGCTTACCCGGATCAACACGCTCGTCGGCAAGAAATTCGGCGAGATGGATGCAACGCTCGCGCTCTACCAGAAAAGCGGCCGCGACGCGGCATTCGAGCTCCTCAACACCGGCATGGGCAAGGAAGTGATGGACGATCTCCGCCACGAGATCGCCGCGCTGGGCGTCGACCAGCGCGCGAGCATCGCCGAGAGCGACTCGCGCTGGAAGCAGGACATCGACTTCGCGCGCTTCGCCGTGCAATGGCTGACGGCGTGCACGGTCGCGCTGTTGCTCGTCGTCTGGCTGCTCGCGCGCCGCGAAGTTCGCCAGCAGGATGAACGCCGGCGCCTCTCGACGACGCAGAGCGAGCGGCTCGAGCGCGAGGTGCGCGAGCGCACCGGCGAGCTCGCCGAGCTGTCGACGTACCTGCAGACGGTGCGGGAGGAGGAAAAGTCGCGGCTGTCGCGCGACATCCACGACGAGCTCGGCGGCATCCTCGTCAGCGCCAAGATGGACGTGTCGACCGTGGCCGAGGCGCTCGGCAATCGCGACCCGTCGCTCGCGCGGAAGCTCGCGCGCGTGCTGCAGACGCTCGACGACGGCGTATCGCTCAAGCGTCGCATCATCGAGGAGCTGCGGCCCACGCTGCTCGACAACCTCGGCCTCGCCGCCGCGATCGACTGGCAGGTCCACGAGGTATGCGACCGTGCCGGCCTCAAGTACGACCTCAACCTCGCCGAGGACGCGTCCGACGTGCCGCCGCGCGTGGGCATCGCGCTGTTCCGGATTGTCCAGGAGGCGCTGACCAACGTCGTCAAGTACGCCGGTGCGCGCGCCATCAGCATCGATCTCATCCGCGACGACGAGGGCGTGTCGCTGATCATCGCCGACGATGGCGTGGGATTGCCGGAGAGCGCGTCGCGCGACCGGCTGTCGCACGGCATCGCCGGGATGCGCCAGCGCGTACGCGCGCTGGCCGGGGAGTTCATGATTCACGGCGAAGCCCACCGCGGCACGCAGATCGAGGTGCGCATCCCGCTGTCGCGAGACGCGACCCGCGAAAGCGAGAGCCCGGCGGCGCCGCCCGACGCGGCCATTGCCGGCCAGCTCGACGCGCCGCCGAGCGTCACGCCCGCCGAAACCTGATCGCCGACTCCTGCCCGCGCAGCGCCGGCAGGCAGTCCCGATCGACTCGCCATAAAAAAGCGGCCGACCCCGGTCAGGGGTCGGCCGATGAATCGCGCCTGCCGCACCAAGGGAGAAGGAAACCGCGGCGGCGCGCCCCGCTTCTCTGCAGCTGACTTTAGTCGAGCGACGAAGTCGCGATCACGACTTGCCGTAGTGCATCTTCGCGGCCTTGACGCATTGGTCCTTGGCGTCACCGGACATCGAGTCGCAGCGCTCGACCGCGACCTTGTAGTCGGCGTCGCGCTTGTCCTTCGCGGCGTCCTGGCGCGCATCGGCGGTCTTCTGGGCGGCATCGTGGCTCGACTCGGTCGCGACCTTGTCGACCTTGGCGTCGGCCTTGCCCTTGACTTCGGCGGCCTTCGCCTGCTTCTGGCAGACATCCTTGGCATTGCCGTTGAGATCGTCGCACTTCTCCTTGGCGATCTTGTACTGCGATTCGACGCGCGCCTTGCGGGCGTCGTACCGCGCCGCCGGCGTGCCCTTGTACGCGGCCTCGGCGTCCGCCTTCGCGACGTCGCGCTTGCCCTTCGCTTCCTCCTCGCAGACGTCCTTGGCGTTGCCCGACATGCTCTTGCACGACTTGATGTCGGTGTCGTAGGTGGCGTTGATCTGGTCCTTCTGCGCCTTGTAGGCGTCCTTGGACATCGACGTGTGCGTGTTGTCCATCGCATACGTCGCGCCGGCGAATGCGATCCCGCAGCCGGCCAGCAGGGTGATCAGAAGCTTGCTCATCGCGTAACTCCTCTTGTGGGTGATGACGGTTCGCAGGCGCGCGCCAACGGCTCGCGCCGCCCGTGCTCATCATTCGCAACCGCCGTGCCACACACTATTCCCATGGATTCAAGCGCTTAGCGCCCGCTTCCCGCACTTGCGGGCACTTCGGGCACGCGCCTCAAGCATTTCGTGCAAGCACCTTGGGCGGCGTCCTACCCCGCCTCGCAACGAAGGATGACGGCCGGCGGACGACGTGTCAGCGCGTGCGCGACGAACCGGCCGCCTGCGCCGGCGCAGCCGGGCCGTGGGCGTCGTCGCTCAGGAATTCGGCGACCGGGGTGAGCGACTCGATGCGGCTCGCGATGGTCCGCACGATCGCGACCAGCGGCGCGCCGAGCAGGAGGCCCCATCCGCCCCACAGCCAGCCGAAGAAGATCACCGACAGGAACACCGCCACCGGGTTCATTTGCGAGGCGCGTCCCTGCAGCCAGTTCTGCAGGAAGAGGCCGATCGCGATCGACGCGGCGGACATCGCCACGAGGATGCCCACCACCGCGCCCACCGACGAGAACTGCAGGATGGCCGCGACGGCGATCACGATCAACGCCATGACGATGCCGAGGTAGGGAATCGCATGCAGCACGGCCGCGCAGAAGGCGAACAGCACCGCACGCTCGAGGCCGAATGCCGCGAAGATCCCCCAGAACACGAGGCCGAGCGCGACGTTGGTGAACAACATCACGAGGAGATAGCGCTGCACCTGTATGTCGATCTCGTCGAGGATCTCGACGGTGATGCGGCGCTCGCGCAGCGTGTTGCCGCCCACCCGCAGGAGCTTGCGGCGGAACGAGTTGCCGGCGGCGAGCAGGAACATCGTGATCACGAGCGCGACGCCGAACGTGGTCAGCACGCCGAGCGCGTTGACGCCGTCGGCGGTCAGGCGGTCGACGATGCCCGGCGAAGGCGGTGGCGCCGGCGGCGCCGGATTTTCGCCGGCGACCTCGTTGGCGGCCTTGTTGAGCTCCACCGCCGCCGCCTTGACGTGCGCGAGCGGCGTCGGCGCGCCGTTGCCGGCGAGCTCGCGCACGCGCATCCGGACCGCATGTGCGGCATGAGGCAGGTCGGCGAGCGCGCTCGTCGCCTGGTCGCGCATCGCATAGGCGCCGCCCCCAATCGCGCCCACCAGCGCCAGCATGACGAGCGCCGCGGCGACCGCCTCCGGAACGCGCCAATCGGTGAGCTTCGACACGATCGGCCGCAGCGCGTACGCGAGGAAGATCCCCACGACGACCGGGATGAAGAACTCCTGCGCCGCGCGCAGCGCGGCGATGCTCGCGATCACCGCGAGCGCGACGATCGCCGTTTCGACGCGGCGCGCGCGCCGCGTTTCGGCAGTGGCATTTTCCATGGTTCGGGGCCGTCACGCGCAAGGCGTGGCGGCCCCGGGGGAGCAAGTGTGTGGGCGGACCGTCAGTTGTGCGACGGCTTCGCCTTGTCGGCGGCGTTTTCGACGGCTTGGCCGGTGGCCTTGACGTCCTTACCGGCACCTTCGACGGTGTTGCAGGCAGTGAGCATGCTCGCAACCGCGGTGGCGGCCAGTAGCGCGAGGATGCGGGGGGCGATTTGGCGGGTCATGACGGTCTCCTTGGTGGTGGGAACTCACGCCGGCGTCGCGGCGTCGTATTGACTGTTCGCAGGCGCCGTGCCAGCGCGTGTGGCCTGCGGGATCAATCACTTGCGGGTCGTTGCCGGCCGCGCGCGGGCGCGTTTGCGGGTCGCGCTTGTAGCGCTTACACCGGTTGTCAGCGGTCGCCCGCCAACTCCTCGAGAACATTTCGCACGCGGTCGTACTCGCGTGACTTGTCGAAAAAGTAATCGGCGCCGAGCGCCAGGCTGCGGTCGCGGTATTGCGGGATCGCGTAGTTGGTCAGCACGATCACCTTGGCGCCCGCCGGCCGTACCGGGCCCAGCGCCTTCAGCACGCCGAGCCCGGTGCCTTGCTTCAGTTGCAGGTCGAGGATCACCGCGTCCCAGTTGCCGCTCGCGAGCGCCGCGACCGCGCCGCGCTCGCTGTCCGCCTGGCCGACCACCTTGATGCGGCCGGTGGCCGTCAGCGACTCGATCAGCCGCTCGCGGATGATCGGCGAATCCTCGATCAGCACGACGCGCAACTGGGTCACGGCACCGTTCACCGGTGCCCCGCGGCATGCGGCGCGGCAATGCGGGCGCGGGCGCGCGACGCGCGCGCGACGCTGGGAATCGGGAGTCGCACGATCGCTACTCGATCAGGTGATTCTTGATGGCGTAGTACGTGAGATCGGCGTTCGTTTTCATCGCCATCTTCTCGAGCACGCGCGAGCGATAGGTGCTGACGGTCTTGACCGACAGGTGGAGCTCCTCGGCGATCTTCGACACCGGCGTGCCGCCCGCGAGCTTGGTGAAGATCTGGAACTCGCGCTGCGACAGCCGCGCGTGCAGCGGCGCGTCGGTGTCGCCCGAGACGCCGTCGGCCAGCACCTGCGCGAGATTCGGGCTCACGTACTTGCGGCCGCGCATCGCCGTGCGGATGGCGCCGACGAGCTGCGTCGAGGCGGTCTCCTTGTTGACGTAGCCGGCCGCGCCCGCGCGCAGCAGGTTGACCGCGTATTGCTCCTCGGCGAAGCCCGACAGCATCAGCACCGGGAGATCGGGCTTCGCGTGCTTGATCGCCTTCAGCGTGTCGATGCCGTTCTTGTCCGGCATCGAGATGTCGAGGAGCACGACGTCGAACTCGCCGGCGCGCACGAGAGAGATGCACTCGTTGCCGGTCGCCGCCTCGCCGACGACCTCCATGTCGATCTGGTCGGCGATGAATTGCTTCAGGCCGGCGCGCACGATGGCGTGGTCGTCGGCTATCAGGAGTCGGATCATGGCGCTTTCGCGAGAGTGTCGCCGCGCTACTGCGCGGTTCTCGTCGAGTCCGCGGCATGGTAGGCCGCGAGCCGGTTGTACAGCGTCTTCAGGCTGACGCCGAGCATCTCCGCGCACTGGCGCTTGTTGCCGCGACAGTGGTCGAGCGTTGCGAAGATCGCCCGGCGCTCCATGTCGGCGAGCTGCGTGCCCACGGCGAACTCGAGCTTGCGCCCGCGCACCTCGGGACAGGCGAGGCTGCCGAGGTTGAGCTCGACCATGTCGTCGGCGAGGATGAACGCGCGGTGGACCGCGTTGCGAAGCTCGCGCACGTTGCCCGGCCATGCGTGGCGGCGGATCGCCTCGACCGCGCCGCGCGACAGGCGCTTTTGCGTGTCGGAGCCCGCATTGAGCTCCTGCAGGAAATGCTCGGCGAGAAGCTCGGCGTCGTCCTCGCGATCGCGCAGCGGCGGCAGGTGCAGCGGGAACACCGCGAGGCGGTACATCAGGTCCTCGCGCAGCACGCCGTCGCGCACCGCCGACGCGGGATCGCGGTTGGTCGCGGCCAGCACGCGAACGTCCGCGGCGAGCTCGCGGTCGCCCCCGATGCGCGCGAACCTCCCTGTCTCGAGCACGCGCAGCAGGCGCACCTGCATCTCGGGAGACATCTCGGTGATCTCGTCGAGGAACAGCGTGCCGCCGCGCGCGCGCTCGAAGCAGCCCGCGTGCTGGCGGTTGGCGCCGGTGAACGACCCCTTCTCGTAGCCGAAGAGCTCCGCCTCGATGAGGTTCTGCGGAATCGCGCCACAGTTGACCGCGATGAACGCGCCCGAGCGCCGTGCCGAGAGGTCGTGGATCGAATGCGCGACGAGCTCCTTGCCGCAGCCCGACTCGCCGGTGATGAGGACGGTCGCCTCGGTCGGGGCCACGCGGCCGATCATCGCGAACACGTCCTGCATCGCGGCCGAGTTGCCGTACAGCCGTCCGAATCGCGCCGGCGCGGGCCGCGAGGCCGCGCGCGTTGCCGCGAGGAACGGCAAGGTCACGATGTTGTCGGTGCTTTGAAGCTCCATGGTTTCAGCGGGGTGTTGTTATCGTTGTACGCATCGTAGAGAGGCGCGAGCGGACGCCCCATCGGAGCGCGGCCCATCCGCCTGTAGGAACGCGCCTACACGACGATCGTAATGTTTACCTGGCCCGCTCGCGCTTGCGTCCGAGGGCATGCGCGTAAAGGGCGTCGCGCGGCGCGCCGGTCATCCGCGCCACGACATGCGCGGCCCGCGCGGGCGCCATTTCCGGCGCAAGCGCATCGATCCAGCGCAGCGCGTCGCCGAGCGCCGCGTCGGGTGCGTCGGTGGATACCGGCGCATCGACGATCAGCACGAATTCGCCGCGGCGCCGGTCGGGATCGGCGGCGAGCCATGCCGGCGCCTCGCCGACCGGCATCGCCGCGATCGTCTCGAACGCCTTCGTGAGCTCGCGCGCGACGACGAGCGTGCGCGCGGGATCGAGCGCCGCCGCGAGCGCGGCCACGGTGTCGGCGATGCGATGCGGCGCCTCGTAGATCACGATCGCCGCGTCGATGCGCGCGAGCGCAGCGAGTCGTGCGTCGCGCTCGCCGGCCTTCGCCGGCAGGAAGCCCGCGAAGTGGAATTGCGCAGCGGCGAGCCCTGCGGCCGACAGCGCCGCAACGATGGCAGAAGGCCCCGGTATCGGCACGACGCGATGCCCGGCGTCGCGCACCGCGCGCACGATGCGCGCGCCGGGGTCGCTGATCGCCGGCGTTCCCGCGTCGGTGACGATCGCGACGTCCTCGCCGCGCGCGAGCGCACCGATCACCTCTTCGGTACGCGCCGTCTCGTTGTGGGCGTTGAGCGAGCGCGGCCGCCGCGCGATGCCGTGATGCGCGAGCAGCGCCGACGACACGCGCGTGTCCTCGGCGTAGACGACTGCCGCCGATGCGAGGACGTCGAGCGCGCGCAACGTGATGTCCCGCAGGTGCCCGATCGGTGTGGCGACCACATATAATGACGCCGCCCGCACACCGGCGCGACCGGCCGTCGCGGACGTGTGAGCCGCACTGTCCTGCCTGTCGCGCTCGTCCAATGCGCCCTCTTCGATCCCGCCTCGCCGCGCCCCTTCGCTTGCTGTGCAGGCTCGTGCTGTGCGCAAGCGCCGCCTTCCCGGCCGGCGCATTTTGCGCGTCGCCCGCATGGGCGGCAAGCGATGCAGTCGTGATTGCGCAGCAAGACCTGCAGTCCGTCGCGCCTGCGGCGGCGCCGCCCGACGCGCCCGCTGCAATGCCGGCCGCCGACCTGCCCGCGGCCGCTGCACCGGACGCCGCATTGCCCGCCGCGCCGTCCTCGCGGTCCGCCGACATCGCGCTCGTGCTGCCGCTCGCATCGCCCGACTACGCGCGCGCTGCCGCGGCGGTGCGCGACGGCTTCCTCGATGCCGCCGACGCCGCCGGCGCGCGCCCGCGCGTGGTCGTCATTGGCCACGGCGCCGGCGAGGTCGTCGCCGCGTTCACGCAGGCGCGCGACGCCGGTGCCCAGGTGATCGTCGGACCGCTCGTGCGCGACGACCTGAAGGCGCTCGCCGGCGCCGACATCTCGCTGCCGCCGACGATCGCGCTCAACCAGCTCGACGACGGCACGCCGCTGCCGCCGCTCATCTATACGCTGGCACTCGCGGTGGAGAGCGACGCGCGCGTGATCGCGCGGCGCGCGCGTACCGACGGCGCGATCAACGCATCGGTGATCGAAGCCGATACGCCGCTGATGAAGCGCTTCGCCGGCGCGTTCACCGCGCAATGGCTGCTCGACGGCGGCAACCCGCCGCACCGCTTCTCGTTCGCGGCGACCCCCGACGGCCTCACCAAGCTGCGCCGCGACCTCGCCGACGTGCCCGCCGACGTGGTCGTCATCGCCGTCGAGGGCAGCGACTTGTCGCTCGTGAAGTCGTTCGCGCCGCACGTCACCACGTACGCGAGCGCGCAGATCAACCGCAGCGCAACGCTCGGCACGATGCGCGACCTCGACGACACGCGCGTCGTCGACCTGCCCTGGCTCGTCACGCCCGACCTGCCGGCGTTCGCGCGGCTGCCGCACAAGCGGTATTCGAGCGTCGCGCTCGACCGCCTCTACGCGCTCGGCCTCGACGCGTTCCGCGTCGCCGACGCGTTCCGCGGCGGCGTGCCGTCGCACTTCGAGCTCGACGGCGCGACCGGCCACCTCGAGCTCGACGAGGGCCGCCAGATCGCGCGCGAAGGCGCGCTCGCGGTGTTCCGCGAAGGCGTGATGGTGCCGCTCGACGGGAAGCCATGAGTGCGCAGCGCCGTCCCAAGCGCGAATCCGCGCCGGAGCGAGCTGCGCGAGGGCCCCTCCCGGTGTCGCGCGGCGCCGACGGCGCGAGCGCCGAGTCGCTCGCCGCGGCGTATCTCGAGGCGCGCGGGCTCGCGATCGTCGCGCGCAACGTGCGCAGCCGCTTCGGCGAGATCGACCTCGTCGCGCGCGACGGCGCAACGCTCGTGTTCGTCGAGGTGCGGCTGCGCCGCAGCGCCGCATACGGCGGCGCCGCCGAATCGATCACGCGCGCCAAGCAGGCGCGGCTCCTCGCCGCCGCGCGCCTCTACCTGTCGCGCCTCGCCAAGGAGCCGCCCTGCCGCTTCGACGCGGTGCTGTTCGACGCGCTCGACGCGTCGCGCGCGACGTGGCATCGCGACGTCATCGATGCCTCGAGCTGACGACACAGCTGCCTATAATCGCGCGATGGATCCGGTCCGGCGCGTGAAAGGCCATTTCGCCGACAGCGCGCAGCTCCATCGCGACGCGGCCGACGCGCTCGCCGCGCCGATCGCGCGCGCCGCCAACGTGATGACCGAGTGCCTGTTCGGCGACGGCAAGATCCTCGCGTGCGGCAACGGCGGCTCCGCCGCCGACGCCCAGCATTTTGCCGCCGAGCTCGTCGGCCGCTTCGAGCGCGAGCGGCCGGAGCTGGCGGCGATCTCGCTCGCCACCGACACGTCGCTGCTGACCGCCGTCGCCAACGACTACGCGTTCGAGCAGGTGTTCGCGCGGCAGGTGCGCGCGCTGGGCGCGCGCGGCGACGTGCTGCTCGCCATCTCGACGTCGGGCGGCTCGCCCAACGTGACGGCGGCAGTGCGCGCGGCGCACGAGCGCGACATGCGGGTTGTCGCACTGACCGGCAACGGCGGCGGGCGGATCGGCGAACTCCTCGCCGAAGGCGATGTCCACGTCTGCGTCCCGCACGCCCGCACGGCACGCATCCAGGAAATGCACCTCCTCGCGATCCATTGCCTTTGCGACATCATCGACCACACGCTGCTCGGCGACGACGCATGACCCGTCGCCATCGACTGCGCGATCGGCCGCCCGGAACTTCAAGGATCACGCTTCCCAGGAGACACCCGCCATGACATCGCTTCGCCCCCTCGTCGCCACGCTCGCCCTCGCGCTCGCCGCGGGTGCGGCGCTCCAGGGCTGCGCGCCCATCATCGTGGCCGGTGCCGCGGCCGGCACCGTGCTCGTCGTCGCCGACCGCCGCTCGGCGGGCGCGCAGGTCGACGACGAGGCGATCGAGCTGCGCGTCTCCAACGACGCACGGGGCACCTACGGCGATCGCATCCATCTCAACGTGACGAGCTACAACGGCATCGTGCTCCTCACCGGCGAGGCGCCCGATCGCGCGACGTACGACTCGATCCTGGCCATGGTCAAGGGCACGCCGAAGGTGCGCTCGGTACAGGACGAGATGGTGATCGCGCCCAACACGCCGATGTCGTCGCGCACCAACGACACCTACATCACTTCGAAGGTCAAGGCGCGCTTCATCGAGGAGAACCGCTTCGCCGCGAACCTCGTCAAGGTCGTGACCGAGCGCCAGGTCGTCTACCTGATGGGCATCGTCACGAAGAAGGAGGCCGACGACGCGGCGCAGATCGCGGCGTCGACGACCGACGTGGTGCGCGTCGTCAAGGTGTTCGAGTACATGAACGGATGATCGACGCCGCCGCCAAGGTCGCGTCAGCGCGCGACGCGCGCGCACGCATCGCCGCGCTGCCGCGGCCGCTCGTGCTCACCAACGGCGTGTTCGATGTGCTGCATCGCGGCCACGTCGCCTACCTCGAGGCCGCGCGCAAGCTCGGCGCGTCGCTGTGCGTCGCGGTCAACACCGATGCCTCGGTGCGCCGCCTCGGCAAGGGCGATGCACGGCCCTACAACCCGCTCGACGACCGCATGGCGGTGCTCGCCGCGCTCGGAGCCGTCGACCTCGTCGTGCCCTTCGACGACGATACGCCGCGCGAACTGATCGCCGCCGTGCTTCCCGACGTGCTCGTCAAGGGCGGCGACTACACGGCGCAGACGACGGCCGGCGCGGCGGAGGTGATCGCCGCCGGCGGCCGCTTCGTGGCCATACCGTTCGTGCATCCGCGCTCGACCACCGCGCTCGTCGAGCGCATCCGCGGCCGCGACGTATAATCGCCGCATGTCGACCGCACAAGCCGCCGACCGCGAGATCGATGCACGTGGCCTCAACTGCCCGCTGCCGATCCTGCGCACCAAGAAGGCGCTCAACGACATGCAGAGCGGCCAGGTCGTGCGCATCGTCGCCACCGATCCTGCGAGCGTGCGCGACTTCGAGGCGTTCGCGCGCCAGACCGGCAACGCGCTCATCGAGCACGGCGAGTCCGACGGCGCGTTCTGGTTCCTGATGCGCCGACGCTAGCGCGCGCGGCACGCGTCCGCGAATGACGGCGCCGCCCGCGTCGACCCTGCCGGCGATCGGACGCAACGCGCCGTGCCCGTGCGGCAGCGCGCGGCGCTACAAGCAATGCCATGGCCGCGACGAGGCGCCGCTCGCGCCCGCCGCGCTGCTCGCGATGCTCGAGCGGCGGCTCGCGCGGACGCCGGGCGATCTCGCCGGCTGGCGCCTCGCGTTGCCGCTCGTGGTCGGCGGCGACGTCGCGGACGACGCGATCGGCGCGTCGCTGACGACCGCCGGCGCGCGGCCGCTGCGCGTCGCCGTCGTCACCGCGTATTTCCGCGAGGATCCCGCGACGCTCGCGCGCTGCCATGCGAGCGTGTCCGCGCAGACCTACCCGTGCCGCCACGTCATGGTGGCCGACGGCCATCCGCACGACGCGATCGACGGCTGGGACGTGATGCATCGCCGCCTGGCACGGCCGTCCGCCGACTACGGCGACACGCCGCGCGCCGAAGGCGCCGAGGCGGCGCTCGCCGCGGGCTGCGACGCGATCGCGTTCCTCGACGCGGACAACGCGTACCGGCCGCGCCACGTCGAGTCGCTCGTCGCGCGCGCGACGGCGGCCGCGTCGGCGTGGACACGCTCGGCGCGCACGCTGCACCTGCCCGACGGCCGGATATTGCCGGGCATGCAATCGGACGACCACGTGGGTCACGTCGACACGAGCTGCATGCTGCTCGCGGGCGACGCGCTGGCGATGGCGGCGGCGTGGCGCGCGTTCCCGCGCGAGCTCTCGCCGATCGGCGATCGCGTGTTCGCCGGCATGTTGCGCGCGCGCGGCTTCACCGCCGCGCACACCGGCGCGTTCACGCTCCGCTACACGGTCGCCGAAGCGCGCTATTACGCGGTCGCGGGCATTCCCGTGCCGCCGACTGCACGCGCGCCGATCGCGATCGCGCCGATCGGCGCCTGGCATCGCTCGCTATCCGCCGACGCGCGGCGCGCGCTCGACCGCGCGCTCGGCTTCGCGCTCGACGACCTGCTGCGCCCGATGCTCGCCGCGGCGGCGGCGTGACGCGCGTCCCCGGCACGGCCGCGCGACGTGCGCGAGGCATTGCATGAACGTCGCGCTGATCCTCGTCCCCGATTTCCTGCTGATCGCGCTCGGCGCCGCGCTGCGGCGCTGGCCGGCGCTGACGCCGGCGTTCTGGAGCGGACTCGAGCGGCTCATCTACTTCGTGCTGTTCCCCGCGCTCCTCGTGCGCTCGCTCGCGCACGCGCCGCTCGGCAGCGCAGGCGCCGCGACGCTCGTCGCGATCGTCGTCGCCGCCACGCTCGCGGGCATCGCGCTCGGCGCGCTCGCCGGGCCCCTTTTCCGTCTTCCGCCACCGACGTTCGGCGCGAGCTTCCAGTGCGCGTTCCGCTTCAACACCTACGTCGTGCTGGCAGTCGCCGTGCGCATGGGCGGCGATGCCGCGCTCGCGCTCGCGGCGCTGTTGGTCGGCGTGCTGGTGCCGATCGTCAACGTCGCGGCGGTGGCGGGGCTCGCGCGGGGCCGGGCGCTGCACGTCGGCCGCGAGCTCGCGCGCAATCCGCTGTTGATCGCCTGCGTCGTCGGCCTCGCCGCGAACGCGCTGTCGCTGGCACTGCCCGAATGGCTCGACAGCGTCGTCGCCGCGCTCGGCGCCGCGGCGCTGCCGCTCGGCCTCATCGCCGTCGGTGCGGCGCTCTCGCTCACGCGCGGCAACCTGCCGTACTCGGCGCTCGCGTGGTTCCATGCGATCAAGCTCGTGGCGATGCCGGCGCTCGCGTTCGGGCTCGCGCGCTACGCGCAACTCGCGCCGCTCGAGACCTCGGTTGCCGTGCTGATGACGGCGGTGCCGACGGCACCGTCCGCATACATCCTCGCCTCGCAGATGGGCGGCGACGGGCGCGCCGCGGCATGGCTCATCTCGACCAGCACGCTCGTCGCGGCCGTCACGCTGCCGCTGTGGCTGTCGCTCGTGCTGCGCTGATTGCCGGCGCTGATGGTTGCTGCCGATCGCCGGAACTGACCGGCGGCACGCCGATCACCGGCGCATGCGTGCCCGCCGCACGCCTCAGCGCCGGTAGCGGTTGAGGAAGTCGGCGACGATGCCCTTCTGCGAGCGATCGATCGCGTCGTCGAGGTCGTGGTCGGAAGGATCGAACTGCTTCGCCTTGCGGAACGCCGCGATCGCATCCTGGTGATAGCCCTGCGCCTGCCAGGCTTGGCCGAGGCAGCGATAGGCGTCGGCGCTGGCGAGATCGAGGTCGGTCCACGTGCGGCAAAGCTCCGCCGCGCGCCGCCAGTTGCCTGCGCGCAGCATCCGCGGTCCCTCGACCTTCAATACCGCGACTTTCGCGCGACGCTCGGCGAATGCGGCGGCGAGATCGGGATCGACCGGGTCGCCGGGGTTCGCTGCCGTTCCGGGCGGTGTCGCTGGCGACGGCGCGCCGGACGGCGTCGCAGGCAGCGACGGCGGGACGCTGGCGCGCGCCGTGGCGGGCGACGCATCGCCGGACTTCGCGGGCGCGAGGCCGCCGATCAAGCCGCCGCCGCCGGCGAAATTGGCGAGTGTCTCGGGGGAGGGCAGCGCGTCGGTGATCGTCGCGCGCGCCCATACGATCGAGTCGGCCATCGGCTGGTGCCACGCGACGCCGTAAAGCCACATCATCGCCGCGAGTCCGCAAACCCCCGTCAGCGCATTGAGCACGCCGGGCGGGCCGTGCGTGACGAGGCAGTCCTGCGCGAAGTCCCAGTCGGTCTCCTGGTTCTGCGCGAGCTTCTCGTAGGCGACTGCGATCATCACCGGCGCGAGCAGCGCGAAGCCGCAGGCGATGCCTTCCCACCAGACGCGGAACGCGCGCTTGAGACCGCGCTCGAAATGCGCGCGCGCGTCGCGCCGCGCATAGGCGTCGGAGATCGAGAACTGCAGGTAGACGCCGAACAGCCATTTGCCCGGCGTGGTGCCGAGCGAGGCAATCAACAGTCCCTCGATCGGCACCCACGACAGCGTGATGAGGATCGGCGCGATCAGTGGATGGCCGAGCCACCATGCGGCCGATTCGGGAACGATGTTGGCGCCGCGCAGCTCGGAGAGCAGCAGTGCCAGCACCAGGCCCCACAGCGCGTAGTCGAAGAGCCGCGCGGCCAGGCGATGCCACGGGCGTGGCTCGCTGGTGCGGCCCGATTTCGCGCGCTCGAGCTCGGCCATTCGCAGCTGGAAGATCCAGCTCGCATCTTCCTGCGGATGGTCGGTGCCGAGGAACACGCTGCGCTCGCGGCGCCAGTTGAGGATCGCCAAGTCGGTCTGCGGCGTCAGCGACGCGGGCGGCGGCTCGCTGCGTCGTCGCAGCCACGCGATGCCGTGCACGATGCCGTAGACGACGGTAAGCAGGATCAGCGCGAGCGTCAGCCACACGAGCACCTGCTTCGCGACGAGCACGGTGTCGGCCGGCGTCACCGACACGATCGCCGCGGCGATGAACGCCGCGAACAGCATGCACAGCACGATCGTCACGAGCGGCGAGCGGCCGAACGACGCGACGCGCTCCGTCAATCCCGGGTGGTGCAGGTTGAGCTCGGGCTTCGGGTCCTCGGCGTCGAGGCCCGTCTCGAGCGGATCGGCGAGCGCCTCGGCGAGCTTGTCGATCGCCGCGGTGCCGACGTCGGTCTGCTCGCCCTCGACCGCCACGGCGTTCGACACGACGTGCGCGATCTTCTGCTCGGTGGTGCCCGCGGACAGCGCGAGCTCGTTGTCGTAGCGCGCGCGCCGGTCGGAATCCGACAGGATGCGGCTCGCGTGGTTGATGAAGCGCAGCGCTTCCTCGACGTTGCCCTGGCCGTCGCGCGTCTTCGCGTAGTACTTGCGGATCAGCCGGCGCAGCGAGGCGCGGACCTCCTCGTCGGAGGCGGCCTGCGGAATGCCCAGTGCTTCGTACAGCGTCGCTTTCATCGTGGCATCGAATGTCCGCCCCGGCTCAACCAAGGATTATGCCAATGGAATGAGCCGGCCAAAAGCGGCGCGCGTCGGCCGGGCGCGCATCAGGAAGATTGGGTGCAAATATCGGGCCAAGCACCGGGGTCTGCCGCGGGGCGACCGCCGGGCCCGCCAAGCAAAAGGGCGGCCCTCGGGCCGCCCTTCGTCGATCGGCGACTGCCGCGCGACGTCGCTATTCCGCCTTGCCGGCATCCTTCACGGCCAGCTTCTCGCGGATCCGCGCCGACTTGCCCGAGCGGCCGCGCAGGTAATAGAGCTTGGCGCGACGCACGTCGCCCTTGCGCTTCACCTCCACCGACGCGATCAGCGGCGAGAACGACTGGAACGTACGCTCCACGCCTTCGCCGCTCGAGATCTTGCGCACGGTGAACGAGGAGTTGAGGCCGCGATTGCGCTTGGCGATCACCACGCCCTCGTACGCCTGCACGCGCTTGCGCTCGCCCTCGACGACGTTGACGTTGACGACGACGGTATCGCCGGGCGCGAATTCGGGCAGCTTCCTGCCGAGCCGCGCCATTTCCTCGCGCTCCAGCGTTTCGATGATGTTCATGCTTGTTCCTTTCGCTCGCTTGTACGGGGAAGAGAGGTCGGCGTCGCCGACGTCGTTCCCGCTTTGTCATCGGCGTCGCCGCGCCTCTGCGCATCGCCGCCGTCCCGGGCGCCGCGTGGTGCCTGCGCCGTCTCGCATTGCCCGTATTCTGCCAAAAGCCGCCGATCCTCCGCGGACAGCTCGACCGCCGCGAACAGATCCGGCCGCCGCGCCTTGGTGCGCCCCAGCGCCTGCATCCGCCGCCAGCGCGCGATCGCCGCATGGTTGCCGGAAAGCAGCACCTCCGGCACCGCCTCGCCTTGCCACACCTCGGGCCGCGTGAAATGCGGCGTGTCGAGGAGCCCGTCGGCGAACGATTCCTGCTCCACCGACGCGGGCTCGTTGGTCGCGCCGGGCAAAAGCCGCACCACCGCGTCCATCAGCATCAGCGCCGGCAACTCGCCGCCCGACACGACGAAATCGCCGATGGCAATCTCCTCGTCGATCTCACGCGCGACGAGCCGCTCGTCGACGCCTTCGTACCTTCCCGCCAACAGCACGTAGCCCGCGTCCAGCCCTGCCGCCATCGCCGCGACCCGCACATGCGTCAGCGGTACACCCGCGGGCGTCAGGTGCACGACGCGCACGCTCGCACAGCCCGCGCGCCGCTGCCCTTCGCGCGCCGCCGCGATCGCGGCTGCGAGCGGCGGCGCCATCATCACCATCCCCGGACCGCCGCCGTAGGGGCGGTCGTCGACGGTGCGATGCGCGTCGTGCGCGAAATCGCGCGGATTGACCACGTCGAGCGCCCACAGCCCGCGCGCGAGCGCGCGACCCATGATGCCGAACCCGCACGCTGCCTGCACGAGCTCGGGGAACAACGTCACCGCGGTGAACCGCATCGCATGCCCCGCTTCGCGCCGCGCCGCTCAATAATCCTCGCCCCACTCGACCTCGATCGTCGCCGCCTCGCGGTCGACGCCGGTGACGATCGCCGGCACGTACGGGATGAGCCGCATCCCGCCCTCGTGCTCGACCGCCAGCAGCGGGTGCGCGCCGGCTTCCGTCACCGCCTGAACGCGCCCGAGCGCCACGCCCTCGCGGTTGACGACCCGGTAGCCCACCAGGTCGGCTGCATAGATCTCGTCGTCGCCAGCCGGCGGCAGCGCATCGCGCGGCACCGCCACGTCGGCGCCCCTCCATAGAGCGGCCGCCTCGCGATCGGCGATGCCGGCGAGCTCGGCGACCAGCGCCGTGCCCTGCAGCCGCACGCCCTCGACCTCCCGGCGTCGCCAGGCGTCGTCGCCGAACTTGCGGAGGTACCACGTCCGGTAGCGCGACAGCGCATCCGGCTCGCTCGACAGCGGCTCGATCTTGAGCGAGCCGCGCACGCCGAACGCGGCGATCACGCGGCCCATCACGATCATCGGCGGCGGCATCGCGAACCGCCGCACGTCATCCGCGAGCGCGTGGTTCGCTACGCCGCGGCCGGCGGGTTCGCCGGCGGGTTGTCGTGCACCAGCGTCGCCACCGTGTCGGAAAGGCGGGCGCCGCGCTCGCGCCAGTAGTTGATGCGCTCGTGCGCGAGGCGCAGGCCCTCTTCGCCCGCGCCGGCGATCGGATTGTAGAAGCCGACGCGCTCGATGAAGCGGCCGTCGCGGCGTGCCCGCGAGTCGGCGACGACGACGTTGTAGAACGGACGCTTTTTCGCGCCGCCGCGTGCAAGGCGGATGACAACCATGGTTAAATGAATTCCGGCTGATCGGGGAAAGACGTTGATTCTACAACGAAAAATGAGATGGCCGCAAGGGGAGCCGGCGTGTCGCGCCAGCGCGGCGCCCGCCAAAATCCCCATCCGATCAAACGCTTGCGCGATCCCCTCGCGCTGACGCCGGCGATGCTCGAGCCCGTCCCGCTGCCGAAATCGCGCCTCGAGGCGATCACCGACGGCATCTTCGCGGTGTCGATGACGCTCCTCGTGCTCGACCTGCATCTCCCCGATCACCTGCCGGAGGGCTCGCTGGTATGGCGCGCGCTGGTCGGCGAGGCGCCGAACTTCGACAACTACGTCATCAGCTTCTACATGCTGTGCGTGTTCTGGATCGCGCACCTCAGGCTGATGCGCCGCATCGACGCGGTCGACACCACGTTCACCTGGCTCAACCTCACGTTCCTGCTGTTCACGACGTTCGTGCCGATGCTGACCCAGTTCGCAGGCCGCAACCCGGGCCTGCCGCGCCCGGCTTTCATGTACGGCGCCAACCTGCTCGCGATCCTCGCGTTCGAGGCGCTGATGTGGCGGCATGCATTGCCGCGGCTCGTCAACGACAGCGTGACCGACGCGAAGGGCGCCTGGCGGCTGGTGCGCCGCAAGTACCTGTTCGCGATGGGCATCGTCACGCTCGGCATCGTGGTCGCGCTCGCCGAGATCCGCGCCGGCATGCGCTCGGCGTACGCGTCGTATATCTACCTGCTCGTCATCGTCGTCGGCATCATGCAGCCGGCGCAGCGCTCGCGCCGCTCGATCCGGCGCGACGCGCAGAAGGCGGTCAGCGGATCCCGGGAATGACGCCGCGCAGGCCGCGCATGAGCTTCTGCGCGTTGCCGCCCTTGCCCATCACCTTCATCACCTTCTGCGTCTGCTCGAACTGCTTGAGGAGCTGGTTGACCTCCTGCACGCTGACGCCGGCGCCCGCCGCGATGCGGCGCTTGCGCGACGCCTTGAGGACCTCCGGCTTCGCGCGCTCGGCGGGCGTCATCGAGTCGATGATGCCCTCGATCCGCGTGATGCGGCGCTCGTCGACGTTGCTGCCCTGCGCCGCGCGCTGCAATTCGGCCGGCAGCTTGTCGAGCATCGCCGACAGGCCGCCCATCTTGCGCATCTGGCCGACCTGCGCGCGGTAGTCGGCGAGGTCGAAGCCCTTGCCGGCACGCAGCTTCTTCGCGACCTTCTCGGCTTCGGCGACGTCGACGTTGCGATGCGCCTCCTCGATCAGCGACAGCACGTCGCCCATGCCGAGGATCCGCGACGCCATCCGCTCGGGATGGAACACCTCGAGCCCGTCGGGCTTTTCGGAGACGCCGGCGAACTTGATCGGCGCGCCGGTGACCTGCCGCACCGACAGCGCGGCGCCGCCGCGCGCGTCGCCGTCGAGCTTGGTGAGGATCACGCCGGTGAGCGGCAGCGCCTCGCGGAACGCGCGCGCGGTGTTGACGGCGTCCTGGCCCTGCATCGCGTCGACGACGAACAGCGTCTCGATCGGCTTGACCGCGGCCTCGAGGTCGGCGATCTCGCGCATCATCGCCGCGTCGATCGCAAGGCGCCCCGCCGTGTCGACGATCAGCACGTCGTGGTAGTGCCTGCGCGCATGGTCGAGCGCGCCGGTGGCGATGGCCACCGGCGATTCGCCCGCGTGCGACGGATAAAAATCGACGCCGACCTGCGCCGCCAGGAGCTTCAACTGCTCGATCGCCGCGGGCCGGTACACGTCGGCGCTGACGACGAGCACCTTCTTCTTCATCGACTCGCGGAGCAAGCGCGCGAGCTTGGCGGCGGTCGTCGTCTTGCCGGCGCCCTGCAGGCCCGCGAGCAGGATCACCGCCGGCGGCTGCGTGGCGAAGTCGAGCCCCGCGGTCTCGCCGCCGATGAGGCTCGTCAGCTCGCGGTGGACGACGCCGACCAGCGCCTGGCCGGGCGTCAGCGAGCCGACGACCTCCTCGCCGACCGCCTTTTCGCGCACGCGCCCGACGAAATCCTTCACCACCGGCAGCGCGACGTCGGCCTCGAGGAGTGCCAGGCGCACCTCGCGCAGCGCGTCCTGGATGTTGGCGTCGGTGAGGCGCGCCTCGCCGCGCAGCGTCTTGACGACGCGCGAAAGTCGTTCGGTCAGGTTCTCGAGCATGCGAGTGGCGTAAGGAGGAATGGGCGCGGCCGCCGGCACGGCGGCGACGATCGATCCGCTACACTCTGGCGCGAAGGCGCCTTTGCCCGCGGCCTCCGTTCGATGTCGCGGCGAGGGCGCCGCGCGCCGCCGGCGAACCCTCGCGCCCGGCATTAACCAAGCGGCGAACGAAGCGGTGAGCGAAGCCCTGGCGATTCTACTGCATCCGGTCGTCGCCGCCCTCTACGCGGCGGCTGCGTGGCTCTGCTATCCGCGCGCGGACAACCCGCCAGCAGCGTCGCGCCGCATCGATGCGCTGGTGCTGACCGCGCTGGTGCTGCATGCGATCGGCCTGGTGCGCGCGATCGGCACGCCGGACGGCCTCGATCTCGCGATCGGCAACGCGCTGTCGCTCGTCGCCGGGCTCGCGGTGCTCGTCGCGTGGGCAACGGGCCTTGTGCGTGCGCTGCCGGCGGTGGGCGCGGTCGTGCTGCCGGTGGCCGCCGTGGCGGCGGTGCTGCCGGCGCTGTCGGCGCTCGCGCCCGGGATGCCGAAGATACCGTATGCCAACGTACCGTGGGCGAGCGTGCACATCGCGATCGCGCTCGTCGCCTACGCGATCCTGATCGTCGCGGCCGCCGAGGCGCTGGTGCTCACCGGCATCGAGCGCCGCCTGCACCGCGGTCTCGCCGGCGCGATGCCGGCGCCGCCGCTGCTGACGCTCGAGCGCTGGCTGTTCCTGCTGATCGGCCTCGGTTACGCGCTCCTGACGCTGACGCTCGCGTCCGGCATCTTCTATTCCGAGGAGCTCTTCGCCACCCCGGCGCAGGTCAACCAGAAGAACGTGTTCGCGGTCGCCGCATGGCTCGTCTACACGGCGCTGCTCGCCGGCCGCTTGCGCTACGGCTGGCGCGGACGGCGCGCGCTCAAGTGGATCCTCGCCGGCACGGTGCTGCTGCTGCTCGCTTACCTCGGCAACAAGCTCGTGCTCGAGCTGCTCCACCCCTAGCGGATGGATTCGATCCCGCTTTCCACGCTGCTCGTCGCGCTCGCGATCCTGCTCGTCGTGTCGGGGCTCTTCTCGCTCGCCGAGACCGCGATGATGGCGGCCAACCGCGTGCGGCTTCGTCATCGCGCGCAGCGCGGCTCGGGAGGCGCGAAGCGCGCGCTCGCGCTGCTCGCACAGACCGACAAGCTGCTCGGCGTGCTGCTGCTCGGCAACAACCTGCTCAACGCCGCCGCCGCCACGCTGACCGCGGTGCTGGCGGCGCGCCTTTTCGGCGAGGCGCGCATCGTGCTCGCGCTCGGCACGGTGGCGATCACCTTCCTGATCCTGGTGTTCTCCGAGATCACGCCGAAGGTGATCGGCGCGACGCACGCGGACCGTCTCGCCATTCCCGTGGCCATCGTGCTCACGCCGCTGCTGCGGATCACCTACCCGGTCGTCTGGTTCGTCAACCTCTTCGTGCAGGTGGTCCTCAAGATCCTGCGCATCCGCCCCGTCGACGACACCGGATCGCGGCTCACGCAGGAGGAGGTGCGCTCGCTGGTGCTCGAGGGCCAGTACTTCCGCGGCAAGCACCGCGCGCTGCTCGCCAACCTCTTCGACCTCGAGACGATCACCGTCGACGACGTGATGACGCCGCGCAACCACATCCACGGCATCGACCTCGCGGAAAAGCCGAGCCAGCTCCGCCAGCAGCTCGCGACCTCGTACCACTCGCGCGTCCCCGCGTTCAACGACACGCTCGACGACATCGTCGGCATCCTGCCGTTGAAGCAGGTGGTGTCGCTGCCACCGGGCGACGAGATCGACGCCGAGGCGCTGATGCCGCTGCTGCGCCCCGCCTACTTCGTGCCGGCGGGCACGCCGCTTCTGACGCAGCTCACGCAATTCCAGAACGACCGCCAGCGCTTGGCACTCGTCGTCGACGAGTACGGCGAGCTTCTGGGCCTCGTGACGATCGAGGACATCATCGAGGAGATCATCGGCGACTTCACGACCGCCGCGCCGGGTGCGGGCGACTCGTGGCGGCGCGAGGCCGACGGCAGCGTCATCGTCGACGGCATGGTGCCGCTGCGCGTCCTCAACCGCCGACTTTCGACCCGATTTCCGCTGGACGGGCCGAAAACGCTCAACGGGCTCATTCTCGAGCAATTGGGCGACATTCCCGACGCCGGCCTCGCCTTCGACCTGGCCGGCCAGCGCGTGGAAATCCTGCAGACCGAGGACCGCGCGGTCAAGGTCGTGCGCCTGGCCGCGCCGGTGGCGACGACGACCTGACGCCGGCGCGCGGCCGATGGCGTTCCGCCGGGCGCCGCCGACCCTTCGGAGGTGCTGTCGGCTGTGCACACTGCAACGCCCAAGCGGGTCGCCAGGGGCGGTTTTTCCTTTACAAACAGTGGCGCCAGCGGGCATCATCGTTCGCGGAAGGTTTTATGCCGTTGGAATGCGCCACCCCGCCTCGCGGTCGCGGCACGTCGATTGCTTGAAAACCGTTCCGGCATCCGTTCCGCCCCGAAAACGCTGAATCCGACATGGCAACCCACGCCACCACCCGCAACATCAGTGGCCTCGCCCGCGCGCTGGCGTCGGCGGGGGTCGTGTCGGAGTACGACGCCGAGTCACTGCAGCAGCAGGCGCAGGCGTCCAACATCACGTTCGTCGAGCAGCTCCTCACCACCAAGAAGATCAGCCCGTCGCAGCTTGCCGTGTTCGGCTCGCGCGCGTTCGGCGTGCCGCTGCTCGACCTCGCGGCGTTCGACCCCGAGCTGATCCAGAAGGAATACTTCGACGCCAAGATCAGCCAGTCGCGCCGCGTGCTGCCGCTGCACAAGCGCGGCAACCGGCTGTTCGTCGCCACCTCCGACCCCGCCAACCTGCAGGCGCTGGAGGAAGTGCGGTTCAAGACCAACCTCGTCGTCGACCCGGTGGTCGTCGAGGACGACAAGCTGATGCACGCGATCGGCAAGCTGCTCGAGACCAGCGGGCAGACGCTGCGCGACATGTCCACGGGCCTCGAGGACATCGAGGTCTCGGTCACCGACGGCTCGGCGACGATGAGCGACGAGGAGTCGTCGGACGTCGAGGACGCGCCGGTCGTCAAGTACATCCAGAAGATCCTGCTCGACGCGATCGCCGCCGGCGCCTCCGACGTGCACTTCGAGCCGTACGAGCGCTACTACCGCATCCGCTACCGGATCGACGGCATCCTCTCCGAGGTGGCGCAGCCGCCGCTCGCGATCAAGGACAAGACGGCGTCGCGGATCAAGGTGATCAGCAAGCTCGACATCTCCGAGAAGCGCGTGCCGCAGGACGGCCGGATGAAGATCGTGCTGTCGAAGAACAAGGCGATCGACTTCCGGGTGTCGTCGATGCCCACGCTTTTCGGCGAGAAGATCGTGCTGCGGATCCTCGACTCCTCGGGCGTCAAGCTCGGCATCGAGGCGCTGGGCTACGAGCCCGACCAGCAGCAGGCGCTCCTGCACGCGATCAAGCGCCCGTACGGGATGATCCTCGTCACCGGGCCGACGGGCTCGGGCAAGACGGTGTCGCTCTACACCTGCCTCAACATCCTGAACCAGCCCGGCGTCAACATCTCCACCGCCGAGGATCCGGCGGAGATCCAGCTCGCCGGCGTCAACCAGGTCAACGTCAACGACAAGGCCGGCATGACGTTCGCCGTGGCGCTGAAGGCGTTCTTGCGGCAGGACCCCGACATCGTGATGGTCGGCGAAATCCGCGACCTCGAGACCGCCGACATCGCGATCAAGGCGGCCCAGACCGGCCACCTCGTGCTGTCGACGCTGCACACCAACGACGCGCCGACGACGCTGACGCGGCTGCAGAACATGGGCGTCGCGCCGTTCAACATCGCCTCGTCGGTGATCCTGATCACCGCGCAGCGTCTGGCCCGCAAGCTCTGCAACGTCTGCAAGAAGCCCGAGGACATCCCGCCCGAGGCGCTGCTGCGCGCCGGGTTCAAGGAGGACGAGCTCGATGGCACGTGGCAGGCGTTCGGCCCCGTCGGCTGCGACAACTGCAAGAGCACCGGCTACAAGGGCCGCGTGGGCATCTACGAGGTGATGACGATCAGCGACGAGATGCGCCAGCTCATCATGCGCAGCGGCACCGCGCTCGACATCGCCGAGCTCTCGCAGAGGGAAGGCATCCGCAACCTGCGCCAGTCGGGCCTTCTCAAGGTCAAGCAGGGCGTCACGTCCCTCGAGGAAATCGAGGCGGTCACCAACGAGTAACGGGCTTCCTGCCGGGAAAGCATCGAGCGAGGTCACACCATGGCAACGGCAACCGCCACCGCGCGCAAAGAAGTCAAGGAGTACACGTACCTGTGGGAGGGGATGGACCGCAACAACCGGCAGGTACGCGGCGAGTTGCGCGCGGCGTCGGAGACCGTGGTCACGACCAACCTGCGCCGGCAGGGCGTGCGCATCACCAAGATCAAGCGCCAGACGTTCCGCGGCGGCCGCAAGGTGACCGACCGCGACATCACGTTCTTCACGCGGCAGATGGCGACGATGCTGCGCTCCGGCGTGCCGCTGCTGCAGTCGTTCGAGATCGTCGCGCGCGGCCACAGCAACCCGCGCTTCTCGCGGCTCATGATGGACATCAAGAACAAGGTCGAGGCGGGCTCGAGCCTGTCGGCGGCGTTCCGCGAGCATCCGGCGTACTTCGACGCGCTTTACTGCAACCTGGTCGCCGCCGGCGAGACCGCCGGCATTCTCGAGGGCATCCTCGACCGCCTCGCGGTCTACAAGGAAAAGATCCTCGCGATCAAGAGCAAGATCAAGTCGGCGCTGTTCTACCCGATGTCCGTGATCACCGTGGCGATCGTCGTGGTAGTCGTCATCATGATCTGGGTGATCCCGGCATTCGAGGGCGTGTTCCGCGGCTTCGGCGCCGACCTGCCGGCGCCGACGCTGGTGGTGATCGCGATCTCGCACTTCTTCCTCGACTACTGGTGGGCGATGTTCATCATTGCCTTCGGCACGATCGTCGGGATCGGCTTCATGTTCAAGCGCTCACCGACGTTCCGGCTCGCGTTCGACCGCATCATCCTCAAGGCGCCGGTGATCGGCGCGATCATCGAGAAGGCGACGATCGCCCGCTGGACGCGCACGCTGTCGACGATGTTCGCGGCGGGCGTGCCGCTGGTCGAGTCGCTCGACGCCGTCGGCGGCGCGGCCGGCAACGCGCTGTACGCGGCCGGCACCAAGAAGATCCAGACCGACGTCAGCACCGGCACGAGCCTCACCAACGCGATGATGAACACGCGGCTCTTCCCGAACATGGTGCTGCAGATGACGCAGATCGGCGAGGAATCGGGCTCGCTCGACGGCATGCTCGGCAAGGTCGCCGATTTCTACGAGCGCGAGGTCGACGACGCGGTGGCCGCGCTGTCGAGCCTGCTCGAGCCGATCATCATCGTATTCCTGGGTGTCGTGATTGGCGGCCTCGTCGTGGCCATGTACCTGCCGATCTTCAAGCTGGGAGCGGTGATCTGACCGTGCCGGTCGAGGCGGGCGCGCGCGCCCGCCCTTTCCGCCACGTGCGGACGCCACGACCGGCGCGCGCGGCGCGCCGTTTTTTTTTCGCGTGACAGGGATCGACGCGTGATGCCGCTCCTCCTGACCGACCCGCTGGCCGCCACGATCGTCGCGCTCGTCGTCGGGCTTTGCGTCGGCAGCTTCCTCAACGTCGTCGTGCACCGGCTGCCCAAGATGCTCGAGCGCGAATGGGCCGCGCAGTGCGCCGAGCTCGCGGGCGAGGCGCCCGCGCGGGCCGAGACCTACAACCTGTGGACTCCGCGCTCCGCGTGCCCAGCCTGCGGGCACCGGATCGGCGCGCTCGACAACGTGCCGGTAATGTCGTGGCTCGCGTTGCGCGGCCGCTGCCGAGGGTGCGGCGCCGCGATTTCGTCACGCTATCCGCTCGTCGAGATCGCCGGCGCGCTCGCCGCGGCGGGTGCGATCTGGCATTTCGGGCCGACGTGGACGGGATTGGCCGCGTGCGGCTTCCTGTGGGCGCTGATCGCGCTCGCGTTGATCGACGCCGACACGCAGCTCCTGCCGGACAACCTCACGCTGCCGCTACTGTGGGGCGGCCTCGTCGCCAACCTGTTCGGCCTTTTCGTGCCGCTCGCCGACGCGGTGATCGGCGCGATCGGGGGCTATCTCGTGCTGTGGGGCGTGTATTGGCTCTTCAAGCTGATCCGCGGCAAGGAGGGCATGGGCTACGGCGACTTCAAGCTGCTCGCCGCACTCGGCGCGTGGCTCGGCTGGAAGATGCTGCCGGTGATCATCCTGCTCGCGTCGGTCGCCGGCGCCGTCATCGGCATCCTGTTGATCGTCTTCCAGGGCCGTGACAAGGCGAAGCCGCTGCCGTTCGGACCCTATCTCGCGATCGCCGGCGCGCTCGCGCTGTTCGCGGGACAGAGGCTCATCGCGATCTACATCCACTGACGCGATGGCGACGACGGTGATCGGCCTCACCGGCGGCATCGGCAGCGGCAAGTCCGCGGTGGCGGACGCGTTTCGCGCGCTGGGCGTCGAGGTCGTCGACGCGGACGAGGTCGCGCATGCGCTCTGCGAGCCGGGTCGCGAAGGCTACGTCGCCATCGTTGCCGCCTTCGGCGCCGACGTCGTCGCCGCCGACGGACGCCTCGACCGTGCCGGCATGCGCCGCCGCGCATTCGCCGAGCCGACGTTCCGTGCTCGGCTCGAGGCGATCCTGCACCCGCTGATCGCCGCCGCCATCGAGTCCGCGATCGCGCAGTGGCGAGGCCCCTACGGCCTCGTCGTCGCGCCGCTGCTGCTCGAGCGCGGCAATCTCTTGCGGCATGTCGCGCGCGTGCTCGTCGTCGACACGCCCGAGGACGAGCAGGTGCGCCGCACCGCGCGCCGCAGCGGCCTCGCGCCCGACGACGTGCGCGCGATCATGGCGACGCAGCTCGCCCGTGCCGACCGGCTCGCGCGGGCCGACGACGTCATCGACAACGGCGGCGCGCACGCGGCGATCGCCGCGCAAGTCGCCGCGCTCGACGCCCGCTATCGCACGTTGACAACGGCGCGCGCGGGGATTGCGGCACAATGACGCCGATGCGAGTGCGCGCGCGATGATCCGCTACGAACATCCGCTCAACGAGCGCATCCGCACGCTGATGCGCCTCGAGGACCTGTATGGCCGCGCGCGCTTCTTCGCCGCGGCCGACGATCCGCGTGAGCACCACGCGGCGCTCGCGGCGATGTTCGAGATCACCGAGGTCGCCGGGCGCGCCGACTTGAAGACCGACATCCTGCAGGAGCTCGAGCGCCAGCGGCAGCTCCTGGCGCCGCTGCGCGACAACCCTCACATCGAGGCGCATGCGCTCAACGTGCTGCTCGAGGAGATCGAGAAAGTCGGCGCGCGCCTGCACGCGCAGGCCGGCAAGGTCGGGCAGCACCTGCGCGACAACGAATGGCTGATGGCGATCAAGCAGCGCAGCGTCATCCCCGGCGGCGTCTGCGAGTTCGACCTCCCCGCCTACCATTTCTGGCTGCACCGTGACGCCGCGACGCGCCGTCACGACCTCGCCGAGTGGCTGGCGCCGTTCGAGCCGCTCGGCGCCGGTCTCGCGATCATCCTGCGCCTCCTGCGCGAGCACGGCCGCACGGGCCGCCATGTCGCGCAGCGCGGCGTGTTCCAGCTGATGCTGACGACGACGCGAATCGCGCAGCTGCTGCGGTTGAGCGTGCCTCGCGAGCTCGCCTGCGTGCCCGAGATCAGCGCCAACAAGTACGCGCTCAACGTGCGATTCCTCGCCGTCAACGGCAGCGAGCGCGGCAGCGTCTACGATCGCGACGTCGAGTTCGAGATGATGTTCTGCAACCTCTGACGGCGACAGGGGACGCCCGATGGACGCCCCTTCAACAGCGCGACGAGGTCAGCGATGCCTGCGACGTACCGCCCAGAACGCGGCCGCCGCCATCAGCAGGATCAGCGCGCCGATCCCATACGTCGACAGCGCCGGCACGTTTTCGACCGTCACCTGCGGCGGTGGACCCGGCGGCGCGATGGGCACCGGCGATCCGACGGCAACCAGCCCGAAGCCTCCGCCGCTGCCCGTGATCGTGAGGCTCAGCACGGTGTACGGAGTGCCGTTGCTCGCGCGAACGCCGATCTGTCCGAAGAAGGCGCCCCCGGTGCCCTGCACGGTGTCACCGACGACCGTCGGCGGGCTGCCGGCGCCCTGGCCCGGACAAGGATCCGTGAACTCGTTGGCGAGCACCGTTGGCGGAGCGGTCGTCCCGCTGCCGACCGCGACCACTGCCGAATCGGTACCGTCGAGCCCCCACATGATGAAGCCGACGTCGTTGACGGCCTGCGAAAACGTGACCGTCATGGTGCCGCCGTCCATCCAGTACGTCGGGTCGTACGAGCTACAGCCGAACGACGTCAGGCCGCGATTGGCGCCCACGTGGTTCCAGCTCATCACGATGCCTGACGGCAACGTGCACGATCCGGTCGCGCTGTTCGTGCGAAACGCGTTGTAGGTGGGATGGTTCAGCACGGCCACCTGGGTACAGGCCGCCTGCGCCTGTGCCGCGGTGCCATGCAACGTGAACCACAGCGGTATCAGCCAGGCGAGCCCGGCAACTGCCCTGAGAACGCCGAGGACCCCCATCGGCCGTTTGCCTGCGCAGGGTGCGGGAAAGCGATCCATGGCGCGACCTCCCAGTCGACAGCTTGCTTACCAGCCCCGTACCCCGTCGGAGCCGGACCTGTTTGCGCCGGACTCGCTGCCCGGCCACTGCTTGGCGCGAGGAGCATAGGCGTGCGTTTGCGCTATGTCAAATAAGATGAAATTCGCCGATCGGCACGATGAGTTACCGGGCTACGCGATAACCGGCCTTCGTCAGCAACGACACGAGGTTGTCACTGCCCACCAGGTGACCGGCGCCGACAAGCACGAAGACCGGGGGGCCCGGTTGCTCGAGCTTCGCTTCGAGCGTACTCAGCCATGCATCGTTTCGCTGCGCGACGAGCGCGGCGTACAGGTCCGGATGCTGGTCGAATTGCCGCAACAGGACCTTCGCAAGGACGTCGATGTCGCCGCTACGCCAGGCACGGACGATCCGGGCCCGCTCGGCTTCCCGTTGGCCTCCTGCATCCATCCATCGGCGTGCCGTGACCGTCAGCCATGCGATCTGCAGATCCTCCGGCATTTTCGCGAACAGCCCGAGTTGCGTGTCCGCGGTTTCCAGCGGCGTGATCGGCAGACGGCGCGATCGTGCCAGCGCATAAAAATGGTTGGTCTCCTGTCGCGCAGGAACACACCCGAGCTTTGCATTGGCCGCATTGCTCAGCACCAGCGCCGCCAACCAGGGACGCAGGGGATCCACTTTTTCCAACGGAACACCGAGTTGCTCCGCAACCTGTTGCACAAGCCGCGCATCGCGCGGGTCGAGGATCCCGGTCAATCGTTCGGACGCCGGCAAGACGCCGGTTTGCCGGATCAGCGCCGACACGTGGGTCGAATCGACGCCGGGATCGCCCTCGAGGACCAGTTCTCCCGAATCGTTGAAGGCCTTCACGACCCTCGCGGGAAGCGGATAGTCACTCGGCAAGAGGACCTGGGTGTCGCCGGTCAGATACAGCGTTCGGCTTTTCGAAGCGACCGTCCAGAGCAGCGTCTGCGCCGGCACCCCCGAAGGAGCCGCCATCGCGGACGCGCTCACGACCAGCAGCGCCATGGCGAAAAGTCTCTTGATCATGTCGAGATCGATCGAGGTCTTGGCGGCGAGTGTCTCATGCGTCGGCGCAGGCGCGGCAGCGTCTGCGACCGGGGTGCCGAGCGCGCGATGATGTCTTGCAACCCGTGACCCGCTAGGCGTCGCGAGATCGTCGTCGCGACCGAAGCGCCGGGAAGCCGATGCTTCGTCCACCGCTCGCGCGCCGTCACGCGGCACGACGGGATCGCTCGCAGGTGGGTCCTGCGCGAACTACAGCACGAAGCCGAGCCGGTAGACGCGGCCCGGCACCGTCGCGATCGCATCCTCGCCGAGCAGCTTGCGCAGCGCGTTGACCTGCACGCGCAAGTTGTTCTCCTCGACGACGAGCCCGCGCCAGACGGTGTCGAGAAGCTCGTTCTTGGTGATCACCTCGTGCGGTCGACCCGCGAGCGCGATCAGGAGGTCGAGCGCTCGTCCGCCGACCACCGCCGGCCGCCCGTCGACGAGCAGCCGCTACTCGGCGGGGCGCAGCTCGAACCGCCCGCCCGGGCCGAAGCGCAGCGGACCGGCATGCCTGTGGCGCGATGCGTCGATCCTCGGCACAGTGCTGCCATTGCCTGTGCCCATGCCGAAGGAATCGCGATGAACGAACCGGAAGTTTCCGTCCCCGCCGTGATGCGCAACTACCACGAGGTGCTGCGCAACGACCTCGCCAAGGTCCTCGCACCGCTCGCCGATGCGGCGGACGTCGAAGGCTTCGCGCGCGCCTGGGACGATGACGTCCGCGCGATCGCCGTGCACGCCGCGATGGAGGACGGTGTCGCGGGCGCGGGCCGCGGAATCACGTCGATGCTGGACCAGTACTTCGATGGCGCCGCCGGTGCGGCCACCTTCCGCGACGAGCACGTGCGCGAGCACGCGATGGAGGCCGCCGTCGCCGCCGCATTGCCGGCGGGCGCGGACGCCATGCGTCACGCCTTCGCCGACTATCGCGCAATGGCCGAGGCGCACTTGAAGCACGAGGAGGACGTGATGATGCCGCTGGTCGCGCGCCTGCCGCAGCCCAAGGCGCCGCTCTTCGCATCGCCACCGTCCGCTCGGTGTTCATCATCGGCCCCGACAAGAAGATCAAGCTGATGCTGACCTACCCGATGAGCACCGGCCGCAACTTCGACGAGATCCTGCGCGTGCTCGACTCGGTCCAGCTCACGGCCAAGCACAAGGTCGCGACGCCGGTGAACTGGAAGAACGGCGACGACGTCATCGTCGCGCCGTCGGTCACGAACGACGAGGCCGCCAAGGCGTTCCCCGGGTTCAAGACGATCAAGCCTTACCTGCGCACGACTCGCCAGCCGGGCTGAGGCCGCGACGACTTCGTCGCGCGGTCGCGTTCGTCCGATGCGGATCGGGCGAATCCGATCGCGCGCCCTCGCACCCCCTTCGAGGTCGCGCGAAGGCGCGCGCACAGTGGCGCATGGGCCCGTCAGTCGGTGATCTCGACCTTGAGGATCTGCCCCATCGGCGGCCCGAAGCCGACGTTCGAAATGTAGAGCGCACCGTCGGGCCCATAGGTCATCCCGGTGGGAAAGAACAGCGGACCGCCGCTGTCGATCAGGATTTCCTGCTTGCCGTTGGGCAAGATGCGGATGAGGCGGCCGGTGAAGGGCTCGGGGCCGGGGTCGCCTGCCGAGTACGACGTTTCCAGCACGTACATGCGATCACGCCCGTCGAAGGCAATGCCGAGCACCTTGCTCAATCCGGTCGCGACGACCTTGAGCTGGCCGCTCGGCGTGATCTTGAAGACGCTCTGCGTGTTGAGCTGATCGGGATCGAACTCGCCCAGGTTGCTGACGTAGAAGTTGCCGTGGTAGGCGACGACCGTCGGCACGACGTGCCCCTGCCACGCCGAGACATCGACGACACGGCTGACCTTGCCGTCCGGAGTGATCCTGTCCAGCTCGCCATGGTTGGGCTCGACCGCGTACAGCGCGCCACCCACCGCGATCATGCTGTACCAGGTGCCGTCCGGCTCGAAGTCGTCGGCGATCGGATCGGTGGGATTGGCGACCGGGTTCGCCTGCTGGAACGCGCTCAAGTTCGCGATCATCGTGGTGCTGCGGTCGGGGTTGATGCGCAGCACGCCATTGGGGATGCTTGGCACGCCGTGCGAGCAACCGGCGCCGGCCAGGATCGCGTACATCGTGTCGCCGATGAACGCAATGTCCGCAACGCCGCTGGCAAGGCCCCCTGCCACGCTGGATGGAAGGTTGTCGACGAAGGTCTCGACGTGGCCCTGGGTGTCCACTTTGAGGATGTGCGAGCCGGTCGGGCTGCCGAAATATTCGCCGGGCCCGCCGGCGCCGGCGGAGCAATCGTCGCCGAGTCCGACCGGTGCAGCCGTCAGCGGCGGCGTCGGAACGCCGCCTTCCGCGACATAGAGATCGCCGTCCGGCCCGAACTTGAGTCCGCGCGGATTGAGCAGCGGGCCCGCGACGAACGTCGACACCATGATCGGCGGAATGGACTGGCCCTTGGCCGCGACGGCCGCCGACGCGAACGGTCCCGCCCCGAGCAACGAGGCCGCCGCGCCCGCGAGCGTTGCAACGGAAACACCGAAACGAAAACGCCCTCTGTTCGAAGTCATGGCAGATCCTTTCATCGTTGAACGATCAATCAGGCACGCTCGCGAACGCGCCGGCGAGTGGAATCGCGGCGTTCACGCCGAAGTCCTCCGAAGGGTTGCCGGCGTGGCCCCGGATGGAATCGGGT
>Ga0070679_100000292_pt1 | contig 42564 bp, 38 predicted proteins | sample KBSC63BmetaG_FD_65652 | JGI IMG/M metagenome (GOLD analysis project Ga0070679, IMG submission 65652) | Corn rhizosphere microbial communities from Kellogg Biological Station, Michigan, USA - KBS C6-3B metaG | ecosystem: Host-associated > Plants > Roots > Rhizosphere | place: USA: Michigan... | reverse complement strand
CCATCTCGGCAAAGCGCGGGAGGCGTGCGATACCGTGCGTGATTATGCCGTCGAGATCGGTCTCGGCGGTGAGGCGCGCGGAGAGTGCGGCGCGTTCCCCGGGGATGCCGAGGTTGGCGAGCGCGCGCTGGATGGTGTCGCGCAGATGGTCGAAGGGGATGCGGTCCATGCGATTCATCTTAGATCGCCAGGGCCGGGATTGCGGGCGATGCCGGATACACTGGCTAGGACTTGTCGGAGGCTTTCAGTATGTCGCTGCTTCATTACGATCGAATGTTGCTCCTGCTGCTGGCGTGTGCGCTGTCGTGCGCCGGGACGAACGTTTGCAGTGCGCAAACTCAAGCAGAGACCGTTCCCGTGGTGATGCTGAGCGACATTCATTTCGATCCGTTTCACGATCCGGTGAAGTTCGACAAACTGCGAGCGGCGCCATTGCCGGAATGGCAGAAGATTCTCGCCGAGCCTGATTCTCCGACACAGCTTCCCGATGCTACAAAGCTGGCGAGCGGATGTGCGACGCGGGGTATGGACACACCGTGGGTGCTGTTGGAGTCGAGTCTCGCCGCTGCTCATACGCACTCGCCGCATCCGCTGTTCGTCACTGTTTCCGGCGATCTCCTGGCTCATGCATTTGAGTGCCGCTTTCAGGCGCTTGCGCACAAAGCATCGGCCGAAGAGCAAAGCGCGTTCGCGGCCAAGACGCTGGAGTATGTTGCGGGTGAGCTGCGCCGTGTGTTTCCGGCGACGCCAATCTATATGGCGCTGGGCAATAACGACTCCGGTTGCGGAGACTACCGCGACAGTCCGAATAGCGATTTTCTGAAGAGCGCGGCAGAAAGTTTGAGCAGCGATCTTGACTCGCCCGTTGCACAGAAAAATTTGCTGCAATCGTTTCCCGCGGGAGGCGATTACAGCGTGGCTTTGCCGAAACCGATTGTTCGCGGGCGGTTGATCGTGTTGCAGGATATCTTTCTCGCGGGCGGTCACGTGGGATGCGACGGCAAGCCGGACCCGGCAGCAGCAGCCGCTCAACTGGAGTGGCTGCACAGCGAACTTGCGGCGGCGCACGCACGCAACGAGCAGGTTTGGGTAATGGCCCACATTCCGCCGGGCGTGAATTTCTATACGACGCTTTCAAGTAACCGCGACGTGTGCAAGGGTCAGGCGCCGGTGATGTTTCTGAAAGACGAAAAGCTGGTGGATGTGCTAACGGATTTCGCCGCCGATATTCGCCTCGCAATTTTTGCGCACTCGCACATGGACGAGATGCGGTTGCTGCAAACGGGGAATGTGGTGTCTAAGCCCGACGCGGATGCGGCGGTGAAACCCGCGTGGGTGGCGGCGAAGCTGGTGCCATCGGTCAGCCCGATCAATGGCAATAACCCGACGTTCACCCTTGCCGACGTCGACCCGAAGACGGCCACGATGAAGGACTATCGGGTGTTTTCCGCAAATAACAAGACCGGAATTGCGGCGAAGTGGAGCGAAGATTACCGCTACTCTGTCGCGTACCACAGCACCGGATTTACGCCGGAGGAAGTAGCGAAGCTGATGGAGAAGTTCGGCGCGGACAAACAGGGTGAGGCGCCGGAGAGCCAGGAGTACGAGTCGAATTTTATGCCCGGTGGAGGGCTGAAATCGCTGGCGATTCGTCTGGTGTGGCCCGCGTACGTGTGTTCGATACGGCAGAATACCGTGGCGGGATTCCACGACTGCATGTGTCCGGCGACGCCATAGGGCGCGACGTGCGCCGAAACTGCTACGATTCTGTTTTGCCTTTGGCGACGGAATCGAATGAGCGAGACACTGGAAACGATGGGTAGTAAAACCGCGGGCGAGAAACTGCGGACCGCTGTGGCTGAGGAGCATCCGCTGCAGGTGATTGGCGCGATCAATGCGTATCACGCGCGCATGGCGGAGCGTGTAGGGTATCGCGCGCTGTACGTTTCGGGCGGCGGGGTGGCGGCAGGTTCGCTCGGGATGCCGGACCTTGGGATTTCGGCGCTTGAAGATGTGCTGGTGGATGTGCGCCGGATTACGGATGTATGCTCGCTGCCCCTGCTGGTGGATATCGATACGGGGTTTGGTGGTGCATTCAACCTGGCGCGGAGTGTGCGCTCGCTGATCAAGGCGGGCGCGGGTGGATGCCATATCGAAGACCAGGTGCAGGCGAAGCGCTGTGGGCATCGGCCGGGTAAGGCAATCGTTTCGAGTGAAGAGATGGTGGACCGCATCAAGGCAGCGGTGGATGCGCGGACGGACGCCTCGTTTGTGGTGATGGCCCGGACGGATGCGCTGGCGAATGAGGGCCTGCATGCGGCGCTGGACCGCGCATCGGCGTGTGTCGAGGCGGGCGCGGACATGGTGTTTCCGGAGGCCGTGACGGAGCTTGCACAATATCGAGCATTTGCGGAGCGGACGAAGGTCCCGGTGCTGGCGAACATCACGGAGTTTGGTGCCACGCCGCTGTTTACGCTGGAGGAGTTGCGGAGCGTGGATGTTTCGATTGCGCTGTATCCGCTGTCGGCGTTTCGCGCGATGAATGCGGCAGCGTTGAATGTGTACAAGCGCGTTCGCGAGGATGGCACACAGAAAAATGTGCTCGATACGATGCAGACGCGCACGGACCTCTATGACTTTCTCGGGTATCACGCGTATGAGGAAAAGCTCGATGAGCTGTTTGCGAAGGACAAAGGCCCTCACGCAAAGAGCACGAAGTAAGCGAAGTTTGGCAAAGGGGAATGTATGGGTGATGCGGCGGTTGTGACGGCGAGTGGGTTCAAGCCGAAGAAGTCGGTGGCGTTATCCGGCGTTCCAGCGGGGAATACGGCGCTGTGTACGGTGGGGCGTAATGGCAATGATCTGCACTATCGCGGCTACGACATTCTGGAACTCGCGGCGAAGTGTGAGTTTGAAGAGGTGGCGTATCTGCTCCTCTACGGCAAGCTGCCGACCAGCGCGGAGTTGACCGCGTACAAGCAGCGGCTGCGCGGGCTGCGTGGTCTTCCGCAAGGTGTAAAAGTTGCGCTGGAGCAGTTGCCGAAAACGGCTCATCCGATGGATGTGCTGCGCGTGGGTGTTAGCGTGCTCGCAACACTGGAGCCGGAAGCTGGTGCAACCACGCTGGAGAGTGTGAAGTTTACGGCACAGAGCGCGCTCGATGTCGCGGACAGGCTGATGGCTTCGCTGGGATCGATGCTGCTGTACTGGTACCACTTTGCCACTAGCGGAAATCGTATTGAGGTGGAAACGGACGACGAGTCCATCGCGGGACACTTTTTGACGCTGCTGCACGGGGCCCCGCAGAGCGCGGAGTGGGTGCGGGCGATGCAGGTATCGCTGGTTCTGTATGCCGAGCACGAGTTCAATGCCTCGACGTTCACAGCACGCGTCATTGCTGGCACCGGGTCGGACATGTTTTCGGCAATCGCCGGTGCGATCGGTGCGCTAAAGGGACCGAAACATGGCGGAGCGAATGAAGTCGCCCTCGAGATTCAGCAGCGCTACGCCTCGCCCGATGAAGCCGAGGCGGACATCCGCGCGAGAGTGGCGGCAAAGGAAGTGATTATCGGGTTCGGGCACCCCGTGTATACAACCGGTGACCCGCGCAATGTAGTGATCAAGAAGGTTGCGGAGGACCTGTCTCGCGCGGCTGGTGATATGGCCATGTATGACGTGGCCGAACGGCTGGAGTCGGTGATGTGGGAGATCAAGAAGATGTTCCCAAATCTCGATTGGTTTTCCGCGGTCAGCTATCACGTGATGGGGATTCCGACAGCAATGTTTACGCCGATCTTCGCGATTGCGCGAACGTCCGGCTGGTCGGCGCATGTGATGGAGCAGCGTGTGGATGGCAAGATCATTCGTCCGAGCGCGAATTACACCGGGCCGGAGGATGTGACGTTCATCCCGATAGACGAGCGAGAATAAAAAGGCACCTGTCATCATTTTTGCTTACGCGGAGTAGTATATGAAAAGCAGCGAGATGAGACGGTGGCTGACGAAGCTCGGAGCTACCTTCAAGCCAGGAAAAGGAAGTCACGTTCATGTCACATTGAACGGACGAAAAAGCATCATGCCAATGCACAACAAAGAGCTCGGCACAGGACTTGCCGAACAAATCAAGAAAGACCTCGGGCTCAAATAAGGAGAATCATGCGTTATCCGGTCATTGTTCATAAAGAAAAATCGGGGGGGTGCTGGCTTTCGTTCCCCGATGTTCCCGGCACGTACACCAATGGCACATCCGTTGATGACGCCTTGTCGCACGCCGTCGACGCCTTGGAAACGATGTTCATGTATACCTTTGGCACCGGGGAAATGATTCCGTTGCCATCTCCTCCTAAGCGCGGCCAGAAGCTGATAGAGCTTCCACCAACGGTTGCCGCAAAGGTCCTGCTGCACAACGAAATGGTGAAGCAGAAAATTCGCCCCATCGATCTAGCACGCCGCATGGGTATCCCTCGTCAGGAACTCACGCGGGTTTTGAGTCTGAAGCACAGAACTAAGATCGACACCACTGCGCAGGCCTTGAATGCTCTCGGCAAACGTCTTGAACTAAACGTCGCTTAACAAATCCTCTTCCATGTCTCCGATGAGCGTGGGAACGTTAGTTTTTCCTGGACCAATTCGGGTAGGTAAGGAATTTAGATCGTGCCCGCAACGCGAGAACATCCCCGCGACGGGATCCTTTGAATGACATGAACTAGCCCGTTCGGCTAAACGAAAGTATTTATTGCGTGGTTTCGGAGTGCTCGCGGTAATGTGGTTCGCGGTTGCGCTCTTGGTCATTCGTCAAGCAGAGCCGCGCCAGGATTTTCAAGGACAATTGCCGAAAATTTGGTTTTGGGCTTGTGACCCTGACTTCGATTGCTCGATCATGCAAGATGCTGTCTCAATCTGGCGTAAGCCTAAAGGTAAATAGAATGTCTGCAAATATTTCTAATGTCCGTCCTGAGTTCGATCAGGTGTTGGTCGACATCGTCGACTATGTTTTGAATTACGAAGTGACCAGCGCACTCGCTTACGAGACTGCGCGCTACTGCCTGGTGGACACGCTGGGCTGCGGTCTGCAAGCGCTGGACTTTCCGGCCTGCACAAAGCTGCTGGGGCCGTTAGTCCCGGGGTTGACGATAACGAATGGCGCACGCGTTCCGGGGACGAGCTATGAGCTCGATCCCGTAGCGGCTGCCTTCAATATCGGCACGATCATCCGCTGGCTCGACTACAACGACACGTGGCTGGCGGCAGAGTGGGGGCATCCCAGCGACAACCTCGGTGGCATTCTCGCGGTGGCGGACTGGATGACGCGCAACGGTCACAAGCTGACGATGCGCGACGTGCTGATTGCCATGATCAAAGCGCATGAAATCCAGGGTTGCCTCGCGCTGGAGAACTCGTTCAATAAGGTCGGGCTCGATCACGTTGTGCTGGTCAAAGTCGCTTCCACCGCTGTCGTATCCCAGATGCTTGGCCTGACGCGCGATCAGACGTTGAATGCGGTATCGCTGGCGTGGGTCGATGGGCAGGCGTTGCGGACGTATCGCCACGCGCCGAACACGGGCTCGCGGAAAAGCTGGGCAGCGGGTGATGCCACGAGCCGCGCCGTGCGACTGGCGCTGATTGCGCAGACCGGCGAGATGGGCTACCCGAGCGTGTTAACCGCGAAGATCTGGGGCTTTTACGACGTCAGCTTCAAAGGCAAAGCGTTTGAGTTTCAGCGGCCCTATGGCAGCTACGTGATGGAGAACGTGTTGTTCAAAATATCCTTCCCCGCGGAGTTTCATTCGCAGACCGCGGTTGAAGCTGCTGTGACACTTCATGCACAGCTTGCGGCGAAGGGCATGACGGCGGCGGACATCAAGCGCGTCACGATTCGCACACACGAGGCCTGTATCCGCATCATCGATAAGCAGGGACCGTTGAATAACCCGGCTGACCGCGATCATTGCATCCAGTACATGGTCGCGGTGCCACTGATTTTTGGACGACTGACCGCAGAAGATTACGAAGACAGCGTGGCGAGCGATGTGCGGATCGACGAGTTACGCGCGAAGATTCTCTGCACGGAAGATACCCAGTTTACGGCGGACTACCACGACCCTGAAAAGCGTTCGATTGCCAATGCTCTGACGGTGGAGTTGAACGATGGGACGTATCTGCCGGAGGTCGTGGTGGAGTTTCCGATCGGGCATCGTCTGCGGCGCGGTGATGGAATCCCGTTGCTGATGGAGAAGTTCAAGACAAATCTTGCGCGACGGCTTTCCGCGGAAGCGCAGAAAACGATTCTCGACGCAACGGCGGAGCAGGCGCGGCTTGAGGCAGTGCCAGTGAACGAGTTCGTCGAGATGTTTGTCGTGTAGGTAGGAGAAGGAATTATGCGAGCAGGGATTTTAATCGTCGGCTGTGGTTTATTTTTGATCGGCTGCAACGAAACACCTCAAACGCACTATGCCACAGTATCCGCTGCCGTACAGGATCGGGCGTTCGAACGTGGCGTGCTGCCGACTGTTCTTCAGCCCGATGTCACGGATATCCATGAAATGCACGACATTGATTCCAACCGCGTGGTCGGCCAGTTCGCGCTCAATGGTGCGGTGCAGGAGCGCCTGCAATCCAGTTGCAAACGTGCGAGCTCAGATCCGCCGCATATCCCTTCAGATTGGTTCCCACACGTCAGCCGTGAGCGACTGCGCACACTGGAAGTTGTTCGTTGTGATGACTTCTTCGTTGCAACGGACACGAGAAATCGAATTGGATACTTTTGGGCTTAGCCGAAAGAGCAGTTCGGATAGAGCGGCTACTTCAGCGGGATATCGATGATCTCAATGGTGAATGCGGGTACCGTGTGCGCATGCGTGAGCTGAACGTTTGAGACGACCGGATGGATTGCGTCCGGCGACGTGATGGAGTTCGTGGCCTGGAAGCTCGCCGCGTGTAGAGTGGTCATCTTCGCCAGTCCTACGGGCAGACCCTCGATGGTAAGTGGTTGAGCAAGATTGGAAGCGTTGACCAGCTTCAGATGCAGCGCGTGCGTGGCGGAAGAGACGGTCGCCGAATAGAAGAAGCGATCACCCGCGCCGGTGATGGTGGACTTCGCCGTACCGTCGCCGACGTGACCGGCAAACAATGCCTGCGCGTAATAGCTCGGCGAAGCGTACGAGGTGAGTGCATCGAAGCCGATTAGATCGGTCGCCCACTGCATCGCTCCAGGACTGACGTTGACCAGCATGGGGGCGTAGCTGGAAAGCTCGATAAGATCGGAATTGCGCTCCATCGACGTCATCCAGGCGGCGTCGCCGAGTGCGTCGCCGAAGTTCGGCGTGGGCGATCCACTGCGCGTGGCCCACTCGCCGACGAAGACCTTGGGGCCGTTGCGCGGTGCATCGTCGTAGTGGTGGACAAGGTCGAACATTTCCGCAGGGGACTTGTAATAGTGGTCGTCGACGAGGTCGGGCGCGGCAGCGGTGTTGGTCATCTTGAGCGGGGCCGTCGTGATGATCTTGTACTGCGGATACTTCTTGCGCAGCGCGAGGGTGAACTGTTCGAAGCGCGCAGGGTAGCTGCCGGATTTATCGAACCAGTCTTCGTTACCGACTTCGATGTAATGCAGAGGGAAAGGGGCAGGATGGCCGTCTTTGGCGCGTTCCGCGCCCCATTTGGTATCGACGCCGCCGGTAACGTATTCGACTTCGTCGAGCGCGTCCTGGACGTAGGGTTCGAGATCTTTGCCGGGGTTGATGTGTGCGCCCTTGAGCGAGTAGCCGGCGTAGACCGCGAGGACGGGTTCGATTTTCAGGTCCTCGCACCATTCGAGAAATTCGAGCAGGCCGAGGCCGTCTGTGGACCAATAGGTCCACGGCGCCTGATGGCCGGCGCGGTCGACGAGCGGGCCGATCGTTTTCTTGAAGTCGTAGCGGTCGGCGATCAAGTCGCCTTCAAGATAATTGCCGCCGGGCAAGCGCAGGAATTTTGGATGCATGGCCGCCATGCGCTCCATTAGGTCTGCGCGGTTGCCGTTGACGCGGTCTTTATATGTTGGGGGGAAGAGCGAGACGAGTTGCAGTGAGAGTGTTCCCGGTTTGGCGACGGTGAGTTGCAGATGGTTAGTGGCGGAAGGCTTGAGTTCGCCGGTGGTAAGGGTGTACTCATAGCGCGACCAGTCGCCCGGGTGGACTTCGATGTGGGCCGAAGCGAGGACCTTGCCGGTGTCGTTGCTGATGAGCGCGGCGGTGACAGGGCCGGGATTGGCATCTCCGATTTTTGCGTAGAAGGAGCCGCTGTATTTGGTGTGTGGGCGCACACCCATGCCCCAGTAGCCCGAGTTGCTGAGTCCAGCCTCATTGCTGGGGGAAGCCGCATCGACGGTCAGCTTGAGACTGGTCGGCAGCGCCTGGCTGGGGCCATCGTTCTTGTCGACGGCAAACGACGCCCGGGCATTGCCGTTCCGAACGATCCCCCAGTTGCCGACACCGTCCCAGTGGGCCCGAAAAGTGCGGTTGTCGACCATCTCCGCATACAGCCCGCCGTCATAAGAGTGGTTGATCTCCTCGGTCATCAGGCCGTACAACATCGGGCTGACGGGCGTGACGATGGTGGTGGGATCGATAATGAGCTTGGCGGCCGGCGCCGTTTGCGCGGACACGTGAACCATGGAAGTCAACAGGATAGCGGCGGCGAATGTGCGCTGTACGACACGGAAAGTCATGAAATAGTCCTCGCGGTGAATTGTATTCGACCATTCAGGTTTGTTCGCTACCGTTCAATGCAGATTCTCGCCGTTCAGCGGTTGAAGCTTCATGTTCGGCGTGCAAATCAATAGGCTCAGAAGTGCACGAGGGTTCGGTTTTGCTGCGGCTATCTGCGCGAAAAAGAACCTGCCGATACATAAGCGGGCCTGCATCAAAGGTTGGGCTGAGACATCTAGCTCAGTAGGGCGTATCCCGTCACGCATCGCCGGACGGCAAATTCAGGAGATAGATACACATGGGAAAAGTAGCGAAGGTCGTGGAAAAAGGTGTTGTCCTCGGAGCGAAGGCCGGATGGTCCGTATTCAACAAGCTGAACTCGATCAGCCCCAACAAATCGTTCACCCCCAAGTGGTCGGATAAACCGCTGCTGAAGAGCTATCAGAAAGAGAAGCCCCCCCTCGGCTGGCCGCGCACCACCGACTCCCTTTGCCCGCGCTGCGTGCCGGAGATCCGTCAGCAGATCATCGACGGCAAGCTGCCGCACGAGATCCTGCTCAACGAGAAGGTCGGCGAAATCAAGGCGCAGATTATCGAGCGCGACGGCCAGATCCTGATGGTGAAGGACTGCCCCGTCCATGGACATTTCGAGGACGTCATGTCGATCGACACCGCGTTCTTCAAGCATCTGGAAGAGGTCTTCCCGGGCCGCGACATCCGCGCGCACAATGACGAGAAGCTGCACAACCACGGTACGTCCACCGTGACGCACGGCCGCGGTTCGGTGCTGACCATCGATCTCACAAACCGCTGCAACATGATGTGCGACCCCTGCTTCATGGACGCGAACCAGGTCGGCTTCGTGCACGAGCTGACGTGGGACGAGATCAAGCTGATGCTCGACAACGCGGTAACCATCAAGCCCAAGCGCCAGATGTCGGTGCAATTTTCGGGCGGCGAGCCCACGCTGTCGCCTTATTTCCTCGACGCTGTCGCCTATGCCCGCAAGGTTGGCTATACCTCGGTGCAGGCTGCGACCAACGGCATCGAGTTTGCAAAGTCGAAGGAATTTTCGAAAGCTGCCGCGGAAGCAGGCCTGCGCTACGCGTACCTGCAGTTCGACGGCATCGGCAATGCGGCGAACTCCCACCGCAAGGTCGGCAACTCGTTCGACGTAAAGCTGCAGGCAATCCATAATCTGCATGAGGCCGGCGTCGACATCGTTCCCGTCACCTGCATCATCAACGGCATCAACAACGAGCAGGTTGGCCGCATCATCGAGTTCGCGCTCGACAATCCCAAGAAGATCAACTTCCTTTCCTTCCAGCCGGTTTCGTTCACGGGCCGCGACGAGGAAGTGTCCGACGAGCGTCGCATGGCGCAACGGTACACACTGTCGCATCTCGCGCACGATGTGAAGAACCAGACCGGGCTTGGCGAGCCGGTACGTGACTGGTTCCCAATCAGCTTTATGTCGACCTTCAGCGACTGGGCCGACCTGGTGCATGGACCGAACCATGACTGGGGCCAGCTCTCCTGCGGCTGCCATCCGAACTGCGGTATCGGCATGGCGCTGATGATCGACAAGGAAACCAAGGAAGCTGTGCCGGTAACGGCCTTCCTGAATGCCGATCGCCTGGCCAAGGACATCGCTCGTGTGAACGATGCGGCGCGTGGCAAGTATCTGACCATGATCGGCGCGGCCCTTGCGCTGATCCGCAACTACGAACCGAAGAATGCACCGACCCATTTCAGCATCTTCTCGCTGCTGACGAAGTTCGATAAGTGCTTTGGCGCGACCGGCCGCAACTATGGTAAGGTCACCGCCGACCGCACCGCCGAGGACATCGCGAAGCGCCGTGCGGACCGTTGGAACTTCCTGTTCATCGCCGGAATGTGGTTCCAGGATCTCTTCAACTACGACTTCCGCCGCACCGAGCAGTGCATCATTCCGTACGCGACGCAGGAAGGCGAAATCAGCTTCTGCGCGTACAACACGGGCATCGGCTGGCGCAACATCATCGAGAAGATGCACATGACGTCCTCGCTCACCAAGTGGTACGAGGAGCACGGACGGCATGAGATCTTCGCCGGCGGCAAGAAGGTCGGCCTGGAGAAGGAAGCGAAGTACGACCTCGTTCTGAACCAGGAGCACGTGGACTCGGCTGCGAACGACACGTTCGACAAGAGCGGCATCGCGAAGAATGCGCGCGAAGAGAAAATTCGCGCACGTGACGCGAAGCTGAAGCAGGATGCCGAAAACGCTCGCATGGCCAAGCTTTACCGCAAGGAAATCCTGCAGGAGCCGGAGTTGCCGGGTGGCTTTGTGGCGATCGGTGACATCGGCGGCCTGGGTGGAATCAAGCCTGCGGCTCCGGTGAGCAAGGTTGAGGTTGTCAGCAGCATTGAAGAGACAGTTGCCGGCGACTAATCATCGTCAGCGGAAAGAATAACGAAGGCCGCCAGCGATGGCGGCCTTCATACATTTGCGGGTGCTCATGCGCAATCCGCGTCGTTCGTGTGCATCGCAAAGAGTGTGCCATGAAGAGTGGCGCACAAGTTGTCTTCATTGAATTCCCGAAACAAAACTAAGATCTAGGGCTTCAGCGGCCAGCTTTTGCGCTCAATTTCAAATAGGCCGTGTGTAGTGGTGTATCCCCCGGCGCCGCCCATGCGGCCGATGAGGCGGAGTTGGCTGGAGTTGATGTGGAGGCGTTCGAGGTTGTCGAAGGCTGACGTACGGACGTGGATGTAGACGATGCGGCCGAGGCAGATGGTGCTGCTGCCGCCGGGTTCGATGGTCTGGAAGAGCTTGCACTCGAAGGCTACAGGCGAGCCGGCGATGCGCGGGATGTCGACGATGGCGGAGGGTGTGAGTTCGAGGCCGGCGAGCTGGGTTTCGTCGACGCCGCGCGGTGCGTTGGTGGCGGTGATGTTCATCGCTTCGGCAAGTTCTTCGGGGACCATGTTGATGACGAACTCGCCGCGGGCGCGGATGTTGGCGAGGGTGTCCTTGCCGTCGCGGTCCGAAGAGCCGGCAAAGCTGATGGCGACAATGGGCGGGTCCGACGACACGACATTGAAGAAGGAAAATGGCGCGGCGTTGACCACGCCGGCGGTGTCGCGCGAGACGACCCAGGCAATGGGTCGCGGCATGATGGTGGAAGCGAGCAGCTTGTAGACGTCGGCGTTCGATGTGGCGGCGACATCGAAGTGGGAGAAGGTGTCGGGAGTGTGCATATTGATCCTGTAAGCAGTGTATCCGCGTGGAAACCGGGCAGCCTGTACACTTTCGCCATGTCCACTCTTCTCGATCATCCGCTGCTGTTCTTTCCTTTGGTTGCTGCAATCTTGTTTCTTGCTGGAGCAGCAGGCGTGTGGTTGAAGTCGACGCGCGCGGATACGGTAAGTGCGGCGTCAGACTCACTGAAGACGCTGGAAGGTACGGTTTTAGGGCTGCTTGGGCTTTTGCTGGGATTCAGCTTTGCGATGGGTGTAAGCCGCTACGATACGCGCAAACAACTCGAAGTGGATGAGGCGAATGCGATAGGGACGACGTGGCTGCGAACGGATACATTGGAGGCGCCGGCACGCGACTTTGAGCGGCAGGTGCTGAGGGACTATGTGCGGGCACGGATAGATTTTTTTTCCGCGGGAACGGATGCCACTGCGCTCCAAAAGTCCCTGGCGGAAACCGGCGGCTTGCAAAACCAACTGTGGAAGACGGGCGCCGATTACGCGAGTACCCATCGCGACCCGGTGACGGCGTTATTTCTATCGTCACTCAACGACACGATTGACGATGCGGAGAAGCGGACCGCGGCACTTGAAAATCGCATCCCGATTGCGGCGTGGGTGCTGCTGTTGTTCATAAGCGCGTCGGCAAGTGGACTGGTGGGGATTGGGATCTCAAGGCGGTCGCGGCCGCTGGTGATCGTGCTGCCTCTGGTCGTTGGCGCGGCGATGACGTTGATCCTCGATCTGGACAGTCCACGGTCCGGATTCGTGGTTGTCAAACAGGAAAGCATGGAGCGTGTTGCGGCGCAGATGAATGCGCCGGCGGTGCTGCCGTAAACGCTGTAGAGGTTCTCCTTCGGGTGTAGCTGCGGCAGAGACGCAGACTCCCTTCGGGAATGACAACAAAAGAAAGCCCTGCACAATTCAAGAGAAACCCCGCTAGAAGGTGCGTACGCCCTCTTCAATAACCAGCGCGTCGACGTCGATATGCAGCGCGCGGCCAAGGTTGCGGAAGCCCTCCCGCCAGGCCGGGGACAGGTAGGCGCTGTCGGAGCGGCGCAACAGATCGTTCCAGATGTTCTGGGCCTGCCAGAGGTTGACCTCCATCGGCAAGGTCGCGAGGCTTTCGGCGATGGCGAGAGTGTCGCCGAGCACGACCAGCGATTGGGTCACCGCAGCAGCGGATTCCAAACGCACCATCGCCCGCTTCATGCGCTTGTCCGCGGTGAAGCTGAGCAGGGGAACGTCGAGGGTGACGCCATCAATTTTGGCGCGGTTGAGCAGGCGCGTGACTTCGGTTGCGTCGTAGGTTTCCGATTCGAGCGCTTTGCGCAGGCTGGCGTTGATGGCGAAACTGGCGGCCACGGCCAGCGCCGGTGGAGCGGCGACGCCGGACTCGGCAAGGAAGTTGAGGAGGGTGGCGTGCTCCTCATAGATGCGCATGAGCGAGCCTTCGACCTCGGAGAGCGTCTGGTTTAGGATGCTCTTGAGGATGCGATGCTGCTCGTCGGAAAAAAGCGACGTGAGCGAGTAGAGGGTATTGCCGAAGAAGCGGTCGATCAGACGAATCAATTCGGGGAGGTTCGCCCTGCCGATACAGGTCCGGGCATCGGCGGTGAACTCGTCCCAGGCTGCGGCGTCGCCGGCGGTGTAGCTGCGGACGGCGGCGGAGAGGTTCTGGTCGCCGAGGTGGAGTACCGCGAAGCAGATGTTTTCGCGCTCTTCTGTAATACGCGACCGAATCTCCGCTCTGCCCAGGGCAACACGGCCACGGCCCGAGGTGAAGACCTCGTAGCTCTGACGGTGGAGATCGAAGCAGAACAGCTCGCCGCGGTCGGGGTAGTTGCGGAAGATGGAGCTGATGGCGTAGTGGGCGCCGACGTGCTCGAGGTCCACGCGGCTATTGAGGATGTAACGGCGGTAGACTTCGGCGCCATCGCCAACTGCGGGAACGTTGCTCTTTGCCTTCGCGAGAATGGTAAGAAACTCGGCTTCGAGAGCGATGCCTGCGGGCCCAAATAATTTTCCGGCTAGCTGGAGGACGCGGCCGGCGTAGGCGATGATCTGCACGGTTTCGATGCCGGAGATTTCGTCGAAGAACCAGCCGCAGGAGGTGTACATGAGCTGGGTGTGGCGCTCCATTTCGAGGAGTTCGAGCACCGTGGTCCGTTCGTCTTGGGAAAGTTCGTGAGTAGCGTGGGTCGCGAGAAAACGTGCGATGTTCTCTGGCGAACGGTCAAGGACGACGGAGATGTAGGCGTCACGCGCCGCCCAAAGATCGTGCAGAAGAGGGGCGGCCAGGGCTTCAGCAAGCGGTGCCGTCTTGTCGCGCAGCAGGTCGAGCGCGTCGCGCAGAGGGCCGCGCCATTGCTGGTTCCAGCCGGGCCTGCCGCCGTTGCAACCGCAGTTGGAGCGCCAGCGTTCCACGCCGTGTTCGCAGCTCCAGGATGTGTCTTCGGCAACTTCGGCTTCCCACTGGGGAGGGAACTTTTCGAGAAACTCGCCATAGTTGGTGAGGGTCGCAAGCTGGTTTTCTTCGATCCAGTGGAGGGCATAGCTGAGGGCCATTTCGCCGTGCTTATGGTGGTGGCCGTAGCTCTCGCCGTCGGTTGCGACATGGGCGAGTTGAGGGGTGGAGGCGGGCTTGTCGTTGTGGAGGCCGGCGACGAGGCGCATGGCGAAGTCCTCGCCGGAGTTGAGCAGGCCCTCGAAGGCGATGGCGCGGGAGCCGGGACCGTCGTAGAAGAACACGGAGATGGTGCGGCCCTCGTCGAGGTGGATGAGATAGGGGTGTGTGGGGTCGACAGAGGCGGAGGGAGTTTCGGTCCAAGGCGAGGGTTCAGGGGCCAGGGTCGAGGGCCCAGAAGCAGCACCAGCTCTGTAGGCTGTGGTGTCGTTGAGGGTGACGTTGAGGTCGGGTGTCTTCGGGTCGGTGGAGCGGCGGCGAGTCGGCGTGGCGTCCGATTTCTTTGCCGGGGCTGCGGTAGCGGCGCGAGCGGCAATTTCTTCGTCGTCCAGCTTGCGCACGCGCGCGCACTGACTGGGGGCGAGAACGGTGAAGAGAATACCCTCCTGCGCCATCAGGTCGAGAACATCGCGGGAGACCGCAGTCTCCGCGAGCCACATGCCTTCAGGTCGGCGGCCGAAACGGTGCTCGAAGTCGGCGATGCCCCAGCGGATCTGCGTGCGGGCATCGCGCTCGCTGGCCAGCGGCATGATGATGTGGTTGTAGACCTGCGCCATGGCGGAACCGTGGCCGCCATAGCGTTTGGCGCTGGCACGGTCGGCGTCGCGGATCATGCGGTAGGTGCGGGGCGCGAAGTCCGCCAGCCAACTGAGCAGCGTAGGGCCGAAGTTGAAGCTGATGCGCGAATAGTTGTTGATGATGCGAACGATTTCGTTTGCCTTGTTGGTGATGCGCGACGCGCCGTTGGGGGCGTAACACTCCGCGGTAATGCGCTCGTTCCAGTCGTGGTAGGGCGCGGCGGAGTCCTGCATTTCGACAGCTTCGAGCCACGGGTTTTCGCGCGGCGGTTGGTAGAAGTGCCCGTGGACGCAGATGTAATGTTGCGGCTTGATGTCGGAGTCGGACTTACTGGCTTTCGGCATACCTCTTTCATCATCTCTTGGAAAGGCGTGAAGCGGCTAGAGGCGACAGGTTCCAAACCGAAATATCATGGAAATTTGCGAGCGAAAATTGCCGTAATCCGTCAGTACTGTGGGACACGGAGAGCGGAATGAAGATTGCGGCGAGACAGAAATATTTTGGCGAGAAATTTCTGACGGTTGCTGCCGTTCTCCTTTTGACCGCGATAGCGGCACAGTCGCAGAGCGCTACCGGATGGGAGCAGGCTGCCGGCGGGAAGATGGCGTTTGAAGTGGCATCGATCCGGCCGAGCGCGCCCGGCAGCTATACAAAGCCAAGCCTGTCACTGGATCCCGGGGATGGAGGACCGCCCGTCGGAGGCGTCTTTGCTGCCGATTTTACCTTGCCGGTCTACATCATGTTTGCTTATAAGCTCTGGCTCACGAACGATCAGATCACTGCAATGCTCGCTCGTGAACCGAAGTGGGTTTCAGCGGACAGTTTCACCATCCAGGCACGCGCCGCCGGACATCCGACCAAAGACCAGATGCGACTGATGATGCAGTCGCTGCTGGCGGAGCGCTTCAAACTGGAAATCCATTTTGAGGAGCAGGAAGTTCCTGTGTTCGTGATGACGCTGGCGAAGCCCGGCAAGAGAGGGCCGAGGTTGATTCTGCATGCGGAAGGACCGCCGTGTGATTCCACAGAGCCCGAGGGCGCTGGAACGGCCATGGGGTCGGCGAAGGCGGGAAAGAGCGCCGAAGTATTTCCACCCACCTGCGGCGCTCCCGGCTCCATCATGCGATCGAGTCCGTCTGGGCCCCTGTCTGTGGTCGGCGCGCGAGACGCCACGCTTGCAATTGTTGGCTCGTCGCTAGGCTGGGCTGGGCGGCTGGAGCGCCCGGTTGTGGACCGGACGGGGCTGGAGGGAAAATTCGATTTCGTCATGGAATGGACTCCGGAATCGCGCAAGGCTCTGACGGACGATGGCGGCGTGCAGACTGACCCGCAAGGCACGACGTTCCTAGAGGCCTTGCGAGAGCAGTTGGGACTAAAACTTGAAGCCACGAAGGTCAGAATGACTGTGCCAGTGATCGATCATGTGGAACGGCCGTCGGAGAATTAGGCTGCTGCGCGATCATTTGACGGCGAATCATCGCAATGATGGGGAACATCTATAATGAGAAGTGACGCGAGCCTTTTCTGCTTGCAAATTGCTCTCCCCGAGGAGTTTTTTCCACCATGGCAAATCTTTTGGACCAGTTGAAGTCGATGACGACCGTCGTCTCAGACAGCGGCGACATCAATGCGATCAAGCAGTATAAGCCGACCGATTCGACGACCAATCCCTCGTTGATTGGGGCGGCGGCAGGTATGCCGGCGTATCAACAGATTGTCGATGATGTGCTGCAGAATGCGCGCAAGGCTTCTGGCGATGGAGCTTCCGACAAGGACGTTGCTGCGGCTGCGTTCAAGACCCTGGCCGTAGCGTTTGGGCGGAAAATCCTGGAGATCGTTCCGGGGCGTGTGTCGACCGAAGTGGACGCACGGTTGAGCTACGACACAGAAGGTTCGCTGGCTGCGGCGCGCGACATCATCAGGCAGTATAACGAGGCGGGTATCAGCAATGAGCGCGTGTTGATCAAGCTGGCTTCGACCTGGGAGGGCATCAAGGCGGCGGAGATCCTCGAAACGGAGGGCATCCACTGCAACATGACGCTGCTTTTCGGGATTCATCAGGCGGTGGCGTGCGCGGAAGCCAAGGTGACGCTGATTTCGCCGTTCGTGGGCCGTATTCTGGACTGGTACAAGAAGGACACCGGCAAGGACTATGAGGGCGCGGACGATCCTGGCGTAAAGTCGGTCACCGAGATTTACAACTACTACAAGAAGTTCGGATACAAGACGGTCGTCATGGGGGCAAGCTTCCGCAACTCGAGTGAGATCAAGGAACTCGCCGGCTGCGATCTGCTGACCATCGCTCCGAAGCTGCTCGAAGAGTTGCAGTCCACCGAAGGCGAACTGCCGCGCAAGCTTGATCCCGAAACAGCAAAAGGCATGACGATTGAGAAGATCGTTGTCGATAAAGAAACGTTCGACAAGATGCATGCCGAGAACCGCATGGCGCACGACAAGCTGAAGGAAGGCATCGAAGGCTTCTCGAAGGCGCTGGAAGAGTTGGAGAAGCTGCTGGAGAAGCGGCTTTCGGAACTGCCGAAAAGCTAGTAGGTAAGGGTTAGAGTGTAGTGAAAAAGCAGCCCGCGGGCTGCTTTTTTCCGCCTTTCAGTTTTCTGTGGGGTGTTCAATGTGGTCGATGACGACGACTTCCATGGGTGCTTTTGTGGGGACCATGCGGAGGCCTACTTGCTCTTGAAGCGCGGTAAAGAAGGATGGGCTTTCGGAGGTTGCCGGGAGACCGGAATCAGAGCCTGCGGATTGGTCGCGTGACCACTTCAAAGTAAAGTTATAGGTTCCGGTAAGGCCGGTTTGATTGACCAGCATACGGCCGGCTGTGTCGGGCTGCATTTGCAGCAGACGCGCGAGGTTGTCGAGCTTTGCGGCGGTGGCTTTCAACTCGGAGCCTTCCGCGCCGCCGGTGACGAAGATGCTTTCGGGTTCGCCGTCCTTCGAGGGAGTAAGCTTTGGGCCGCCCTTCGCGACTACCAGCGCGTAGACGGGCATGTCGCGGGTTTCGAAGTGGACCTTCAGCTTGAAGCGATCGGCGAGCAGCGACTGCTCCATAAATTGGCGTTGTTGCCTGGATTGGTCGGGGGGCATCTTCTGCATCGCCTGAAAGAGAGCGTCGGCGATCTTTGCCTGGATGTCGTAACTGTCGGTCTTCATCCAGTCGGGGCCGCCGAGGACGCGGCCTTCGGTGGGCAGGGGGAGGTTGTACGCCATCGCGATGAGCATGTTGGAGGTTACGTGCAGGCTGAGCATGTCGGAAGGAGCCGCTGGCTTTGTGGTCGCCGGCCCTGTAAACATCATTTGCGTGACGGCTTTTTCGCCAGGCATGGACGCGGGCGCAGGTCCGGATCCAGGCAGCCTCACGGTGAACAGCGGGCGCGGCTTGATCGTAGCGACTTCAAAGGATGGCATTGGGTCGCTGGGATGCAGGATCTGGGCCGGCAGCGAGGCGGCTGTGGCTGCAACGGCGAGCGCAGACAACAGAAGCTTTCTCATGAGATTGAGACTGTTGCCGGGCTGCGTTGTCATCGTGGAAAGTGTGGGAACGGAGATAATGGCATGAAGGCGGATACGGACGAGTGAAGAATTGGGTAGAGATCTCTGGGGCGCGGCTGGTGGAGAATTTTCGCGCGACACGAGCAGTAGCAGGCAACGATGTTGAAACGCTGGCGGTGATCAAGGCCGATGGATACGGGCACGGTGCGACGATCTGTGCAACCGTACTGGCGAAGGCAGGAGCGCGTTGGCTGGGGGTTACCGATGTAGAAGAAGGCGCAAAGGTACGCGAGGCGCTGGGTGAAGGCGCGACGCGCGTTCTCGTCATGCGTGGTGGAGAGCTGGGAGATGCGGCGGCACTGGTGGCGAATGGTCTGACGCCGGTGATGTGGACGGTGGAACATGTGTCGGCGATGGAGAAGGCGGCGCGTGCGGCGGGGCAGCGGGTGTGTATCCATCTCGAGGTCGATACTGGGATGACCCGGCAGGGGGTGACGGTCGGTGATGCGTTGCAGAAGGTGCTGGAGAGGCTTGCGGAATCGCGCTGGGTGTCGTGCGAGGGAGTGATGACGCATCTTTGCTGCTCGGAGGTGGCGGGGGCGAAGACGACCGTGGTGGCACAGAAGCTGTTCGCGGAGGCGCTTGCACAGGTTGCGGCGGTGGGTTTGAAGCCGGATTTCGTGCATATCGGAAACACGTCGGCAGTGGACGAAGGCAGCACGATGCAGTGGGTACGGCAACAGGCGAAAGCTTTGGGCGCGCGGGCGATGGTGCGAGCGGGGCTTTCGCTCTATGGATACTGTTTGCCGATCGAAATCGGAGGTGGGGGCACAGGCGACGCCCGGTTGCAGCCGAAGGTGAAGCCGGTGTTGACGTGGAAGACGTGCGTGCTCGGCGTAAGCGATGTGGAAGCAGGAACGACCGTCGGGTATGGGGCTACGTTTGTCGCGGAGCGGAAGATGCGGCTGGCGCTGCTGGCGGCTGGATATGCGGATGGGTTTCGTCGCGAGGCGTCGTCGGGGCTGGGCAATGGCTGGGTGATGATCGGTGGCAAGCGTGCGTCGGTGGTGGGACGGGTGTCGATGAATCTGACGGTTGTGGATGTATCGGATATTGAAGGCGTAGCGGAGGGCTCGGAAGCCTTACTGCTCGGCGACGGTGTGGGCGCGGAAGACCATGCGCGGTGGGCCGGGACAATTCCGTATGAGATTCTGTGCGGCATCCGTGGGACGCGGTTGTTGCGCTGATGCGATTAGGGCTTGACGCAAATGAAACCCCTGCTCGGAGGCAGGGGTTTCAGATTTTGCCGCAACTGTTCGAGGAGTTTATGCGGAGAGTTTGCGCCGCGCAATGCCGACGACGCCGAAGAGACCCGTACCCAGGAAGATCAGGCTGGATGGTTCCGGCGTTGCCGCAACGGGAGTCAGTGTGCCCGTGATGTAATTTGGAGCATCCTGACCCTGCACGCCAGGTCCAAAGAAGTTGCTGGCGTTTCCGCCCGGGCAACGATCGATCAACGTGCACAGAGAGCCGCCGGTATAACCGATCAGGGATGCGAGGTTGATTTCGATCTCGGAGCGAACATTGCCGTCGTTGAAATCCAGGTATTCGAAACCAGCGTAGGTTTGGGTCGACGCCGTGGTGTTCAGGGTGTAAACGGTAGCTCCGTTGGTGAAGGTCAGATTGCTGGTTGCGGTCGCGCCGGTCACAGTATTGATAGAAATCGTGCCGGAAGCCACGGTCCCGTCGTTCAAAGTGCCATTCAGAGTAAAGAGGGAGTCAGCGTGCGCAACTGCGGGAAGTACTGCAACTGCAAGGAGGAGAAAACGGAGGGTATGACGCATAAGTATAGGGGCCCTAACACTAAAGATGTACTGAGTATGGCAGCTTATCCGGCTGATGAAACAACTATTAACTTTTTGGTTACTAAAGATTCGAACTTTCCGTCGGATAGGGCACATAATGCCGGGAAATGGGAAGATTCTGCCCGCTGCGTTCCGGAATGAATGGCACACAAGGGGAGATGGGAAGATAGCGGGTTAAACTGGAAAGATGTTCAAAGGGCTTTACGGTAAGTGGATGTTTGCGTGGGAAACGGCCCTGACGACTCGCGACGAGAATCGAATTGAGCGGCCGGTAGAGTGGGGTTTTGAGTGGCTGGCGGATTTTGGCGGTCTCGAAGCTGAGGGTAGAGTTGCAGCGGGTGAGACTTCTGCGCTGGACGCCATGATTGCGCTGAACCAGCGGATTGCTGCCGATCCGCATTCGTTTTTCGATTATGAGACGCCAATAGACTTTCGGATGGAGCAGCATTTTCCAGAACTCTATCCGACCAACGTACGTCCCGAGACGCTGGAACAGGAACGCGAATACAAGCGGCAGGCTGAGGTAGGAGAGCTGCGCAAGGCTCCGTTTCTGCGGTTCACTTCGGCGGTACGGACGCCGCATGCCGAGAACGATCTGGTCAACGCTCGGTGGTATCCGGCCGAGCATAAAGATAAAAGCAAACCCCGGCAGGCGATGATCGTGATGCCGCAGTGGAATGCGGACGCCTTCTCGCACAATGCGCTGTGCGAATTGTTCAATCGGTTCGGGATTTCGTGTCTGCGCCTGTCGAAGCCGTATCACGACACGCGGCGGCCGGCGGAGTTGGAGCGGTCGGATTATGCGGTCAGCGCAAACGTAGGCCGGACGATTTCAGCGTGCCGGCAGGCGGTTGTGGACATTCGGAGTTGCATGGACTGGCTGGAAGCCGAAGGCTACGAGCAGTTCGGCGTGCTGGGGACGAGCCTGGGGAGTTGCTATGCGTTTATCGCGGCCGCGATGGACCCGCGGCTGAGGGTTTGTGCGTTCAATCATGCATCGACGTGGTTTGGCGATGTGGTTTGGACGGGACAGAGCACGCGGCATATTCGTTCCGCGTTTGCAAGCGCAGGGCTGACGCAGGACCAGGTGCGGGAGATGTTTCTCGCGATCAGTCCAATGACGTTTATGGATGCGTTCGCGGCAAGTCCGAAGAAGTCGCTGGTGGTGTATGCACCGTATGACCTGACGTTTCGGGTGGAGTTTTCGCGCGAAGTGCTGAAGAACTTCGAAGCGCGTGGCGTGGATTTTGTGGCGAAAGTGCTGCCGTGTGGGCATTACACGACGGGCGAGACGCCGTATAAGTACATCGACGGATGGTATTTGGGATCGTTTGTCTATGGGGCGTTTAAGAAGCTGGCGATGGAACGGAATATATCTAGCAGCGGCTCGGTCAGGGATTCTGCGTAGTGATCCGTCGGAGCGTTTCAGTAACGAGCCTCTGCAGCGGGGCCACTTTCGTATTCAATGTAGACCAGACTTCTTTATGGTCTACCGACCAGTATTCGTGAACGATAAAGTTCCGAAAGCGCACGACCGGCTTTGATTCCAGGCTGCAATGATGTGAGGATGATCTCGACGCAGACAAGCCATCGCTTCCCCAATGATGATGAAATTTCTCTCGACGGCGAACATGAGAGTCTCATCTTGGACATAGGTGGCAAAGTCCAGGCCCTGTGTACGTTCGATGAGATATGTTGTAGCGCGCTGAATTTCTCGCAGATACGTCTCGGCGCTACGCGGCATAAAGCAACTCGTGCGAACTCTCCACTTCGCGGAGCAAGTATTGGTTCTGGATGCTTGTCCAGGTCAAGAGATCGACTTTCCGGCCGAAGTAACTTTCCAACTCGTCATGTAGATCGTGTTTATTGTCGGAGTATTCCATGACAGGGATTTCGTCGAACTCAACCAGGACGTCCACGTCGCTGCGCGCAGGGTCGAAGTCATCGCGAACGGCAGAGCCGAAAATCGCGAGACGCCGCACATGGTGCTTACGGCAGAGATCGGCAATTTCTTCGCGCCGGGATGTGATGAAATCCTGCATGATATCCCTCGCAGGTAGTGTAGCGGATGTAGGCGGTTAACCTGTAGTTGGGAAATTCCCGGCAGCGTTCGCTGGCTGCGACAAAGTTGTGCTTAGTTCCAGTGGCGAGTCCGTCCCGATGCGCGTACGGGGCAGGCCTTGCGGATAGTTGTTGCGCACGAACTCAATCATCTTTTCGCGAATGAGCGACGCCAGGTCGGAGCTGTTGCCGGCGTTGGCCGCGCTGATCAGGCAGCGGACCTCCATCGTGTGCTCCTTGAGATTGGTGATCTGCACGTTGTTGACCTTGCCGTCCCACAGGCTAGTAGTGGAGAGGATGCGGGTCAACTCCTGGCGGATGGGCTCGATCGGAACGCTGTAGTCGAGGTAGAGATAGGCGTAGCCGAGAACGTCGGCGGAGTGGCGGGTCCAGTTTTGGAAGCTGTTCTCGATGAAGTAGCTGAGCGGGACGATGAGGCGGCGGAGGTCCCAGCAGCGTATGACGACGTAGGCCGAGTTGATCTCTTCGACGTTGCCGTACTCGCCCTGCACAACGACGACGTCGTCAAGGCGAATGGGCTGGGTGAAGGCAATCTGCATGCCGGCGAGAAAGTTTGAGGCCGTTGACTTAGCGGCAGTCGCAAGAACGAGAGATGCCAGACCGGCGGATGCCAGAAGGCCTGTGCCTGCTCTCCAAAGCCGCGCGTCGTGAAATGTGTAGAGCGCGGCTCCGGCGGTGAGGACCATGATGAAGGCGATGATGACGCGACGGAAAACCTGGAACTGGGTGCGGACGCGGCGGGCTTGTATGTTGTCGGCGACAGTGACGTCGAAGCGACGCAGAAGGAAATTCTCGATGACGTAGATGGTGCCTGCGGCGAACCAGCCCAGCGCGATCACCATGGCGACGGCGAGAACCTGCAGGACGTTGTGACGGATGCCGATCCTGACCGGCAGGTAATGCTGTACGAGGAACAGGCAGGTAAGGATGAAGATGCTGCGCGCCGGCTTGCCTAGATGTTCGCGTAGATGAAGGCCGAAGCCGAACTGTCTGGTTGCCTGTTCCTGTTGTTTGCTGCGAAGAAGGCGGAAGAGAATCCAGTGGATTCCATTGGAGAAGACCAGCGCAGCACAAGCAAGGAAGAGAACAAAAAACCAGCCATGCCAGATATGGAAAATTTTCATGCGTTCGCCCCTGGCGCGGATTTGGTTAGCAATGTGTGCTGGAGCTTGCCGCGAGTTCCTGCAAGGCTCTTAGGGTTCGGATGAGCATGTCTGGGTTCGCGTTGTTCGGTCTTACGTCTGCGACATAGGCGCAGACGCACAAAAGCCCCGCCGCAGCGGGGCCTGTGGTGATACGAATGTTGACGTTAAGCGGTTGCTTCCTGCGCGGTGGGGATGATGGACACGAAGCGGCCTTTTTGACCACGGTCCTGGAATTTCACGACGCCGTCGATCTTGGCGTAGAGGGTATCGTCGGAGCCGCGGCCGACGTTGAGGCCGGGCTTATGCGGTGTGCCACGCTGACGCACGATGATCGAGCCGCCGGTAACCGTCTCGCCGCCGAAGCGCTTGACACCGAGCCGCTGGGCGTTTGAGTCGCGGCCGTTTTTAGAAGATCCAAGTCCTTTTTTATGTGCCACTGATGTTCCTCTTTCGCGCCCTGGTGGCGCTTCGAAAATTTGGTGAAGCAGATCCCTTCCCCTTCGCTCAGGGTACGGGACGGAAAATCATGAGTTACTTGGCTTCGGCCTTGAAGCTCTTGCCGCCGACCAGGATCTCGTTGATCTTGACTTCGACGAAGCTCTGGCGGTGGCCCTGCATCTTCTTGTACTGCTTCTTGCGCTTGAAGTGGAAGACGAGGATCTTGTCGCCACGGCCTTCGCTGACGACAGAAGCGAGGACCTTGGCGCCGCCGAGGTCCTGCTCGAACTTGCCCTCTTCGCCCGAGACTGCGACGACTTCGGAGAACTCGATGTTGCCGTCCTGATGCTCGGACTTCTCGATGCGGACGGTGTCGCCTGGGGCGACGCGGTACTGCTTACCACCGGTGCGAATGACTGCGTACATTGCTTGAAACCTCGTTGCAGAGCGCAGAAGGACACGCTCGCATTTCCTCAGTGCTGAATGTCTTGTCAGGAGGGCGGCTCGCCCGGCCGGTTCGGAATCCGCGTCCGCATGTTGCGAAGACGCCCATCCGCCGGCCCTGCAACCAGACACACCAGTTGCATCGCCAAACTTCATGATTTTACCGGGAATGGGCAGGGCGGGTCAAGAAGCCGCTAGAATCAAGCGTCGGGGTATGACCATTTCTTCTATTAAACACCGCTTTCGCGCTCCCTGGATCATCTTCTGGGTGGGTTTGGCGCTGCGGCTGGCCTGTATCGTCATCGGCCATACCTACCGCATCCGGGTATCGTGGGACCATTTCAACTTCGGCTTTGAAATGGGGCGGATTGCGCGGTCGCTGGCCCTGGGGCAGGGATATGCGAACCCCTTCGGTGGGCCGTCAGGGCCGACCGCCTGGACGCCCCCGCTTTATCCGTTGCTGATGGCCGCAAGCTTTAAGCTGTTCGGGATTTATACGAACGCGGCGGCGTTTTTTCTGCTGGCTTGCAACAGCGTATTCTCCGCTGCGATTGCCCCGGCGGTGTATGAAATTGCCGCGCGATGTTTCGACGCCGGCGGACTGGCGCGGCGTGGGTCGAAGGTTGCGGAGCCGGTGGCGTTGTGGTCGGCCTGGCTGTGGGCGGCGTATCCGGCAGCACTGCAATATGCGATCCACTGGATTTGGGAGATGTCGCTGTCGACCTGTCTGTTTACGTGGTCGCTGGTGATCGCGCTGCGGCTGAGGGAGAGGGTGGAAAGCGCTGGTCTCTGGAGTGTGTTTGGGTTGCTGTGGGGACTGATCGCGCTATCGAATGCGTCGCTGCTGCTCTGTCTTCCGGCGGCGATGATCTGGATCGTATGGCCTCGGCTGCGCAGTCCGCGGACGCTGGTGCGGCCGATTGTGGGAGCGGCGCTGGCGTGCGCGATTTTTGCGACGGTGATGGCGCCGTGGGTAGTGCGCAACGCACGCGTGCTACATGCGTTTATTCCGACGCGGTCGAACCTCGGGATTGAGTTGTATGAGTCAACGCTGGACAGCAACGATGGGTATCCGTGGGGCACGACGTTGCCGTTGTGGCCCGGCGATCCTGAGTTTCGAGAGTTTGTGCGGATGGGCGAAGTGCCGTTTGCTCGTATGCGAGGCGAGCAGGCAAAAGCGAGGCTGCGAGCGCATCCCGGCGTGCTGCTGGTCCGCACGGTCAATCGCTTCTTCTTCTTTTGGGACAACACGCCCCATCCGGATGAGAAACATTTTGGGCAGGAGTTTCTGCGCAACCTGAGCTATGCGTTTCTGAGTGTGTGCGGTCTGCTCGGTTTGGGGCTGGCGCTGAAGCGGCGTGTGCCGGGAGCGGGACTGATGGCTCTGGTATTTTTGCTGGTGCCGCTGCCGTATTACCTGGTGACGGTGCAGGCGCGGTTTCGGCATCCGATGGAGCCGTTGATCGCGGTGCTGGCCGTTTACTTGTTCCGGTCGGCCCAGCCGGGGAGGGTGACGTCGTGAGAGAGATATTCGTCACTGGAGCGTCAGGGTTCTTTGGCGGCGTGCTGAAGCGGCGACTGCTGGCGGAAGGCTTCGCCGTCACCAACATCGACCTCGTGCGCGACGAAGATACCCATGCCAATCTCACCAGCATTCAGGGGGATATTCGCGATGCGGCGTTGTTGGCCCATACGTTCGCGGAGCACAAATTCGAGGCCGTGTTTCACTGCGCGGCGATGCTGGCGCACGATGTGAAGGACGATGACCTGTTGTGGACCTCGAACGTTGACGGCACGCGACTGGTGGCGGAAGCCGCGCTGGCTGCGGGTGTGACGAAAGTCGTCAACATTTCCAGCAACTGTTTGTGGGGCGAGAACCTGGGCCATGTGGTTGCGGAGGACGAGACGCCCGCGCCGGTGGAACTCTATGGGCGGTCGAAGCTTGCCGCTGAAGAAGAACTCGCGAAGCTGATTGTCGCGCATCCGGAGTTGCAGGCGATTACGCTGCGGTGTCCGACGATCATCGATATGGGCCGGCTGGGTTTGCTGGCGATCCTGTTTGAGTTTATCGACGATGGGAAGAAGGTCTGGGTGGTTGGAGATGGCTCCAACCGGTACCAGTTTATTTACGCGCAGGACCTGGCGACGGCGTGCCTCCAGTGCCTGGATTACGCGGGGTCGAACCTGTTTCATATCGGTTCGGACAGCGTGCCGACGATGCGCGGCATGTATGAAAGCGTGATTCGTGAAGCCGGAAGTAAAGCGAGGGTTGCGTCGCTTCCCAAGGCCCCTGCGATTGCGCTGATGAAGCTGGCGCACAAGCTGGATATTTCGCCTCTGGGGCCGTATCACTACCGCATGATCGCGGAGAGCTTTGTGTTCGATACGACGCGAATCCGGCGGGAGCTAGGATGGGAGCCGACGCTGACCAATGAGCAGATGATGCTGCGGGCGTTCTCGTACTATCGCGACAACCGGCAGGCGATTCATGGACGCACGGATGTATCGGCGCACTCGAAGGCCGCGCCGATGGGCGTGATTCGGCTGCTGAAGTGGCTGTCGTAAAGGCAGTAGGTAGAGTGTAGAGGGTATAGAAGGCACCCCTGCTACGTGCGACACTGGTTTTCTTATGACGACGACACCTACGATAAAAGTGCAGCGGCTGCATCCTGCGGCGCAGCTTCCTCGCTACTCGCATACGGGTTTGTTTGGAGACCTTGCGGCGGACCTGTTCGCGGCCGAGGCGCTGACGCTGGCACGCGCCGGGGAAGAAGGCTGCACGGGCGCGGTGCGGACGGGGCTGGCTCTGGAGCTGCCGTCGACGCATGGGGCGCTGGTGGAAGACCGCAGCGGGTTGGCGTTGCGTGGGTTGACGACGCTTGCGGGAGTGATCGATCCCGGATATCGCGGCGAATTGAAGGTGGTGCTGACGAACCTTTCGCACGAGCCGCAGAGCATTGCGCCAGGGCACCGGATCGCGCAGTTACGGATTGTTGAGCGGATTCAGGCGACGTTTGAGGAGACGGATACACTGGAGGAGGCTCCGCGGGGTGCGGCGGGGTTTGGATCGACCGGGCAGTAGAAGAGTCGGAAGCGCACGTGTTCAGGCTCCATCGGAGAACGCTGATTGGCACCCCAACTTTCGATAAGCTTGCCGTTATCAACTGATCCGAAGCACAGTCGAGTGCACCCTGCTCGCCGGAGAAGAAGCGAGGAGCTTTACGAGGGCTAAAGCGTTTTCCCCTGTGGGTGTAGACCAACGCCGCAATTTTCATGGGCGCTTTCCTCAAAGAAACGCCACTGTACAACTCTTTCGGGAACCCCAGCAACAGGGAAAATGCTCTAAATCGATGGAAAAGTTGCAGTGATCACGGATTAGCACTTGGCTCTCCGCAACATCGTTGAAGCGGGAGCTTACGTCTATGTCACCGAGGGTTATTCCTTTAGATCGGTGCTTGCGGAAACCTCTTCCCACTCGTTAATGAGGCGGGTTGTGTCTTCGATGTGCTTCCGAACCTGCGCCAGGGCGTCTCGTCCGATGATGAGGCGCTTTGGGACCGAACTTGACTCAAGAGCCTTCAGGATTGCTTTGGCGCCAAGAACTGGATCGCCCTGCTGCTTGCCGTGTCCTGCAGTCGTTCCCGCTCGGCTCTTGCCGGCCGTCTCGGCGTAGTCATCAATGACAACCTTCGACAGCAGCATGGAACCGGGCCCGCGGAAATTCGTCCGGAATGCGCCTGGTTCGACGACCATCACATTGATACCCAGCGGCGCTACTTCCTGCGCAAGGGATCCAGAGAAGCCCTCCAATGCGAATTTGGACAGATGGTAGTAGCCAACGCCAGGGAACGTGATGACGCCACCAATGGAGCTGAGGTTCACGATTGCGCCATGCCGGTTCGCCCGCATGGATGGCAGGACCGCCTTGATGAGAGTGAGCGGGCCATAGACGTTGGTTTCCATCAGCGCCCGTACCTGCTCATCTTCGCCTTCTTCAATCGCTGCCAGGTAGCCATAGCCCGCATTATTCACCAGCACGTCTACGCGCCCAAACGCCTTCTCGGCTGCGAAGATTGCCTCTTTCACCGACGCGACGTTCGTGACATCCAAGGTCAGCGGCAGCACAGCTTCACCAAACTGTTCCTTCAGATCTTCCACGTCGGAAAGCTTGCGAGCGGTCGCAACCACACGGTAACCCGCTGTCAGCACGACTTCTGCAAGGGCTCTTCCGAGCCCCTTCGAGCACCCGGTGATCAACCAGACATCATTCTTCTGAAGCATGAGTATTCCCCTTTCTGGATATGAGCTACCACAATCATGAGTCATGGCAGAACTGCATTGGTTTGATCGGCAGTGGGCTGAAGCCTCAGCTTCTCGATGAGTTGGAGAACACCGGTGGCAATCTCACCCGGCACGCCCCAGTAGTCGAAGATGCCTCCGCGCTGTCGGTTGTGGCCACATACCACGAACACGCCGCTACCCAGCTCCCGCTTGATTTCAGAGGCAAGCCAGCCCACGAAACCGCTGTTCGGGATATGTGCGTCGAAGTGGCAGGTGAAAACGAAACTTCTCGGGGCTCTTCTCATCTGCTTCGTCCAGCACGCTCCAGCGATTCTCGCCCCGTATCACCGCAAGCGCTCTTCGCGAAGCCGACACCGCGACCTCTGGATTGGCGGTTTCGGTGAATGCAAAATGCCCGGGCAGCCACGCAACATTGGCGGCATGCAGAACGGAACGCAAACGCTGCTGTGACTGCTGCTGGGTCTCTTGTGTGATGTCCATGACGCTACCTCTCGCTCACTTCGAAATCGCGATCGCAACTTTGCCAAAGTGACCACCCGCCTCGACATGCCGGAATGCCTCGGAAGCATTGCCCCAGTCGAAGACTCTGTCCACTACCGGCACAATGCGATGATTTGCGATTGCAGCGGCGGCATCACGCAGAGCGGAGACAGGCCCCGTAGTGTTGCCCTGTAGTCGAATGCGTTTCTCCATGATCTGCAGCACATCGACAGATGCTTCGGTGCCAGAGAGGAAGCCGATCACGAGGATCGAGCCGTCAAGAGCTGCTGCGCGAATCGACTGCGGCAGAGTCTGCCTTCCACCGGTCTCGAGGACGAAGTCGGCGCCCTTTCCGTCCGTGAGACGAAGAACCTCGTCTGCCCAATTCGGATGTTGTTTGTAGTTGATGACCTCATCCGCCCCAAGCGCCCGGCAGCGTTCCGCCTTCTCCTCAGAAGACGTCGTAATGATCGCGCGCGCGCCGTGCGCCTTTGCAAGTTGCAATGCAAAGATGGACACCCCGCCCGTTCCCAGTAGCAGCGCTGTCTTCTGTGGGCCCAGCTGCGCAACCCACAGCGTAGTCCAGGCAGTGGTGGCTGCAATCGGCAGCGTCGCTGCTTGAACGTCGGTGAGATGAGCCGGCGTCCGCACAAGTCCGGCTTGTGGAACAACGACGTACTCAGCAAGACTGCCCTGAAGATCAATTCCGCGACGCGGCCCACCTCCCATGACGGGCAAGCGGCCATCCTGCCAGTACGGCAGGAAATGTGGGACGACGCGGTCCCCGACCTTCCATTCCTCTTGCACGGCGACGGCGGGTCCAAGCGCCACGATTTCGCCCGCTCCGTCCGTCACGGGCACGATAGGAAACGATGAGAGCGGATATTTGCCTGTCGCCACCGCGATATCGAGGAAGTTCAGGGAGGCAGCCTTCAGCGCGATGAGCGCTTCGCCTGGTCCGGGCTCGATGTCTGGACGTGAAGCGTGCCGAAAGGCGTCCATGCTTGCTGCTGTCAACTCGATTACCTTCATAAGCTCCTCTCGACGACGTGTCGGTTTCTAGTTCCTGTAAACGCAGTTACAAATCCGTTATCAGCTGACCGCCATCGACAACGAGTATCGGTCCAGGATGAATCGGCCGGCGTCAGACGCGAGCATGTTTCTCCTTGGTCGCGGATCGCCATGCCTTGCGTTGCATCCGCGGACAAAACCACTTCTTCCAGAATATGAGTAAGCGAAACAAATAAACAGTTCATAGTATTTAGCTTATTGATTATGATTGCTTAACAATGCTTGTAATCAACATCGACATGGATGCCCTTCGTTCGTTCGTCGCGATACGCGATTACGGAAGCTTTAGCAAGGCTGCCGACCATCTGGGCCGCACGCCACCAGCCATCAGCCTGCAAATGAAACGCCTGCAGGAAAGCTTCGGGGTCGCGCTCTTTCAACGCGACGGAAGGTCGGCTGTACTCACCCCTCAGGGAGAGCTTGCATTGCAGTATGCCCGTCGCCTTCTTGAGTTGAATGACGACATGCTTGAGAACGTGAAGGGCGCCACGGCCAGCGGCGTCATGCGCATCGGGTTTGCGCAGGACTTCGTGGAATCGGTCTTGCCTCGTGTACTCGTCCGCTTCCAGGCGCTTTATCCCTCCATCCAACTGGAAGTGAAGGTCGGCAACAGCACACTGGAAAGCGATATCGAAGCGGGTCGTCTTGACTTAGCCCTCGCGCTTGCACCAGCCACAACGCGGGGAAGTAGAAGTCTGGGGCACTGGCCGCTTTACTGGATAGCAAAAGAGGGCTTTCGGGAACGTCCCAGAGAGCCTTTGCCGCTGATCCTCTTTCAAGAGCCATGCATCTATCGGCAGCATGCCGTCGAAGCTCTTGGACGAGCCAAGCGCTCCTGGCGCGTTGCCATGACCACGCCGAGTGTTGGCGGGTTGTGGGCAGCGGTCGGCGCCGGGCTGGGGGTGACCGTTCGCACCATGAAGCACTTGCCTGGACTTGCTTCTTTCTCTCCGGCGGGACTACCCGAGCTCGGATCCGTTCCAGTCAGCCTCTTAAGCAGAACTAAAAGATCGGATGCTCCTCGACGCAGACTTGCGAACATCATCACAGAAGAAGTGCATGCCCAGCATGCGGACGTAAGGTCGGCGAAGAGATGACGTTCCTCAGGACTTACGGCGTAAGACGCTTTTGGTCATTGGCAATCGCCTCGATCTTCACTATGCTTCTTGCTCCGGGTGGCTTCTGTCAGGCGCCTGATCCGCAACTGCGATCTGCTTTAACGGTGACAGGATTCGTGGACCGATCGGTAGCGATGGATCGCGTCTGGACAAAGTCGGTGCAAGATCACAGCCACAAGAATTGACGGCAGCTCTGTATCTCGCAACCCATTTGTGAGTCGGCTGAACAAGAAGAAGCGTGTGCTAGACGAGTGACTGTGGCTCATGCGCTTGGTATATGCTGCATCTCCACTTGAAGTTAATGATGGAGACGGTCGCCTCGACGCTACATGTGGGAATGCCATCGCACGGGAAAGGCGGACTGGACCAGCGCAGCATCCTTTCGATCTTTGGGTCATCGAAAACGCGGTTAGCGTCAGGTTCGGAAAGGGACGCATACCCTAACGACTAAAGCCCTGCCGGAGGGGGAACAAATTGTGCGTATTCCGACTTGGCTTGGATGAGGACAGGTATGTAGGGGTCTGCGTCCTTCCAGAGGTTTAGAAAAGTACTGTAAGCGGCTTTCGCTTTGGACTGGTTGCCGGCCATCCGATATGCCCGGCCGAGTTGCAGGAGCGCCATCGCGCCGACAGGATCGCTAACGGCGATTCCGCGATGCGCGACGATTTTCTCGAATTCGGCGGCTGCCTCTACGCCCTGATGCAGGGCGAGGTAGGCCTCTCCGCGTAGATATACCGGGTACATCACGCCAAAGAATCCGAAGAAGCAGCTTTGCGGCTCGCCTGTTTCGTAAGGGACGTTGATCTGAAGCGATTCGATGGCCTTGGCGGGATTGTGACGATCCAGCGCGGCCATCGCGCGGAGCGCAGGCACATAGTAGAACCTGGCGGAGGTGTCGTCGGGAAAGCGTTTGGCCAGATCATCGGCGATGGTATCTGCTGCAGTGGCGTCTCCGGCCACGCCTTCGGCGAATGCGCTGCCGTACTCCACTTCCTTGCCCTTCGAGAGGGCGAGGGCGGCCCTGGCGTTGCGCCGGGCCTCGGCTGCGTTTCCGAAGAATGCTTCGCGGACTGCCGCTCCACTCTGGAACAGCGCGGCCCGATCTTGCTGGCTGCCTTGTTGCGCTAGTTGGACGGCGAAGCTCGACCGGTTCCGCGCTCGTTCCAGATGTCCAGAGTAGGCAGCGCCGAAGGACTCCTGGTTCGCAACCAGGTCTTGCGCGTCCGGTGTTTTCGTTGCGGCGGCCGCCGCTTTTTCCATTCCCGGTAAATCGCCTTTGAGAAAAGCAAGCTGGTAGCGGTCGACGACGAGGTCGGGCATCTGCATGTGCTTTTCGTCGGCTTCGACCAGCGTGTGGCCGGCTTCGTCCAGCCGTCCGAGGGCGACGTAGCCCAGCGCGACGAGGTTATACGAGATGGGAAAGTCTGGCTCAAGGTCCAGCATTTTGTGGGCCTCCTCCAACGCCTCCTCGTACTTGCCCAGGCCCGGATATATGGCGCCGGCGAGGAATCCATGGGCATTGGGGTCGCGAGGGTAGGTCTGCTCCCAGGCTTCGCAGACCAGGCGTGCTTTCTCGAGGTCTCCGGTAACCAACATCTCGTGCGAGGCATCGATGAAGAACCTTTCGCGGTCGTTTGCATGGCTTCGCAGTTGCCATGCCCTGGTGGTGTTCTCAGCCGATAGGCTAGGCTCGGCGATGTCTCCGTAGAGGCGACCCAGCATGGCGTAGGCCATGGCGAACTGGGGGTCGATCTCGACCGCTCGCTTATACAGCGGCACGGCTGCCGCGCTTCCGCTGGCTGTGAGCACCTTGAACCCCGTGCTGTATGCCTTCCAGGCGTCCAGCGACGGCGTCGTCGCCTCGGCCAGGGGTGTGTCCAGTTTGTCGATTGTGGCCAGCGCTTCCCCTGCCCGGCTACGAAATTTGCTGGCAACCCGGCTCAGAGTGTTGAGCACGTCTTCCTTTCGGGCTGCCTGCATTTGTTCCTCGTCGATCACCTCGCCGGTCCGGCAGTTTTTCGCGCGCAGCCAGAGGACGTACTGGCTGCCCAGGCTGGCTATCGACCCTTCGAGAACCACGGTACTGCCGGTCCGCTGGCAGACCTCCGACGCAATCGGCGGTGTAAGGGCGGTGTCCGCCGGCTTGCCCATCAGCGCCAGCGTCTGTTGAATTCTCTCTTCGCTTATCAGGCTGAGGAACGGTGACTGGTCGAGCTGGACGGTGAGGCCTTGACGGAGCGTCTCGCTGAAGACCGGGTCGTTCGTCTTGTTTTCGAAGTCTGCAAGGACGATCTTGTCGCGGTCGTTCAGCCTGGGGGACGGATGTGCCGCGCGGCGCAGATAGGCGTATCCCACGCCACAAATTACCAGCAGCGCTGCCGCGATGGAGGCAGCTAGTCTCCAGCGCTGGTTTTTGGGAAGCTCTGCTGCGGAGGTCGAGTCGGGTTTTGATTCTAGATCGTTCGTTGCGGGCTCTGGGGTCGCGGTTTCTGGCGTCGGCGACCGCTCCACTGGGACGATCAGACGGTAGCCTCGGCGTCGCAGGGTTTCCACGTATTGCGGTTCATCCGCGGAATCTCCGAGCGCGATTCGCAGTTTTTTGATTGCCGCGTTGACCGCGTTCTCGAACTCGACCACCGTGTCTCCGGGCCACAACTGGCTCCGAATGTCCTCCCGGGTCACGATCTCGCCCGGCCGGTCGGTCAGCAGCTTCAGAATCTGGAATGGCTGGTCCTGCAGGGGAATCCTGTTGCCCTGGCTCGTCAGCTCGCCCGACCTCGTATCGAGTTCGAAGGCGCCAAATCGGACGAAGTGCGGAAGCGGCTGATTCTGCATGGGAACACCGGGAGTTCGTACCATTATAGGGAACCGAAGACGGCGGCCATGCCGGTCCGATCGCGGAAACAGCGGCGAAATCACCTGCAAATCACATTCAAGTCACATGCCGCACATGGCTAGTCAGGCGCGGATTTCGCACAATGGCCGCAGAAATAAGGAGGCTTTATGGTTCTTTGGCAAAAACTCGCTCTGGCGCTCACACTGGCTACCCCTACTGTCGCGGCCAACGCTGACCCCGTCGTTTACGTCGTTGGCGATAGCGGACAGTTCGGCACCATCCATCTTTCCACCGGATCTTTTACAGCGATCGGTCCTGGCCTTGGCGCAGGCTCGAGCGGTTTGGTTCAAGGTCCTGGCGGCTCACTGCTTTCGCTTGGCTACAACGGAAAGCTGAACTCAATCAACCCGAAGACAGGGATGGTGTCGACTGTCGGCGCAACCGGTTTAGGTGATTGTTCGCTGCCAACTTCGCCGTGTGGCTCAAACTCAGCCAACCTACTCGGTAAGCTGGGCGGAAGTTTATTCGCAACCGATCTCGCCAACAATCTCTACTCCGTCGATGCCGTTACGGGAGCAGCCACTCTCATCGGCGCCACGGGCATTCCGGCCGTTCCGTTCATCCCAAAGAGTGCAGTACCCGGCGATCCGGATGGTTCTTTCTACATCTACGACGAGAGCCTGTTCGACTATGGTGGACAACTCTACGCCAACATGGATGCCGGCATCTTCGATCCCGTCACCTTTACACCGACTTCGCTGGTTGACCCCAATATCTATCGGATCAATACGACGACTGGCGTCGCCACTCTCGTTACTTCCACCGATTTTGGCCTGGGAACGATTACGAACGTCAATGGGACGTTGTATGCCTTCGATCTGCCCATTTCCTCGGTGGTGACTCTTAACCTGGCGGATGGAAGCACGACATACGTCAGCGACACCGACCCCGCGGCGGGACTTGTAGGCGGAGCGTCGCCGGTGCCGGAACCTGGCTCGCTGGTTCTGGTCGGCAGCGGATTGGCGGCCGTTGCAACCGGGATACGAAAGAGGCTTGCGGCGCGGTAGTGAATGAACGACTGTTTCAGCGGTTTTTGCTCGGGCGATGTTCACTTATAGCGCGTGTAGGTGCGCCGTAAGTGAGCGTCGTCCGGATTTGTTTGGCGCGAAAGTCTGGAGCACTTTCCCTGTCGGTGTGGTCCAATCCGCAACCTCGTGGGCGTTGGTTCTACGTGTCCGTACTGATGTCGTCCCAGTCCTGATCCATATACCGAATCAGCCAATTCAAGGCGTAGTGACGCTCTTGCACAATGCCGCCGTCCAGCTTCGCTGGCGGAGGTTGCCCTTTCATGCGAGCGTTGACCACGGCCCAGTGATAGCGGTAAATGAGGTCGGCCGCATCGAGGATCTCGTCGATCGAGCGTTGGTTTGTGTCCGAGAGGAATTCGGGTGTTGTGCGTTCCGCCATGGTACCAACTGCTCTTGCTACGTCGCAGACCTCGTCGGGCCTGTCCAACTTCTCGACGTATCGGAGCGCCCAGAGCAAAACCCAGGCGCATTCATAGCGCCAGGCGAACTGGATTCTATCTCTCTCGGACGGGTTTGGATTTGCGATGAAGACCGACTCATTCGGCGTGAGGTGAGAAGTTAGCCCGTGTTTGCGAACGATGCCGTCGACAAGGTGTTGCTCGAGACCTTCACCTTTCAGGGCGACCGTCAGCAGTGAAAGGGTACGGTAGGCGATCTCTTCCTCAGCGCGTGGCTGTACTTCGGCCGAGGTCTCGATCACCGGCAAGTGAGATATGTACGGCACCGATTCCGAAGCCAGAATCGCCAATGACCGCGATTTTCTGTCAGTTGCTTCCTTGGGTAGATCCATCAGGGATGGGTCCTCTACATTATTGCGATCTCAGCGAAAGTTTATCGCAACAGGAGGGCCTATCCCTGCCAGCTTAGTGATCTGCGGCTTCTACTACGAGCGGCACGAGCTTGGCCACTTCGCGTTTGTGGACTTCACCTTTGGTGCAATCGCTGTCTATGCGGACGACGACAAAGTCTTGTGGTGGGGAAGACTGCGGGCTGTCGTGCAGAAGCGGTGAAGCAGAGGCCGGTGACGATCGAGGCGAGGAGGGTTCCCATCAGGCCACAATAGCGGGCCGAATCCGACTGGGACGGCTCTACTGCAAGATAGCCAGCAGGCAGCAGATCATCGCGGCCGCGAGCGCGACGACACGGATGCGATGGAGCATGTCCCAGCGATCGTGAGCACGCCTGGCTTGCTCGGGGAAGGCGCCTGCGTCGAGCTGCATCATGCGGTTGTTGATCGGCACGAGAAAGAGGAGCGTGAGGACGATCACAGTGGCCCAGATGGCGTCGGCAACGATCAATGGTCTGAGGCCTGGGTCGTGGCGGCGGAAAAAGGTCTCGGTCAGAAGCAAAAGCAGGCAGGCTGCGTACCAGAACGGCATCGACCTTCCGAGTCTGATGGCGAACAAGCGTGTAGCGGCGGCCTCCGCGCTTTCGTCGAGGCGCGCCAGGATTGGATTGATGAATACGGAGACCGAGAACTCTGTGCCAACCAGCAGACCGATGCAGACAATAACGACAATATCCAGCAAGAGCATGAAGTACCTCCTGCCTGTGAGATGGTCGAGATCGTACACTGATGCAAAACGATGTACTGACAAATATGTCAGTGTGCATAGTGTAGGAGGCGATCTTGCCGGTATCGAAGAAAGAATTCTCCGTATGCCCCATCGACGCGATGCTGTCGGTGATCGACGGCCGATGGAAGGGCACTATTTTATGGAGGCTATCGGAGGGGCCGATGCGGACCAGCGAACTGCGGCGCAGTATTCCTGAAATTACGGAGCGGATGTTGATCCGGCATCTGCAGGAGCTTGTCCAGGACGGCATCCTGTTGCGCAAGGAAGAGCGGCAGGTGCCTCCCTGCGTTCGCTATTCGATTTCAAAGTATGGAAAGACGTTGTTGCCGGTGCTGGAGACGATTTGTGCATGGGGCAGGGTGCATCTGGCCGTGGCGAAGAGCAGAGGGCGCTGATTGGGGGTTGCCGACAAAGGAAGACCCATGCCTGGGAATCCGGACATGGGTCATTCCTGGAGCTGGCCGGAGGTTAGTCGAGGTCGAAGAGCAGGACTTCGCCGCCGGTTCTGCTGGTGAGCGTTATGGCCTCTTCGTTACTGAGGGCGACGCCGTCGCCGGCTTTGAGCTTCGCGCCCGCGAGTGAGACCTCGCCGCGGACCACGTGGAGCCAGCCGTAGGGCTTGCCGAAGGTGTGGGCCACGGTGGCGCCGGGTTCGATGACTGCGGCGTAGAGATCGGCGTCAGCGTGCATGTGGAAGCTATCGTCACGGCCGTTGTCGGAGGCGAGGAGGTGGAACTTGTTGGGCTCCTCGGCTACCCGGAAGCGGCGTTGGTTGTAGCCTGGCTTGACGTTGCGCTGGTTGGGCTGGATCCAGATCTGCAGCGAGTGCGACTCTTCGGTCTGCGAGGCGTTGTGCTCGGAGTGGTAGACGCCGGTGCCGGCGGACATGTGCTGCAGCTCGCCGGGGGTGATGGTGCCCGCGCCGCCGGTGGAGTCCTTGTGGGCAAAGGCGCCGGAGATCATGTAAGTGAGGATCTCCATGTTGTCGTGCGGATGCATGCCGAAGCCGCGGCCCGGGGCGACGATGTCGTCGTTGATGACGCGGAGGGCGCGGAAGCCCATCCATTTGGGGTCGTAGTAGTTGGCAAAGCTGAAGGTGAAGTTGGCATCGAGCCAACCGTGGTTGGCGTGGCCGCGCTCGGCGGCAGGACGCATAGTGATCATGGCGGGGTGTTACCTTCCGGATACGTGGACTCAGTACCCGAATGGATTGGATGAGTGACCGTCGCTATAGATTCATGCGGGTATTCACGAGGCGTTGGACGCACGGTCGCGGGAAACGCGGCGTTCGATCAGGCGCCCGGTCGTGAAGAGGTAGTCCATTTGCCAGTCGGCGTTGATGCCGGCATGGCGAAGCAGCGTGGCGAGCTGCGCGTAGTGGCGGATGGAGTGCAGCATGGCGTGGAACAGGATGACCCGGCGCGAGGCGTTGATGATGCCTTCCTTGGTGGTGAACTCCATGTCGGTGTGCCACTCGTAGGAGTCGTTTTCGAGCAGGTCGCGGTATTTGGCGAAGGCCAGGTCGTGCGTGTCGAAGATGTCGTGGACGCTGGCTTTGGGTATGTCTCCGTACTCGGTGACGGACTCGCCGCGGAGTCGTTCGGCATAGCGGAGCTCGGCGGCGACGATGTGTTGCAGCAGGTCGGCAACGGTGGAGCCGCCACGGATGTCACAGCGCAGCGTCAGCGCGTTGGGGTATCTGCTGAGCAGGTTGCGCCACTGGGTCGCGTTGCTGTCGTTCCATCGGAGCACTTCTTCCGCGGTGAGGCTGGTCATCGAACTCTCCTTAACCGGTTGGTGAATCTGTCCGTATTCGGGCGCGAGAGAATGCGCGCAAGGTGTTGTTCTCTATACTCATAGAAGATGGACGGTCCTCACTTCAACTCCAACTCGAACTCCAACGACAGTAGCAGAGACGCTGTGGAAGACACGCTGGCTGTCAGGACGGCTGAGCCGGGAACGGGCGGACACGTTCCGGCGTTCCGGCGCAATGAGGTGTGGAAGTACTTCGGGCCCGCGTTTGTGGCGTCGATCGCGTACATCGATCCGGGCAACTTTGCCACCAATATCGCCGGTGGAAGCCGCTTCGGGTACAGGCTGTTATGGGTGCTGTTGTGGTCGAATGCGATGGCCATCCTCATACAGTACCTGTCGGCCAAGCTGGGTATTGTTACAGGACTCACGCTGCCGCAGAACTGCCGCAAACACTTCTCGCGCCCCATGACCATCATGCTGTGGGTTGCGGCCGAGGTTGCGGCCATTGCGACCGATCTGGCGGAGTTCATCGGCGCTGCGCTGGGGCTTTATCTGCTGTTCGGGCCGGCGCTGCTGGCGCATGGGTGGAGCCCGACGGCGGGCCTGCTGGCAGCGGCGCTGGTGTCCACGGTGCTGGTGTTTGGGATACTGGCGCTGGATCTGGCGGGCTTCCGCTGGTTCGAGCGCGGGATCATGGTTTTCCTGGCGATCATCGGCGCGTGCTATGCGATTGAAGTTTTCCTGGTGCATCCGGACTGGCAGCAGGTGGCGTTGCATACGCTGCTGCCGACGTTTGCGACGGGGAACAAGAAAGACCTGAGCGACAGTGTGTATCTTGCGGTCTCAATGCTGGGCGCGACCGTGATGCCGCATGTGATTTATCTGCATTCGGCGCTGGTACAGCCACGGCGGGTGGAGATGTCGCCCCCGCCGAAGAGCATCATGCCGGCGATGGTGCGGGAGTATCTGCGCTATGAGCTGATCGACGTGTTTGCGGCGATGAATGGCGCGTGGCTGATTAATTCGGCGATGATCGTCATGGCCGCGGTGGCGTTTACGCATGGCGCGGTGGTTGATGACGTCGAAGTGGCCTACAAGACGCTGGGTCCGCTGCTGGGGCCGATGGCGGCAGGGGCATTTGCGGTGGCGCTGCTGTGTTCGGGCCTGTCAAGCTCTACTGTGGGCGTGATGGCCGGGCAGGTGATTATCGAGGGCTTCCTGCACATCCGGTTCCCGATCTTTCTGCGGCGGCTGATTACCGTGGTTCCGGCGATCGTGGTGATTGCCGCAGGTTTGTCGCCGCTGAAGATTATCGTTCTGTCGCAGGCGGTGTTGAGCTTTACGCTGCCGGCGGCGCTGATTCCGCTGCTGATTTTGACCAACCGGAAGAATGTGATGGCGGAGTTCGCTTCGGCGCGGCGGACGAAGATTGCCGGGTGGGCCTCGGTAGCGGTGATCGTCACGCTAAATGTGGTGTTGCTGGTGCAGTTGGCAATCGGCTGAATTCACAAGCTGCTTGACACGCAAAGAAAAGGCCCGCTCGAATATCGAGGCGGGCCTTCTGTTGGTTGGATTGAGTTAGCGAGGATGTTCCTCGTGCGCGGGAGGAGCCGGCCGTGGAACTGGAGCCGGTCGCGGCGCTTCGACGTGAGGCGCTGGTGCGGGACGAGGCGCTTCCATGTGTGGGGCCGGTGCGGGACGAGGTGCCTCGATGTGTTGTTGAGGCATCGGACGGGGAGCTTCAACGCGTGGCTGTGGAGCCGGTCGCGGGGCTTCCATGTGTTGCGGCTGCGGCGCAGGCCGTTGTTGGAACTCCGGCTGACGTTGTGGAGGTTGGGGTTGCGTGTGATTCGGCTGGAAGGCCGGACGGTTCGGCTGAACCGCCTCGGGGCGGCCAGGCTGAGGGGTGCGGTTGATTTCAGCAGGAGGGTGGACGCCAGCGGGAGCACCCGGGCGGTTGAAATCGGGCGGATGGCCCGGCTGGCCAGGACGGATAGCTTCCTGAGGGCGGACGGCATTGGGTTGAACCGGTTGAACCGGCTGTCCGGGTCGATTCATCTCACCGGGGCGACCGTTGTTAGGCTGGTTGGGTTGTCCTGGACGGTTTGTTTCGCCGAAGCGGCCTTGATTGGGTTGACCGGGTTGGGTCGGTTGTCCGGGGCGGTTGGTCTCGCCAGGGCGAACTGCGTTGGGCTGCTGATTCGGCTGGTTGGGACGGTTGAATTCGCCCGGACGGCCACCATAGGGTTGACCCGGCTGCTGGTTCGGTTGGTTGGGGCGATTGAATTCACCCGGCCGGCCTGCATTAGGCTGTCCCGGTTGCATTGGTTGACCGGGGCGGTTCATTTCCGCCGGACGACCTGTATTGGGCTGTCCGGGCTGGTTGGGTTGTCCAGGACGGTTCATCTCGCCGGGGCGATTGCCTCCAAAGCCTCCGCGAACCGGCGGAGCGACGATGCCAGGGGTCGCCACGACGGGACGGCTGGAGACAACTTCTGCGGGGCGCCCGTGGTTGGCTTTGAACCACTGGTTGCGGTTACCCATAGCGTTGTTGCGGATTTCGATCTGGGTCTGCATGGGCCGGATGTGCTGCTCGTGCATGGCCGCGACTTCAGCCGGACGAGGACGGGCCTGGACGCCGCGTGGGCCGTTATAGCTGATGCGCGTGTTGTTGACGATGGTGACGGGGCGCGCGTAGACGTTGCGGATGACGCGGTCGTTGATGCGGTTGACGGAGCGGTTGTAGTAAAAGGTGTTGCCGTTCCAATAGCCGCCTTCATAGCCGAAACCACCGTAACCGTAGCCGTAATTGATGCCGCCGTAGTAGCCGATATGGCGGCCCCAGTAGCCGTGGTGCCAGCCGTAGCGGCCACCATAGAAGCCCCAGTAGCCGGGGGTCCACAATGCGCCGTAATACGGTGCTGCAACCCAGACGCCGGGAACCCAGTAGTAGCCGTCGTTGCCGTAATCCCAGTAACCGGGGGTCCAGAGGTAGTTAGGATCAGGAGCCGGCGGCTGCTCATAGTCGGGCAGCGGTGGCGGCGGCTCGGTCGCGTAGGTGTCAATCTGTTCGTCGTCGCTGTATTCCTGGTCTGGATAGTTTCGTTCAATTGGCGCCCCCTGTTGGGGGTATTCCTGCGATTGCTGCTGGGGAGTGTAAGACGCGTTGGTGCTCAGGACCCTGGTGGGCTGGCCCGTCGAACCAGGTTGCGTGCCATAGGCCGACTCCGGGCCGGTCGCGAGGTTCGCCGCGGCTGGGTCGCCGCCGTTGGCGTTGGCGTCGGTGATGGGGGCAGGCTGGTTGCTCTTGCAGCCGGCGAGCGAAAGGCTTAGGGCGGCGAAAATTGCCAGCGCGGCGGCGGGTAGCCGATTGGTGCGGAAGATTGTGTGGGTCGTCATGAGGCGTAACTCCTGGTGATGAGATGCCAAGGGGCGGGCAGGGGTAGGCGGAAGGCCGGGAATAGCCGGCGCCAGGATTACCGCGCGGTTACGGGTGAATTAGCGCGAGCGGCGTGCGATAAATTTTGGTGCGTCCCTCCCGGTGCGGGAGTAAAATTGCTGGTATGTTGAGTTGCGCTCATTTCAAGCGCTTTCGCCGGGGTCGTCATGACCGCGGCTGGTTTCTCTAACTCTCCTCGCGACCCACGCGAACCCTCTCTGCTACCCTCAA
>Ga0070679_100000290_pt1 | contig 42664 bp, 35 predicted proteins | sample KBSC63BmetaG_FD_65652 | JGI IMG/M metagenome (GOLD analysis project Ga0070679, IMG submission 65652) | Corn rhizosphere microbial communities from Kellogg Biological Station, Michigan, USA - KBS C6-3B metaG | ecosystem: Host-associated > Plants > Roots > Rhizosphere | place: USA: Michigan... | reverse complement strand
ATGAACAACACGCGTTCGATGGTCTCGACCTTCGACGAAGGAATCGTACCTTCATAGCTCAGCGGAACGACCTGCTGTCCGACATCGATCTGCAGATGATCGTTCACGAGATACGTGAGCGCCGCATCCTGCAGCATACGCGTTTTTTGATCGACCGCGGCATCGGCGAGCGCCGATGAGTCACTCGCATCGATCGTCTTGTTGAGGGTCAACAGCTTCGCGGCATCGAACGCGATGCGCCAGCGCAGCACGGGCGAGATTTCGCCGCTGAACTTCAAGTCCGCTTTACGAAGCCGATACCCGTCCTTGATGAGCGGATCGCCGCTGCGATAATAGACTTGCAAAAAACCGTGCAGCGCCACGGGCGCAATGCGGAGCGTGTCCTGAACGGCCGCTCGAGCGACATGCGCCGAATCTTGAGCCGCCAAGGGCAGCGCACACCATGACGAAGCCGCGACGGTCGCCAGGATGGCGCGACGAAAAAGCATTACACGAGTTGGCAGTGGGAACGAACAGAGGCGGCGCCGATGCGCGGCCTCGGGCAGGCGACGTATTTTAACGTCGCGATCACCTTCGACGCGACCCAGAGGCATATGACCATCCATCCCGTCATCCCGAGCGTAGCAGCCTGCCCTGATGCAAGCGGAGGGAGCGGAGGGAGGGATCTGCGCATCCGTCGTTCCGAACGCCTGTTTTGTGCGGTTCTGGCGCTAGCGGCCCTCACGGCCTGCCGCCAACCTGCCGCCGAGGCAAGTCGCCAAGGCGATTCGCTCACCAGCGCCCTTCAACCACGCCTACCAACGGGCGTGAAGCTCGATCCGGCGGCGCCGATGGCCACTGTCGGGCCCATGCCGCTCACGATGCGCGCGGCGCCCGAAGGCAACGCCGTCGTGCTGTCGCTCGGCGGGCATCGCAAACAAGGCCTGCAGATCGTCAATCCGGTGACCGGCGCGATCGTGCAAGAGCTTCCGCAAGCATCGGCATTCGTCGGTCTCGCGTTTTCATCAGACGGACGTACGCTCTATTCGTCGGGCGGCAATCAGGACGTCGTCTATCGATACGATTGGTCGGACGGACGCGCCAAGCTGCGCGACAGTCTCGTCCTCGGCGTGAAGGCCTCGCCTCGCGCGAGCGGACGGCGCTATCCGGCGGGCCTCGCCGTGTCGCACGACGGGCACATGTTGTATGTCGCGGAGAACCTCGCCGATTCGCTCGCGGTCGTCGACGTCGACAACGGCAAAGTCGTGCAGCGCTTCGCCACCGAGCGCTATCCGTACGACGTCGCCGCCGACTCCGCGGGCCACGTGTACGTCTCGGCGTGGGGCGGGCACACGATCTCGCGCTTCGCGGAGACCACCAACGGCTGGCTGCGCGACGATGGGCGGCTCCCGGTCGCTCGACATCCGTCGTCGCTCGCGCTCAGTCGCGACGGCACGAGACTGTTCGTCGCGTCGGGCAGCACGGATCATGTCGCGGTGGTCGACACGAAAGCTCGGCGAGTGATCGCGCGATTGCTCGATCCTCCGCCGGCTGGACCGAACGAGGGCGCAACGCCGAACGCGCTCACGCTCTCGCCGGACGGCACTCGGCTGTTCGTCGCTGAAGCAGACGCGAACGCCGTCGCCGTGTTCGATCTCACCGCGGCGACATCGAACGTTTCGAGCGCGACTGGAACCGATCGTCTCTCGGGTCGAATCCCCGCGGGATGGTATCCGTGCGCGGTGTTGTCGACGAGGGATGCGTTGATCATCGCGAACGGCAAGGGACGCGGATCGATTTCGAATCCGCGTGGACCGCAACCGCAGACATCGCAGGTGAACACAGGCAATGGTCCGTTCTATACGCTGGCGCTGATCGATGGTGGCCTCATGCGGTTGCCGCTCGCATCGACCACCGGCGAACCGCTGACACAGTTCACCGCGCGCGTCGCCGCGGCCAACGGCTGGAACAACGCCGCGAAGCCGCGCGCTTATCCGCCGTTCGAGCACGTCATCTACGTCATCAAAGAAAACCGTACCTACGATCAGATTCTGGGCGACGTCCGGCAGGGTGACGGCGACTCGTCGCTCGTCTTCTTTCCGCGCACCGTCTCGCCAAACCATCACGCGCTCGCGGAACGGTTCGGTCTCTTCGATCGGTTCTTCGTCAACGCCGAGGTAAGCCCCGACGGCCACAACTGGTCGACGGCGGCGTATGCCACCGACTACCTCGAGAAGACCGTTCCCTCGAACTATTCCTCGCGCGGTCGCCAGTACGATTACGAGGGACTGAATCGCAACTCGCTCCCCGACGACGACGTCGCGGAGCCCGCAAACGGGTATCTCTGGAATCTCGCCGAGAAGAAAGGGATCACATTCCGGAACTACGGCGAGTTCGTGTCGCCAGCGCGCGACCCTGACGATCCGTTACCCGCAGGTTATCGCGGAAACAAGCCATATCTGTTCTCGAATACGAATCCGAGGTATCCAGGCTTCGACCTCGGCATTCGCGACCAGCATCGCGTCGATGTCTGGCTCGACGAGTTCAACAAATACGTCGAGCAGCGGAATCTGCCGGCACTCGAGATCGTACGATTGCCGAACGACCACACGTCAGGGGCGGCAGCCGGGCGGCCAACGCCGCACGCCGCGTTCGCCGACAACGATCTTGCCCTGGGACGCATGGTCGAAGCCGTGTCGCGATCGCCGTTCTGGCGCTCCACGGTGATCTTCGTCCTCGAGGATGACGCGCAGAACGGACCGGACCACGTCGACGCGCACCGCTCGCCGATGTTCGTGATCTCGGCGTACTCTCGCCCGGGCGTCATTCATCGCTTCGCGAACACGACGGATGTCCTGAGCACGATCGAGGAGATCCTCGGACTGCAATCGATGTCGCAGTTCGACCATTTCGGACGTCCGCTGCGCGATATCTGGGCAAGCGCGCCAGACCTTCGGCCCTACTCGCCGATCGTGCCGTCGGTCTCGCTGGACGAAATGAACCCGCGCAACACGCGCGGCGCGCGCGAATCGAGCCGTCTCGATCTCAGGATTGAAGATGCCGCGGATGAGGATCTGTTCAACCAGATCCTGTGGCGCGCGATCAAGGGCGACTCGGTGCCCTATCCGAAGCCGCGCCGCGCATCAGCGCACGAGTTGAAGACCGGCGAGTAGTTGTCATCCCGAGCGCAGCGAGGGATCTGCACCTCAAAACCGTAGGTGCAGATCCCTCGCTGCGCTCGGGATGACATTTGCCCCGCTCGGGATGACCGATCAGGTCTTGTGTCTGAAGATGATCCGACCGCGGGTCAGATCGTAGGGCGAGACCTCGATCGTCACTCGGTCGCCCTGCAACACGCGAATGCGGAATCGGCGCATGTTGCCGCCCAACGTTGCGAGCACATTGTGCCCGTTGGTCAACTGCACACGGAAGGTTGCGTTGGGCAACACTTCGGTGACCTGCCCTTCCAGTTGTATCGGTTCTTCCTTGGCCATGAACCCTCGAGTGGGGACGGACGGGAGCCCTTCAAGTATAGGGCTTCCGTCTCATCCTGTCACGCGAGAGCCTAGGGCTTCTTTTTCTTGTCGATGTTGTTACCGATCACGCCCCCCAGGATGCCCCCCACCGCGGCGCCGATCACGCCACCCTTCACCTTGTTCCGGCTCGTTGTGGCGCCGATCACCGCGCCAGCCGCCGCGCCAATGGCCGCGTCGCGCTTCGTATGCTTCTCGACCGTGCCGCCGCTCGACGTGGTCGTGCTGGACGACACGGTCCCACCACTGGTCGTAGTCGTGCCGCTCCCGCCGATGTGCGTGTGATGCGTACGAGCGACCGGTCTGCCCGAGCTCGAGTGCGCGACCGGCGCGCTCGCCGCCGGCGCAAATGACGCGGCCCGCTCGGCCGCCGAGAGGCTGTCCATCGTACGCTGCTGCTGTGCCGCGAGCGAGAGATCGTGGCTGAGCGTGGTATCGGCGGGCTTGCCGCCCTTACGACAGGCCGCGCCGGTCACGATCAGACCGAGCACGAGCGCAGTGAGTAGTCGATTCATCGTGTCTCCGGGTGGACCAAGATGCACTGGAAAAAAGCACGTGACGTGCCACTGAGCTCGCTCTCTCGCGCGCCGCCGTGGCACGCAATCGCGTGGTCTCATCTGCCTCGCTATAATTCGCCCTTGACCGGGGTGCCTGCCCACGTCGGGTGCAGGCTGAGAGAGTCCCGTCGAACCTGATCCGGGTAATTCCGGCGTAGGGAGTCAACGATATGTCTCGTTCGTGCTCGCCGGCGCACACGCGCCGCGCCCGGGCGATCGCGCACGCCGCGCTCGCCACAATCACCTTCGCATCCATCGCGCACGCCCAGGCCTCGGCGCGCGACACCACACGCGCGGATACGAGTCGCGTCCAGCGCATGGAGCGCGTGATGATCTCCGCGGTCCGCGGCGGCACTGCCGCGCCAATCTCGCAAAAGACGCTGACGCAGGGCGACATCGCTCCGCGCTACTTCGGCCAGGACGTGCCGCTCGTACTGCAGGGCGCCGCGCCGTCGCTGACCACGTACGCCGAAACCGGCAATTACTGGGGCTACAGCTACATCCGCGTGCGCGGCATCGATCAGTCGCGCATCAACTTCACGATCGATGGAATTCCGCTGAACGATCCGGAAGATCAGGTGCTGTACTTCGCCGACTTTCCAGATCTCGCAAACAGCTTACGATCCATCCAGGTGCAGCGCGGCGTCGGCACATCGAGCAACGGGACGGCGGCCTATGCGGGCTCGATCAACATGGAATCCGTTCCGCTCGCCGCGACTCCGCGCGGCGGCTCCGTCCAGATCGAGGATGGCTCCTTCCAATCGCGCCGCGGCAGCGCTGAATACGCGACGGGTCTCCTCGACAATCGCTTCGCTGCGTACGCACGAGTCTCGGCGTTGCGGACGGAAGGCTATCGCTATCACTCCGGCGTCGACGGGCGGTCCATTTTCGCTTCGGCCGGGTACTTCGGCGATCGCGACATCCTGAAGTTCACGACGACGAGCGGGACGATGCGCGACACGATGGCCTATCTCGCCGTCGCCGAGTCCGACCTCGACACGAACCGCCGCATCAATCCCTTGACGAAGCGCGAGCGCGACGGATTCACCGAACGGCTCATGGCGCTGTCGTACACGCGCCTGTTCGGGCCCTCGTCGTCGCTCTCGGTGACCGGCTATCGCACGTCGACGAGCGGCGACTACGACGTTCTCATCGACTCGCTCGACAACTTCAACCTGAAGTACGTGTGGTACGGCACGACGGCCGACTGGAGCTATCGCCGCGAGGGGATTCAGCTCGACGTCGGCGCGAATGCCAGCACGTACGCGCGCGACCACGCGGAATACGAGCACCCCGATCTCGTCACGCCACTCTATTTCAACACGGGTCACAAGCAGGATGCGAGCGCCTTCGTCAAGCTCGGCTACACGATCGACCGAGCAACGCTTTTCGGCGACGTGCAGGCACGCCGCGCGGAGTTCAGCTACACCCCCGACGCGCACGCCGGCCTCAGCGGCACATCGACGAGCTGGACGTTCATCAATCCGAAGGTCGGCGCGACCTACGCGGTGAGCGAGCCGCTGTCGCTCTACATCTCCTACGGCAAGAATTCACGCGAGCCCGCACGCAGCGACATGTTCGCCGGCTTCGACAATCTCGACACATCGAATGTCGCCGACATCCTGCCGCTCGATCGCGTGAAGCCGGAAACGGTGCACGACATCGAAACCGGTTTGACTTATCGCACGCGCAAGATCGAGCTTCAGGCCAACCTGTACTCGATGGACTTCCGCAACGAGATCGCGCCGATCGGTGTGCTGAACTACATCGGCAGTCCGCTGCGCAAGAACGTCGGCTCCAGCTACCGCCGCGGCATCGAGGCCGACATCACCTATCGTCCGACGACCCGCGTCACGTTGGTCGGCAACGCGTCGGCGAGCACGAATCGCATTCACGAATACACGGATTCGTCGGGCACGACGCCGGTCACGTATCACAACGTCGATCCTCTCCTGACGCCGCGCTTCATCACGTTCGAGCGCGCCGCGTACGATGCCACGCGCGCGCTATCGCTTGCGATCGAGACGCGCTACACCGGCCAGTCGTTTTTGCAGAACACCGGCGACTCTCGCTACGTGCTTCCGGCAGCCTTCGACCTCTCGGCCAATGCGACGATTCACGTCGGTGCGTACGAGCTGATGATTCGCGGGAACAATCTGACGGATAGCAAGAAGTACGGCAGCGGATACGCGAGCGATGGCGTGTCGTACTACTACGTGCTGCCGCCACGGAACGTATTCGTCTCTCTGCGCGTCGCGTTTTGAGACGCCGCAGAACGAGTCCCGCAAAAAGCACGCTCCAGGCTGGACTCGCTTTCGAGGTACATGCAAACGGCGGATACCACCGGCGGAACAGCGCTTGGCTGGCTTGACGGTACGCATCCTGCGCGAGCTGATCTGCATGCAGTGCTTTACAGGAATGCTCATCGGCCTTCTGGCCGTCTCGGCCGTGCCGCGCCTCGCGGAGGCGCAGCGCGGTCAGCCGCGCACGGCGTTCGCCGTCTCCGACTTCGCGAAGCTGCGGTTTCTCGAGGGCACATGGACGGGCACGGCGCCGGGCGAACGGACGTACTACGAGCGCTGCCGCTTCGCTGACGATACGACGGTCGAGATCACCTACTACGGGGACTCGACGTTCACCCAGGAGACCGGAACCGGACGCCTCTACCTCAGCGTTGGACGCATCTTTCACACGATGGGCCCGCGGCGGTGGGGCGCCACACACGTGGACGACGCTGGCGTGTATTTCGTTCCACAAGCAAACGCTCAAAACACGTTTGCGTGGAGCCGAGACTCGAAGGATGAGTGGACCGCAACGCTCCGCTCAGGCTTCGGTGGGCACGATCGAGTGGTCGTCTACACGATGCGACGAGCGCAGCCGTAGCTCACTCCTGGCCCGCGTTTGCGGGCCACGCAGGGCCGTTGAGGGTTCGGGCTTTGCACTACCAGGCAGTAGATGTCCATGCCTGCCCTTCCGCCGGATGCGGACCGACGCCGCAACGAAGATTTGCGAGTTGCCCCGCGCGTTCGCGAGCAGCATCGGCAGCCCGAAGGGCGATTGGCGCGCTGGTCGCTCGTCGGCGTACGAGACGTGGCAATCGCGATCGCCGCCTTTATCGCGATCGTGTTCGCCGTGCGGGTGACACACCCGATCTACGCGAATCAACCGACAGTCGTCGAGAGCTTGGCCCGGAAGGCGCCGAACCTGACGCGAACGATCGTCGGGCCGACGCCGACGGACACGGCCAAGGTCGACCAAAAAGTGGCGTCGCCGCAGTTCGAGGCCGATCGCAAGGCGTTCGCCGCGGACCTCGTCGCCACCGGGCGAATGACACAGGCTCGCGCCGACTCCATTGCGTACTACGCGGTGCGCGAGTCCTACATCGAAGGAATTCCACCCGCGGTCGTCTTCGGCGTGATGCTGACCGAGAACTCGCGGTTCATCAGCGGCGCGAAGTCGAACGTCGGCGCCGTTGGGCTCATGCAGGTCTACCCGAAGGTGTGGCTCAAGGAGCTCAGCGGCAAGTTCGGCTCGGACGTCTGGACTGATTCAACGAATCTCAAATATGGTATTTATATCCTGAAACACTACATCACGAAATCCGACACCGGTACCTTCACGGCGAGCAACGTCGGCCGCGGACTCTTGCACTATAACGGCTGCGTGCTCGGCAAGAACACGCCCGGATGCAAGAACTACCCGAAGAAGGTCCAGAACTACGTCGAGGCCTCGGGCAATGCCCTCTGCGGCGACAAGACGTTCTACGATTGCATCGCGAGGCCGTTCATGGCCGGCCTGTTTGGCCAAAGAGAGAGTATGCCTCAGCAGGGGCAGACGCAGACGCAGTAGCGGTCCTACGAATCACGGAACGGCATGGACACCGACGGACGGCGGGCTCCTAGATCTGCAAGACTATTTTCCCGAATGACTCATTGCTCGCCATCCGCTCATGCGCCGCGCGGATATCGTCGAGCGAATAGACACGATCGATCACCGGCCTGAGCGCCCCGGCAGCCATCAACGGCACGACATCTCGCGCGAACGCGGCAGTGACCGCGCGCTTCTCATCGAGTGAACGCGCACGAAGCACCGTACCCCGAAGCGTCAATCGCTTGCCAAGGATCATTCCGATCGGCACGGTCGCTGATCGGCCCGCGATCGTTCCGATCAGCATGATGCGCCCCTTGATCGCGCCAGTGCGGATGCTCGCTGCCAGGTAGGGTCCGCCGACGAGGTCGACGGTGACGTCCATGCCCTTCCCGCCAGCCCACTGTTGCACGGCCGCGGTAATCACGTCCAGGTCCTCGCCAACCACAACGCCGTCGACCAGACCATACTCTCGCGCGCGATCGATTTTGTCCGCCGTGCGGGCGGTGCCATACGGCAGGGCTTCCCACGCTTTCGCGATCTGCGTCGCCGCCAAGCCAACACCGCTCCCGACAGCGTGAATCAGCACGCGTTCGCCCCTGCGCAATCCGGCTTGCACGACCATAGCGTCGTGTGCGGTCATGAACGCTTCCGGCACCGCGGCCGCTTCGGTCCACGAAAGCGTCGATGGGACATGAGCCACCGTCCGCGCATCCGTGACGAGAAACTCGGCGTTGCCACCGCCCGGAACGATGCCGAACACGCGATCGCCGACCGCGCAATCAGTCACGCCCTCGCCCAGACTGACGACTTCACCCGCGAACTCGAGTCCCGGAATGTCGGCCGGGGCGCCGGCTGGCGCCGGATAGTTCCCTTCGCGCTGGTGGAGATCCGCGCGATTGAGCGCCGACGCCCTCACACGAACGAGGATCTCGCCCTTTCCCGGTTCTGGTGTCTCTCGCTCGTGCACCTCGAGCACTTCTGGTCCACCGAACCGCGTGATGACGGCCGCGCGCACGTCGTGCTCCTAGATCAGGGAATCGTTTTCCAGAAATCGATACCGCCGGCCTGGGGTCCCACGTCGACCGACGCGACTTTCGCCTGTGTCGTGAGATCAATGATGTCGACGGTACCGGGCTGCGCGCCAACACTTTCCACAGTCACGAACGCGTACTTGTCGTCGCTCGAGACCGCGACGCCGCTCGCCGCTTTGCGGGTCGTTGGAATCCGCGCGAGCTCTTTCCCGCTCGCGATGTCGATCACGGACACTGATTGCGCGCGTTTGTTCGTTCCGATGAGCAGCTGGCCGTCGCGCGTGACAGCGAGGTTGTAGACGCCGTCCCCCGCAGCGATTCGACGGCGCATCGTCCAGGTGTTCGCGTCGATCTCGACGATATCGTTGCTCTTGTTGCACGCGACGAAGATCGTCGATCCGTCCGCCGACGGCTGCGCCCATGTCGGCGAACAGCTCGGGTCGTGCGTCATCGTTCCGGCCGGCACCGGACCGTTCGCGCCATGCTCGTTGCCTTTCGTCAACAGAAAGTGGCGCGACACCTTGAACGTGCCGACGTCGATCTCCACGAGCGCGTCGTTCATCATGCACGCGGAGTAGTGCTTCGTCCCCTGCGGATTGAAGCGAGATCCATGCGGCATGATGCACGTTTCCACGCGCGCGATCTCGAGCATCTCGGGCCCGTAAACGACGCTCACCGACGACGGCACCATGTCGCCGTGCAGGTTGAAGTTCGCGACGAACACGTAGTCGCCACTCGGCGAAACCTGAACCGTCGCGGGAAATGCGCCGAGTGTGACGCGGCCGCGGAGCGAGTCGCCGACCGTCGTGTATCTCCAGAGCGCCCCGTGCGGCATCCCATGCGCCGTCGAGACGTAGTAGTACCGCCCATCCGGCGACACACCCATGCCGTGCGGCCCAACCAATTCCGATGGATTCATCCCCATCTGGAACTGATGATCGATCTTGGCGCCGTCGGGGCCGAAGCGCACGAGCGCGACGTGGTCGTTTCCCTCTGACCCGACGAACACGAGATATGTCTTGGCCGGCGGTGGCGCGAACGTCAGCGCCGCGACCAGCATCGCGGACTTCAGCATCGATCTCTCCCAGCCGTTGTTCCCGTTGTTGCTGTCGCGTTGTTCTGTCGCCCGTCGCCCGTCGCCCGTCCCCGTCCGCCTCAGGGCGCAATGACGGTGGCTGCGCTCGCGATCCCGGTCAAGCCGATCGCGGTCACCGCGATCTCATCGGGGTTGCTGGTCCCGAACGCACCGGCGGCGAGTCGTGCTTCACCCGAGGGCCGCAGATTCGTGATCCAGACGCCGTCCTTCCCGCGCGTTTGGATCAGCCACCAGCGCACGCGCACCGAGTCGCCGGGCACGACGTTGAACTGCGCCGCACCAGTCGCCGACGAGTCGATGGTGATCACCGGCGCCGCTGGACGCGCATCTCCCAACCATGGGAAGGCTGGCACCAAGGCTCGGTCGCGATACATCTCGGACAGCTCCGTCGCGAGCTTGTCACCGTCGGCGAAGAGAGCCGCGAGCCGGAAATGGACGTGGCCTGGCGGCGCCGCCGTTGCCGCGCTCGACTGCCGCAATACCTGGATCTCGTCGGCGATCTCGGCGGGCGGCCACGGGTCTCGGCCGCCGTACACGTGCGACGTGTAGATCGCCGGCCAGACATATCGATCCTGGCTGTTCTCTTTGCGCCACCACGTGTCGAGCGCGCGGAATCGATCCTCCACGCCGTCCAACGGCCAGTAGAGTTGCGGCGCGATGTAGTCGAGCCAGCCCTCGGTCAGCCATCGCCGAGAATCCGCGAAGATCTCGTCGTACGCGTCGAGGCCGCGAACGCCTTGGGGAGTACCCGATTTCCAAATACCGAACGGCGCGATTCCCACGAGCACACTCGGCTTGATCGCCTTCACGCCGCGATAGAGCGATTGCACGAAATCGTCGATGTTGGCACGTCGCCACGCGTCGCGCGACGAGAAGCCCTGCGGCTTGCCGTACTTCCTCCACGTGCTCTCGTCGGGAAACTCGAGATCTACGCGCTGGCGAACGCGCCGCCCTCTGACGCGACGAACGACTGTGCGCGATTCACGATACGGGTAGAAGTAGTCGTCGATGTGAATGCCATCCACGTCGTATCGTTTGACGACGTCGAGCATCGTCTCGAGCACGTATTTGCGCGCCGCCGGATTGCCGGGATCGATCCACGTCTGCGTTCCGTATTTGCGCACCCAATCAGGATGCGCTCTCGTGACGTGCGACTTCGCCGCTTTCCCGGCGAAGTTCGGCAGCATCGCGCGAAAAGGATTGAACCACGCATGGAGTTGCAGCCCGCGTGCGTGCGCTTGATCGATCGCATACGCGAGCGGATCGTAGGACGGGCTCGGTCCCTGTCCCGACGTCCCAGTCAAAAAAGCCGACCATGGCGCGTACGGTGTCGGATACAGCGCATCACCGGCGAGCCGCACGTGCAGGATCACGGCGTTGAGTCCAATCGCCGACGCATGATCGAGCAGTGTGCGCAACTCGGCGCGCTGTGAGTCCGGCGTGAGTCCCGCCACCGATGGCCAGTCGCGAAAGCCGCGATCCCAGATCGGGGTCGCCCACGCCGCGCGAAACTCCCGCGGCACAATAGGCGGCGGTTCGAGCGACATACGTCGCAGCGGCGACGTAGCGCTTGCAACGACTGCGAACGCAACGAGTGCAACGCGAGAAGGACGACGAATCATCGCATGCAAGATATGTCAGTGCACTCCAGAGGCGTACCGAAAAAAACACGCAGGCAGCGTGTGGTCAGCTGCCTGCGTGTTTCTCTCTCCCCACCTCGACGAGCCGCTCCCCACCTACGGCCGTTTGCACGGCCCTCCCCTTTCGCGGTCTCGCCGGCCATATGGAATAGCAGTTCGCGTGCCACATACTGCCGATACCACGCGAGTCGTCGCCGGTTCTCTCTACTTGAGCGCCGGCGCGCTCGGCGGTGCTTTGCGCCACTTCGTCGCTTGCTCGTAGGCGTACGCGACCTTGATCAACCGCGCTTCATCGAATGCACGTCCAAAAATCGTCATGCCCGCTGGCAGCGTGTTGCCGCGCGTGTAGCCCATCGGTACGGTGATCGCCGGCATGCCGGTCGTCGGAGAGAAGAACTGGCTGTTGTCACCCGCTGGCGTGTTGAGATCGCCGATCAAGCGCGGTGGATTGCTCCACGTCGGATAGACGAGCGCATCGAGATGTTCCGTATCCATCGCGCGCGTCACGACCTCACGCACGGCGTCTCGTCCACGCTGACGTCCCTGACATCCCGGCGCGGAGTCTGGGTTCTGTTGAAAGCGCAAAGCAGCCTCGAGGCGCGTCTGAATGGACGGATGAAACCGTCCGCTGCGTAGAAACGCCGAATCGACGGCCTTGAGCGGCACGCGCGGGCCCTGCTCAGCCAACCAATGATTGATCTCGTACCAGAAGGGATTGCACTGACCGCCGCGACCGGCGCGACGAGCTGAATCGAGGCCAGCGATGTTCACGGAGTCCAGCACCGTCGCGCCTGCACGTCGCAGATCTTCGATCGCCCGGTTGAACACGGCGCGCACTTCAGGATCGACCGTCGGCCCGTCGAACGCCTGGCGAAGCACGGCGATCCGCGCGCCCTTGAGACCGTCCTTTACGAGCGACGCGGAATAGTTCGGTAATGGCTTGTCCTTCACAGCCGACGTGACTGGATCGTCGGGATCATAGCCGGCCACGACCTGAAAGACCGCAACGGCGTCGGCCACGGAGCGCGCCATCGGCCCCGCGATGTCAGCAAAGAGGCTGAGCGGCGCAATCCCGGCTCGGCTCGTGAGACCCATCGTCGAGCGAATGCCGACGAGCGCCTGATGCGAGCTCGGACCGCGAATGGAATTGCCGGTGTCCGTGCCGAGTCCGACTTCGCCCAGGTCTGCTGCAACGGCGGCGGCTGTGCCGCCCGACGAGCCCGCGGTCACTCGATCGAGCGCATATGGGTTCTTCGTGTAGCCGGGCAGCACCGAGTTGACCGTTTCGACCGGGCTGAATGCGAACTCCGCCATATTCGACTTTGCTAATACGATCGCGCCCGCTTCTTTGATACGTTTCACCTCGAACGCGTCTTTCGACGGCGTGTAGCCCTTGAGCGCAATGTTGCCCGCGGCGGTCTGCAGCCCGATCGTCTGGAAATTGTCCTTCACGATCATCGGGATGCAGTGCAGCGGTCCAACGAGCTGCCGCGTCGCGGCGAATCGGCGATCGAGCGAGTCCGCCGTCGCGATCGCGTCGGCATTCACGACGGTGATCGCGTTGATCGCCGGACCGATTTTGTCGTAGGCTTCGATTCGTCGCAGATATCCTTCGACGAGTCGGCGGCACGTGAGCGAGCCGCCGCGAATGGCAGCGTGCACTGCGTCGATCGTCGTTTCTTCGATCTGGAACGGCTGCTGCGCGCGTGACGACTGGACTGCGGCCAGGAGAAACAGGGCGGCGCAGGCGGACGAACGTCTGAGCATGGCGAACCGCTGGAGTTATTGGTTGTCAGATTGTATCTGACGACCCTCCGCCTGAAAACCCACCACCGTCGCCAAAGCTGCCGCCGTCGCTGCTCGACGAGCCGCCGGAGTCCCCGCCTCCGCTATAGTCCGTGCTGCTGCTGGACGAAAACCAGCTGTTGCGACGGCGCGCCTCCTCCTCGTCGTCGTCGGTGTCAGGCACCGGAAGCAGCATCGCCGGGGTCCTGCCTGCGCGCAGCTTGGCGACCATAAGAAGCACGAACAGCCCGACGATAAAGATGAGGAAGAGCGCGGGCCCGATCGGATTCGATCGGTGCGGCTCGAGCTCCTGAACGACCACGCGGCGCGGAACAGCCTTGCCCGCCGCCGTCGCGGCGAGCGCCGCCCTCTGCGCCCCATCGCCGTGCGACGCGAAGTCGGTGCGCACGAGCGCCGCGGCGACGCCCCATCCTGCCATGTACGCCGCGTCGTAGTGCTTCGCGCGCAGCTGGTCACGCATTGCGAGCGAGATCGCGCGCGACCTCGCATCGATGATCGTCCCCTCGAGCCCATTCCCGACTTCGATCCGGAAATTCGGGCCGGCAGTCTTCGTCTTGTCCGGGACGTAGAGGATGACGAGCCCTCGGTTGCGAAGTGGATCGCCAGGCTGACCAGCGGATCCGATCCTCCACGTGCGCCCGATGTACAGCGCCGCCTCTTCGATCGTCCGCCCGCCGAGCGTGGGGAGCGTCACCCACGCGACGTCGGCCGCCGTTTCGGTTTGCAACGCTCGCGCGCTGTCCTGAAGCGCCTGTAGCGTTTGCGGCGAGAGTACATGCGCCGAGTCGAGCACGAACACGTGCGCCGGATCCGGCGAGCCGGGCACGTACCGCGCGATGGCGGGCGCATCCTGCGCGCTCGCGACAGCCGCAATGCCAGCGATCAACCCAACTGTGCCGATCCGCCGAACCGCCGCTCGCATCCCGGTCTCCGTTTCGAAAGAGGGCCCGCTCGCCCAATCCTACGTCCCCGCCAGCCCGCCGGTGTCACCGACTTTCACACTTCCCACACACCCGCGTTGTTGTCCCCGTCGTTTCCCATCCCAATCTTACGAAAGCCCGGTTAACGCGCCCCAAGCCCCTCACCCGCATCCCCCGCTTCCCTCTTCCCGCAAGATGCCTCGCCTCCGCTGGCCCCTGCTCGTCCTCCTCGCAAGCATTGGCCTTACGGCCCTTGCCGCGATCGAGGCGCAGCGTGCCGTGCGGTCGCATGAGCGCGTCGCTGAGCGCGCGCTTCGGGAGTACGCCAGCTTCGCCGCGTGGAGCTATGCCCAACGCGTCGTCGACACGCTCGGCCTGATCGAGCGTGAAGCCATCGGCGCCGTGAACCACGGCGACAACATGCACACGTCCCGGCGCGTCCCGCGCGCGATGGAGCTCGCGCACTACATGGCGTGGGACGAGAGGTGCATGTGTCATCGTCCGAAAATCGGCCCGGTGCCCGATGCGTTCTTCGCCATCAAGATCGGCGACAAGACGCTCGACGCCGGTCTCAATACGCACGACAACATGATGGAAGGCTGGGAAGTCGATCGTCCGATGCCGGCGATGATGCAAGGTCCGTCGCCGCGCACGTACAGCCCCGCCGAGGAACGCTGGATCGTCGACTCGCTCACGCACCGTATCCGCAAGCTCGGCGAGATCGATCACGGCTACACGCTCGTCGTTGGCCGCGCCGACAGCACGCCGAGCATCATCATCTACACCCTGATGCCGACGTCGTGGGGCGATACGATGGTCTACGGCGCGCGCTATTCGCGGAAGGCGCTCGCGGGTGTGCTCGAAGGCGTGCTCGATGGAGGAGGTCTTCTTCCGGCGACGTTCACGTCCGGTCGCCGCAATCGTGACATTCTTGCCGTGCGCGTGAGCGATCACGCGGGCAACCAGCTGTTCGAGTCCGGCACTGGAGTGGAGTCACCGCTCCGTGCGAACGTCGCGCTACCAACGCGCGCGGGTCTCCTGTCGATCGACGCCGCCATTCGGCCAGAGATGGCGGAGTCGCTCGTCATCGGCGGCCTTCCGCGCTCGCGACTTCCGTTCTTGTTTGGCCTTCTCGGCCTCGCGGCGGCGCTCTCGATCGTGGCAGTGATGCAACTGCGCCGCGAGGGAGAGCTCGCTCGGCTGCAGTCTGGATTCGTCTCGAGCGTTTCACACGAGCTGCGCACGCCACTCGCACAAATTCGACTCTATCTAGAGACGCTGCAGCTCGGCCGTGCGAGCACGGACGAACAGCGCCAGTGGTCACTTCAGCACATCGACCGCGAGACGAAGCGCCTCACGCACCTCGTCGAGAACGTGCTTCGCTTCTCGACGCTCGGCGCCGCGGATCCGACGCGTCGCCAAGCGACGGACGTTGCGGCCGAGATCGCGGCGATCATGGACGAATTCCGGCCGGTCGCTGCATCGCGTCAGGTCGAGATTCGGCTCGAAACATCGCCGGTGCCGCCGCTCCTGCTCCGCGCCGACGCGCTGCGGCACATCGTGCTCAATCTGCTCGACAACGCCGTGAAGTATGGCCCGACGGGCCAAACGATCGTCGTCGGTGTGCAGACGAACGGCCCTTGGGTCGACATCACTGTCGACGACGAAGGGCCCGGTGTCGACGATTCGGAGCGCGACCGAATCTGGCGCCCGTTCGTGCGCGGCGCCGCGGCGGTCCACAACGGCGGCAGCGGAATCGGCCTCACGATCGTTCGCGACGTGGCGCAGTCGCATGGCGGCTTGGCGCGCGTCGAGCGTGCGCCGGGCGGCGGCGCACGATTCGTGGTGTCGCTGCCAACACTGCCAACACTGGTCGTCCCGAGCGCCAGCGAGGGATCCGCACTTTCCGCAGTTCACCCGATTTGAGAATGTCGCGCATTCTCGTCGTCGAGGACAACGCCGATCTCGCCGCCGGCATCGAGTACAACCTCGCGCTCGAGGGCTACGACGTGAGCATCGCTGCCGACGGCCGTTCTGCGATTCGAGCCGCGACTGAATGGAAACCGGATCTCGTGCTGCTCGACCTGATGCTTCCTGGCGTGGATGGCTACAAGGTGCTGCAGGAGATCCGGTCGGGCGGGAGCCGCATCCCGGTCGTGATTCTCACCGCGCGCGGCGAGGAGGCCGACAAGGTCCGGGGCTTTCGCCTGGATGCGGATCAGTACGTCACGAAGCCCTTTGGCATTCTCGAATTGCTCGAGCGAATCGCCGCTCTGCTGCGCCGCAGCGCGCGCGACGGCGCCGCATCTACGCCAATGTCACTCGCGTTCGGCGACGTCTCAGTGGACCTCGGGTCCCGAACGGTGCTGCGCGGCGGGCGTCAGGTGCAACTCACTCCGAAAGCGTACGAGCTTCTCTTGGCGCTGGTGCGGCGTGGCGGGATGGTGGCGAGCCGCGCCGAATTGCTCAAGGAAGTTTGGGGCTACGGTGCGTTCATCATGACTCGCACCGTGGACTCTCACGTGGCGGAGTTGCGTCGCAAGATCGACGATCCAGACAATCCGCGGCACATCATTACGGTCTGGAAAGTCGGATACAGGTTCGAGCGCTAGCAAGTACGGAAATGAGAACGTACGAGCGGGCAGCTGACAGCTTTGAAGCTGCCAGCTGCTCGCTACGGCGACGACCTCCGGACGCATCGCGACCGCGCCGTTCTTCGCGCAGTTCGTTGTTCGCGCCCTTCGGCTGTCCGCGCCCTTCGGCTGTCCGCGCCCTTCGGCTGTCCGCGCCATCTCGCGAAGAGACGGAGGGCCGAGTAGACGAGTCGTTCCCTGGTGTCCGGCGGCGCCATGGGCGAAGGTGTTGATCATTCAACTCGCAAGACGCCGTACATTTCCCGCTCACACTTTTCGACCGACTATGCGCCTCGCCTGTCTGCTACTCTGCTGCGCCTCCGTTGCCGGCGCGCAACGCGACTCGCTCCTCGTTTCCACCGGCTGGCTCGCGACGCATCTCGAGGACGCGAAACTCGTCGTCCTGCAGGTCGGCGACCGCGCGGACTACGACAAACAGCACATCCCGGGAGCCCGGCCGGTCGCGCTCGACGACATCGCCGTCTCCGACCGCACCGGCAACGGCCTCACACTCGAGCTGCCGCCGGCAGACCAGCTTCGAGAGTCGCTGGAGAAGCTTGGCATCTCGGACGACTCGCGCATCGTCGTCTACTACGACCGCGATCGCGTCACCGCCGCGACGCGCGTCGTCTTCACGCTCGATTACGCGGGCCTCGGCGGACGAACGTCGCTGCTCGACGGCGGCATGACCGCGTGGGCGCGCGACGGCCATCCCACATCGACCAATGCGCCGCCGGCGCGAACGGGACATCTCTCCGCGCTTCGCGTCAAGCCGCTTGTCGCCAACGCCGACTACGTCCGCGCGCACCTCGGCAAGCCGTCCGTGTCGATCGTCGACGCGCGTGCGACGGTATTCTACGACGGCACACAGACCGGCAATGGTCGCGGCGGACCGCATCGCACGGGGCACATCGCGGGCGCGAAGAACATTCCGTACACGGGAATCATCGATTCGCTGCTTCGCATCAAACCCGCGGATCAGCTCGCGGCTCTATTCGCGACGGCGGGAGTCGCTCCCGGAGACACCGTGGTCGGCTACTGCCACATCGGTCAGCAAGCGACAGCGATGCTCTTTGCGGCGCGAGTCACAGGGCATCCAGTGCTCCTCTACGACGGTTCGTTCGAAGACTGGTCGCGGCACACCGACTTCCCCGTCGAGAATCCAAAGCGTCCCTGAGTGACGCGCTACTGCGCTACTGCGCTGATGTCGCGGTCGAGTCGCCGGCGAGCGTGCGGAGCGCTCGCTGCGCGTCGATCGTGGCGGGTGTCGGAAGCGCGGCTCGCTGCATCGTCGCCACGAGCTTGTTGTCGCGGTCATAGAGATCGTTGCCGAAGTAGATCTGCCCTTCGTCGACGTACGTCGTGAAATAGACGATGTAGACGGGCACCTTCTGCGGCAGGTCGACCTCGTGATTGTTCGAGCCGTGCATCGCGGCGTCCACACGCTCGGGCGACCAGCCGAGCACCCACTGCGCGAGGTCGGACGGCTTTTCGACGCGAATGCAGCCGTGGCTGAACGCGCGCACGTCCTTGTTGAACAGCTCGTGATTCGGCGTGTCGTGCAGATAGATGTTGTAGTCGTTCGGGAACATGAACTTCACGAACCCGAGCGCGTTCTTGGGCCCCGGGCGCTGGCGCACCGCTCGACGCCCGTGATCGTTGTAGACCTCCATGTCCTGCGACGCCATGAAACCGGGATCAGTCTCTTCTTTTGGAAAGATCTCCTTTGCGGCGATGTCCGGCGTCACGTTCCAGTAGGGACGGAAGATTACGAACTGCATGGAGTCGGAGAACACGGGCGTCGCTTTATCCTCGTAGTCCTTTCCGACGATGACGCGCATCTGAAGCGCCTTCATCCCGCTATCAAACGCCGTCAGCGTGAACGCAGGGACGTTCACCATGATGTAGCGCGTGCCGAGCGACCTCGGCATCCAGCGGTAGCGCTCGAGATTGGCGGCGACCTGCGCGGCGCGATAATCCGCCGGAAGGTTGAGCGCTTGGACCGTTTCATCGGTGAGCACTCCGCTCGCGCCGATGGCATGATGCGCCTGGAAGTCTTTCACGGCCGCCGCAAGCGGCTTGTCGTAGACGCCACGAGCGGGCGCGGAGTCGCTCAGATAGCCTTCCGACGTCAGGCGAATGCGAAGCGCCGCGATGCGCGCCGAACCCGCGTCGCCGAGCCGGAGCGCACGACCGCTCGCGATCGTCGGCCAGCCGCCGGCTGCGATGACCTTGTGGTATTGCGCCAACCGTACGCGAAGCGAGTCGTACCCTGGATCCTCGGGCCGCATTCGGCGAAGTCCGCCAGCGAGGTCATCTTCGCGAAGCGTCAGCACGAGTGCGCTGTCGACACGCTCTTCCATCGGGTTGATGTGCCACGCCTGCGCGAAATCGGACGGTTGTTCCTGGCCCGTCAGCAGATCCTCGCCCAGCACCACGAACGCTGACGATAGCAAGACATCCGCATCCGCGAGCTGCTCGGCTGCCGGCTGTTTGCCGTCGACCGATTCGAGGGCCTGGCTGAGCTCCGCGAGCGGGTAGCGATCGAGGCGAAGCGCGTCGCTGTCGGCCGACGCGAGCGCGAGAAGCAGGGCCTTCACGCGTGGCTCATGGACGCCTTCGTCGTCGAGCCACAAGAGGCTCTGATTGAACGTGCCGTAGAGCCGGACGACGTGCGTCCACTGGTCGCGCGTGAGCGGCGCGGGCGCCGGTCCTCCAAGACGCGTGGCGATCGCCGCGTGGACGTCAGCGGCCGGGACGCCGAGGTAGGACCCCTGCTGTGCGGGCGTCCAGTTTCTCGAGATCTCTCCGTTCGCGTGCTCTGGTTTCTTGCACGCGCCGGCGAACAGAAGCGCTATCGCGCACGCTGCCACAACCGTCCGACCGCTCACCGACTTCGCCGTCACCTCATCCCTCGTTCACTGGTCCGGTGAGATACAGGGCGAAATGCGGGCCACTGACGAGAACGCCGCGCGCCGCTAGCGCGAAAATGCGGGCTCTGGCGACATTTCCACGCGCATGACCGCAACTACTCTCGCCCTGATCGTCGGCGGCGGCTCGTTCGGCGCCGGCGTCCTCGGCGCACTCACCGGGCTGGGCGGTGGCATCGTGATCGTTCCGATGCTCACCTTGGTATTCGGTGTCGATCTCAAGTATGCGATCGGAGCATCCCTGGTCTCGGTGATCGCGACCTCATCTGGGGCGGCGGCAGCGTACGTTCGTGAAGGATTCACCAACGTGCGCGTCGGCATCCTGCTCGAGGTTGCCACGACGATGGGTGCCCTCATGGGCGCGGCGCTCGCCGGCATCATACCGAATCCCTGGCTCGCGGTGCTGTTTGGCGCACTGTTGCTCTTCACCGCCTATCGGTCGATGCATGGCAGGACGGATCACGACGTTCTGACGACGCCGGACATCTGGTCGGTGCGATTGCGCCTCGACTCGACGTATCCGACCGCGACCGGAAAGCAGCCGTATTCCGTCCAGCGCGCTCCTGCCGGTTTCGCGTTGATGTTCGTGGCCGGAATCCTGTCGGCGCTGCTCGGCATCGGCTCGGGCATCATCAAGGTCATCGCGATGGATCAGCTGATGCGATTGCCGTTCAAGGTGTCGACGACGACGAGCAACTTCATGATCGGCGTGACCGCGGCGGCGGGAGCCGGTGTCATGCTCCATCGAGGCCAGATCGACCCGCTGCTCGCCTTTCCAGTCACGCTCGGCGTCCTGTGTGGCGCTCTCGTGGGCTCGCGCATGCTCGGGAGCGCCAATCCGGTGCGACTGAGGCAGTTGTTCACCGCCGTCGTGGTGCTGATGGGAATCGAGATGTTGTACCGCGGCTTGACTCGCACCATATGAGCGCATCTCCGCAGCGCGTTTCAGATCACGCGATCGAGCAGTTCATCGGCCGCGTTCTTCAGATCGGCGTTCTCATCGCCGCGGCGGTGACGCTCGCGGGCGGAGTGTTGCTCTTGGCGAAAGAGGGTGGAACTGTTCCGGCCTTTGCTCCCTTTAAGGGGCAGCCGTCGTATCTCACCTCGGTGAACGGCATCGTGCAGGCGGTTCACGCGGGGCGCAGCGAAGCGCTCGTGCAGTTGGGAATCCTGCTCTTGATCGCGGTACCGATCGTTCGTGTCGCGTGCACGCTCGTTGCGTTCGTGCTGCAGCGCGACAAGACCTACGTGCTCATCACACTCGTGGTTCTGGGACTTCTGATGTACGGCTTGTTCTTCGGTACAGGCGCCGCATGAAGCGTCACCACGCGGTGGTGCGCGTGACGCATTGGGTGAACGTGGTCGCTCTCACGATCATGGTCGGGAGCGGGCTGCGCATCTTCAACGCGTATCCGGCATTTGCACGAAAGGGTGAGACGTTCTGCTGCTATCCGTTCGCCCAGAAGCCAATTCCCGCGTCGTTGACGTTCGGCGGCTGGCTCGCGGGTGCGCGCAACTGGCACTTCGCGATGATGTGGGTGCTCGTCGTGAATGGTCTCGTCTACCTCGGCTTCATCTATTTGCATGGCGAGTGGCGCGATCTCGTACCGCGCCGCGGCATCCTTCGCGATTCGTGGGAGATGGTCAAGTTCTATCTCTTCGTTCGAAAGGATCATCCGCATCAGGGCAAGAACAACGCACTGCAGCGACTCACCTATTTCGCCATGCCGATCGTGGGCATTGCGGCAGTCGTGACTGGAATTGCGATCTGGAAACCCATGCAGCTGTCCGGTCTCACCAACGCGCTCGGCGGCTACGTGTGGGCTCGGTACTTCCATTTCTGGGCGATGCTGGTGCTCGTGGTCCTGTCGGTTGCGCACATCTTCATGGTGTTCACGGTCGACCCGTATTCGATACCAGCCATGATCACAGGCCGTTACCGAGAGTCCTGGTCCCCCGAAGCTCGCAACGCACGTCCGTTGATCCATCTCCTCCCGAAGCACGACAGGACGCCGCGTGTCTGAGTCACTCCGCAAGCAGGCGGGGCGACGCGACCTCGAACCCGAGCGACCGCTTCCCGCTTCCCGCTTCCCGCTTCCCGCGTCGGGTCACTTCGCCGAACGCGCCGGGATCGATCGTCGAAAATTCCTTCTCGCCGCCGGTGGCGCGGCGGGCTCGTTGTTCCTGGCCGCGTGCGACTCGTTCGGCCCGAAGAAGGCGAAACCGATCCTCCAGTTCGCCGAGCGGAAAAATGAGTCCTTGGAGCGCGTGCTCTATCGCCACTCGTCGATGAACGTTCCGAGAGCAAGCGCGGGCACGACCGGCGGCGCGTTTCCGTCGTATTTCGTGTCTCCGCAAGTGCCGGTCTGGGACGAGTCCGTGCGTGGCGCGTGGCGCCTCGAGGTCGCGGGTCTGGTGAAGACGCCGATGAAGCTGTCGCTGGACGACCTCTCGTCTTTGCCGCGGACCGGCTACCGGCTCGATCACTTTTGCGTCGAGGGTTGGACGGCCGTTGCGACCCGCCAGGGCGTCCGACTCTCCGATCTCGCGCGCCTCGTCGGCGCTCAGCCGCAGGCAAAGTACGTCGACTTTCAGTCGTTCGACGACGACTACCACGAGAGCTGGGACATCGAGAGTGCGATGCATCCACAGACGCTCGTCGTGTACGCGCAGGACGGCCGATATTTGAACGCCGCGTATGGCGCGCCGGCCCGCATCTACTCGCCCGTCAAGCTCGGATACAAGAACACGAAATACCTGACGAGAATCCTCTTTCTGCCAGAGCGGAACGGTGGCTACTGGAGTGACCAAGGCTACGAATGGTATGGAGGCGTCTAGGGTGAGGAGAGAAGCGGGCTGGGTGCGGAGGAGGTGAAGAGAAGGCGGAGCGGTTGCCGAGGGGTCGGGCACCCGTCGCCCGTCCCCCATCATCCGTCGCCCGTCCCCGGCGGTTATTTCAACAAATTCTCGATCTCGACCTGCGCCGCGTTTCGTGACGCCGCATCGGCCTTGAGCTCCGCCGCGAGCTCGGCGACGCGGTCAGAGGCCGGCGTGCCGTGCTCGATCCCCGACGCGTATAGCTCGCCGAGCGCGGTCGCCGCATCAGTCAATCGCTTCGCGAATGTCGCGCGCGCCGCAGCGTAGCGCGCATCGAGATCACTTGTCGCGGCCTTTGTCGGTGCGCGGCCGCCGGCATCGATCAGCGAATCGAGACGCGCCAAGTCCAGCGCGGTCTCACATGCCGCCGCGACGAGATCGGCCGCGTGCGTGCGCGACTCGTCGTCCTTCGACGGATCGAAGTTCGAGCTCGTCGTCCCGAAGAGCGGTCGCGCCTGTCGGAGCACCGCGCCGAGCAGCTGTCGCGCATCCCCCGCCGGAAGCTGCGCGACGGCGCGCTGCACAGCCGTGGCTACACGTGGCGGGAACAGCACGAAGGACTCCGCCCTCTGCCCTTCGTCCACGACAACGGTTGCCGGAAACGCTCGACGACTGGCGCGCAGCAGCAGCCACACCATCCCCGCCGTGCTGAACCAGATTGCGGGAGAAAACCGAATGCCGGCTGCGAGACCAGCTACGATGACCGCGTAGATCATCACGCGATCCCAGCCGCGGCCCAGTCGACTGTCGGTCGTGGTCATTGCCAGTTCACTCATGCTTACGGCTCCCGTGGGCGACGCGGATCCGCGGACGCGCTGGCAGGATCGTCCAGGCGACGGAGGACATCCTGCGCGTTGTGCCGCCAGCCGTCCTCAGGAGAGTAGAAGCGCAGAAATTCCGTCAGATTGCGCCTCGACAGATCCCGCTGGCCAAGCATGTATTCCGCCATGCCGGCGTGATACAGCGCCATGTAGTGGTTCGGGATGTAGTCGACGACGAGCTCCATGATCGGCCCTGCCGACCGATCGTCGCCGGCATCTGCGACCGGATGACCAATGTCGAAGACGATGTTCGCGGCGCGCGGCCGATCGCCTCCTGACACCCCATCGATCGCTCGGCGTGCATCATCGATCCGTCCCGCCAGCGCGAGGCAGGCCGCATTGTAGCCCGCGCCTTCGACGGTCTTCGGCGCGGGAGAGTCACGCTCGACGTTCGACACTTCGACGGTATTGCAGTACGGTTTGACGCGACGGAACCATTCCGCGGCATCAGCTGCGTTTGACGGCGGCCGAGGAGCGGGCGGAGTCACGACACGGGGCTGCGCTGGCCGTGGTGTTGGCGTCGCAGCACGTGGAGGTACGCGCGCCGGCGGCGCGTTGAACGCGATCGTCGCGCAGACGAGGGCGTAGGTCCAGCCGATGGCGCGATATGTAAAGGCCATGTTTGCCCGAGATTATCACAGAAAGTATCGGCAGCACCGCGGAGTGGCTGAAACGGAGAGGGGTTCCGGGTTCGGAGGAGGTCATGGGGGCAAGCGATCGGGGTGCGGAGGCGCTGATGAGCGAAGGATTGATCGCTCCAGCGTCACCTCCGCACGCAATCCTCTTCTCCGCTAACCTCCTCCGCACTCAGTCCCCTGCTCTCCTTCCCTTCCGAGCGATACGTTTCCCGCACCAATCCTCGGCACCAATGGAGTAACCATGGCTGTCCGCTCGTTTGTCGCGCTCGCGCTCACAGCCGCGAGCCTCTCTGCTCAGGTTCCCTCGGGCGGATCCGCTCTCCCAGAGCGCGCCGTTCGTCGGGACATCCCGATGACGAACGCGATCCAGCGCGCCTTCGCCGCTGGAACGCGCGATTCCACGGGCCGTCCGGGGCGGAACTATGCCCAGCTGCGCACCGATTACACGATCAACGCGCGCCTCGATCCGGCCACGTCTAGGATCGCCGGCCGCGAGTCGATCGTGCTGCACAACAACACCGCCGACTCGCTCACGAGCATCGTGATGCGGCTCGACATGAACATGTTCCTGTTCAATGTGCCGCGCGCCGCGCCGTGGGTTCCCGCCGAAGAGACCGACGGCTTCGCGATCACGCGCATGAGCGTGAACGGACAGCCGGTGAATCTGAATGCGCCGCCGTTTGGGCGCGGCGGCGGGCGCGGACGCGGCGGCGCACCTGCTGCCCCGACCGAGAACGTTGCGTCTGGCTTGAAGACGACGCGCGCGACGATCTCGCTCATGAACCCGATCCCGCCGAAGGGACAAGCCACGATCGAAGTCGAGTGGAGCCACAAGGTTCCTGGCGGCCCGGGTCAGAACCACCGGATGACGCAGCGGTGGGGCGACACGCTGTACCAGCCCACGCAGTGGTATCCGCGGGTCGCAGTGTACGACGACCTGCGCGGGTGGGACCCGGAGCTCTACCTGGGGCCTTCAGAGTTCTATAACAACTTCGGCCGGTTCGACGTCAGCATCGACGTACCGGGCGGATGGGTCGTTGGCGGAACGGGCATCCTCAAGAATCCCGAGCAGGTTCTGACGACCGCGGCGCGCGAGCGGCTGACGCACGTGTTGGAGTCGGATGCGAACCGCATGATCGTCGAGCCGAACGAGGTTGGACCCGGACAAGCCACAGCGGCCGGAGACCGGCTCGTGTGGCATTTCGTCGCCGACACGGTGAACGATTTCGCGTGGGTCACCGCGAAGAAGCTCGTGTGGGAGGCAACGCGAGCGACGATTCCCGGAAAGGGACCGGTGCCCATCAACATGTTTTATCAGCCAGGCGACGCGCAGCTCTACGCCGACGCCGGCCCGCGCGCACGACACGCGCTCGAGTTCTACTCGAAGCTCTGGTTTCCGTACTCGTTCCCGCAGCTGACGATGCAAGACGGCCCCAGCGCTGGAATGGAATATCCCATGGTCATCAACGCCAACCAGGGCGCCGCGGACCACGAGACGTTCCACCAGTGGGCGCCGATGACCGTCAGCAACAACGAGACGTGGTACGGCTGGATGGACGAAGGTTTCAACCAGTACGCGAACATTCTCTCTGGAGCCGACAGCCGGCACATGCCGCCGGTGCTCGATGGCCTCGGTCAGTCATACGGACGTATCAGCGGCGATGAGAGCGAGCCGCCCATGATGTGGAACGCGAACTATGCCGGGCCGTCGCGCTACTCGTTCGTCACCTACAGCAAAACCCCGCTGATGCTCTCGATGCTCGGCGGCATCGTTGGCGACACGGCGGTGCAGCGCGCACAGTCAGAGTTCGGCAAGACGTGGATGTTCAAACATCCGTCGCCGTGGGACTACATGTTCTTCATGAGTCACGCGCTCAAGCGAGACCTCGGCTGGTTCTGGTACTACTGGCTGTTCACCACCGAGCGCGTCGACGGCTCGATTCAGAACGTGACGACGTCGGGCAGCACGACGAGCGTGATCGTTCGCCAAGCCGGCCAGATGCCGTCGCCCGTCGTGCTGAAAGTCGAGTTTGCGGCGACAGGGCCGGCGATCAAGCCGATGGCGAATGCCAAAATGCTCGACAACACGACGGCGATCGTCACGTGGCCGGTCGACGTCTGGTTCCGAGGCAACAAGACCTTCAAGGCCGATCTCACCTTCGGCGCGCGCAAGATCGAGCGCATCATCTTCGATCCCGATTGTCGCTTCCCGGATCGCGATCCGTCCGACAATGTGTGGCCAAGAAGTGCGAGTACGACGACATCGACGGCACCGGCCGGCCGAGGCGGTCGTGGCGGCGCCGGCGCGGCTGCGTGCGCGGGCTAGATCGATTTAGCGCGGCGACGCATCCGTTACGCCGCCGCCGGACCCGACGCTCGAGACGACATCTGCTTCGCGATCGTCTCGAGGCGTTGGAGCTCGTCCTTGTAGACGCGCCGGAGAAACGGCTTCGCGAGCGATTGCTCGATTTTCCCGAGCACGCCGTCGCGCGACTTGAACACGCTGTCGATCGTGACATCGCACGTACTGCCATCGGCGATCGGCTCGACGGAGAACGTCGTGACGACCTTCTGGTCCGGCTCGGTTTCCACGAGCACGCGTCCAGGCGTCGGCTCCGTGATGTCCGCACGAATGTTCGTCGTCGAGCCGAACGCGCGAACGTCGAAGGTGATCTTGGTTCCCGCACCGTAGCCGCCTTCTTCGACATGAAGGTTCTGAAACACCTTCGGCGGAACGATCTGCGTGTGACCGGTGCGATAGTCCGCGATGAGATCGTACGCGATCCGCGCGGGGGCCGCCACGCGGCGCGTGACGGTGACACGATATGTGCTCACAACGACGTCTCCCTTGCCGAGGCCAGACGTTGGATTCGATTCGCCACGACCGGCGGCGCTTCGGCGATTGATTGGTGTATGAATTCGAGAATATCCTGATGCACTGCCTCGGCATCGAGCACGCGCCGATGACCGAGTCCTTCGAGCGGCACGAACCGAGCCCCTGGCCAGGCGGCCGCGACTGCAACTCCGTGGAGAAAGGGCACGGCGCGATCCGCGCGATCGTGCATCACCAGCCCAGGAATGCGAAGTCCTGCCGCAGCGCGATCTGTTTCTCGTCCCCCAACGGCGATGCGCTCGCGCTGAAGCCGACGCACGGCGCCGTTCACGCGTGCTTTCGAGATGCCCATGAACGTCGCACGCAGATCCAAGTAGTACCGCGCATCATACGGCGGCGCGATGAGCACCGCGCATCGTGCCGGCAAACCGTCGCGCAACGCGAGCAGCGTGGCCGATCCGCCGAGCGAATGACCGACCACTGCCACGAACGGGCCCGTGGCACGCGCGACGTCGAGAATGGCGCGCGACATCGCCGGCAACGTTGTTCGACGACCGGTCGACCGGCCATGGGCCGGCTGATCGAATGACACGACGCCGTAACCCATCGCCTTGAGCGCTGCGCGCATCGACAAGAAATCGGCGGCGTTGCCCTCCCATCCATGCACGAGCAGCACACGCGGTCCCGTTCCGTCGGAGTAGACGGTGATCTCTTCGCCACCCGAGTGAATGGACCACTCTTCTCCCAGTGCGCCGGACGGTGGAATGGGAGGTCGTCGGGCGGGCGTGAAGAAATGATCCAGCAGCACGCGCTCGACGCGCGCGGGTGCGACGACCGATGCCGCTCGCAGGAGCGACACCCGAAGTCCGGCACCGAGCTCACGGATCGTTGCCATGGACGAAATAGTACGATCGTTCTTTTTTATTGACAAGGGAAAAGACCCCGAAGGGTCGGTTAGCGACGGCGACTGCGGGGTGTCGGAGCTGGTGCCGCGGGGCGTGCCCAGTCGATCAGCGCGTCGACCGCTCGGCGCATACGCGCGGCGCTCCCCGGCACGCGCAGCAGTCGTTCCGCCTGGTGCGAGGCCAGAATGATGCCCTGTATTTGAAACGCAAAAAGCGACGGATCGAGGTCATGGCGGAAATGCCCCTCGTCCATGGCGATTGCGGCCGCGCGGCGAAGCGTCTCATTCCACTGCCGCATCGCCTCGGCGATCAGCTCCTGCGCCGGACCCGGACGATCGTCGAGCTCGACGGAGGCTTGAAGCAGTAAACATCCGCCTGGCATTGATGCGTGATCATTCGACCAGGCGTGCCACCGGTCGATGAGCGCGCGGATGCGCGGTTCTCCGCGCGGCTCACGAAGCGCCGGCAACACCACCTCATCCCGAAAGCGCGCGACGGTTTCGCCGAGCACGGCCAACTCGACGCTCTCGCGCGACTCGAAGTGTGCGAACAAGCCGCTCTTCGACATGCCCGTTCGCTCGGCGAGCCGGCCAATCGACAATCCGGCCAAACCCTCTACGCTCACGAGGCGAATCGCGTCGTCGATGATGCGCGCGCGCGTCGTCGGACCTTTGCCGAGCGCATCGGATTTCGCAGTGCGGCGAGTCGGGGGCATGCGATGGAAAATAGCACGATCGTTCAGTTATCAGCAATTACAAGGCATTGCGGTTGGCTGAGCTTGCGCCTCGCGCAATCGCATCACGCGCCCCGATACGCCGATCCCCGGTCCCCGGTCGCCGGTCGCCGGTCGCCGGTCGCCGGTCGGCTTCCTTGTGTGTCCGAAAACGGCGAGCGGCCGAGTGATCTCGGGCGTATTTTCTCGTTCATGGCTCCGCTCGACTGGGACAGCTGCACGCGCGCACTCGAGGCGCGGGACGCCCGATTCGACGGCGTGTTCTTCGTCGGGATCTCGTCGACGGGGATCTACTGCCGGCCGATCTGCCCCGCGCGCGCCACGCTTCGTCGAAACCGTCGCTTCTTCGCGAATGCGGCCGCCGCGGAGCGCGCCGGATATCGACCGTGCCTGCGCTGCCGCCCGGAGCTCGCGCCTGGATTCGCGCGAGTCGACGCCGTTCCTCGACTCGCTCAGTCGGCCGCGGCACGCATCGCCGCTGGCGCGCTCAACGGCAAGAGCGTGGATGCACTGGCGCGCGAGCTCGGCGTCACGGGCCGGCAACTTCGGCGAGCGCTCGAGCGAGAGCTCGGCGTATCGCCGATCGAGCTTGCGCAAACGCACCGCTTGCTGCTCGCGAAGCACCTGCTGACCGACACGCGGCTGCCGATGTCGCAGGTCGCGTATGCGAGCGGCTTTCAAAGCCTGCGACGGTTCAACGCGCTGTTCCGCAGTCGCTATCACCTGAACCCCGCCGCCTTACGGCGACGCAACGCCGCGCCGGACCGGCCCACTGACGAAATCGTTCGGTTGACGCTCGGATATCGCCCGCCGCTCGACTGGGCGGCGCTGATCGCGTTTCTCGGCGCTCGCGCCACGCCAGGCGTCGAGCGCGTCGATGCGTCGTCCTACACGCGCACGGCACGCATCGGCAAGCACACCGGCGTCGTTCGGGTCAGTCCAGTGGAGGCACGTGCGTCGGGGAGCGCGTTACGACTCGAGGTCGGCGCATCGCTCGTCCCCGCGCTGGTGGAACTGCGTGTCTGCGTGCGCCAACTCTTCGATCTCGACGCTGAGCCGTCGGCAATCGAGGCTCATCTTTCCGCCGCGAAGCTTCCCGTCGGAAAACTCCGTCGCGGCCTGCGCGTGCCGGGCGCGTTCGATGGATTCGAGCTCGCGGTGCGCGCCATTCTTGGCCAGCAAGTGACCGTGAAGGGTGCGACAACCTTGATGGCGCGACTGACCGAATCGTTCGGTGAATCGGTCGACGTTGGCGATGAATCGCTGACGCGACTGTCGGTGACAGCCGATCGACTCGGGGACGCCGGTACGAACCGCATCAAGTCGATCGGACTGCCGACCGCCCGCGCGCAGACGCTGTTCGTGCTCGCTCAGCAGGTTGCGAAGGGCGAACTCCGCTTCGAGCCGGACGCGAACGTGGCCGCCATTGTTCGCCAGCTCCTGGAGATTCCCGGCGTTGGCGCATGGACGGCTGAGTACATCGCAATGCGCGCGCTGCACTGGCCGGACGCGTTTCCGTCAGGGGATCTCGTTCTTCGTCGCCATGCCGGCGATCTGACAGCCGCGCAACTGCGAAAGGCAGCAGAGCGCTGGCGCCCGTGGCGCGCGTATGCGGCGATGCAACTGTGGATGCGAAGCGTCGCTCCCGCCTAGCGCTTCTTCACGATCGCGAGCGCGTTTCCCACTTCGCGCTCGCCCGCCGCGTCCGTCGGGGCGTTCACGAGCGCGCCGTCGACGACCATCGTGGTCGAGCCACCGCCGTCGAAGTTCATCGCGTCCCATGCGCCGACGCCGCGCATGAGGCTCGCCAGCTCGACGAGCGAGACACCGGCGCTCTTCGCGGAACGGCCATCGACGACCATGATGAACAACGTGGCGCTGTCGCGCGAGAAGCCGATCGCGGTTCGAGGGTGCTTCGCTTCGGCATTGCGTGAGATCGTTCCCTCGATGACGGGCGCTTCGCTCGCGACGCTCACGCCATTGCGAAGAATTCGCGGCCAGCCACCGATAACGAGCGATGGTGACATGCCGTGGCGCGGGCGAGGAAGCGTCGTGAGCACGAGCTTCACGGTATCACCGTCGGCGAGCGCTTGAACCTCCTTCGCGCGCGACCCAGGGCCGTACGCGGCCAGCACGGCGCCGTCACGCGGAATTGTTGAGCCGGACGCACTCGATATCGCGCCGCTTCGCACGAACAAGAGCGTGTCACCTCGCCGCCCCGCCGCACGCATCGATGCTTCGACGGTCTGGCGCGACGTGTCGTGCGGCGTCATCACGCCGTAACGCGGCGTGTAGAGCGCCGTTCCCTCCGGATTGCCAGACGGATTGAAGTTCAGCGTGATGATCGGCGTCACGACGCCGTGCGCGATCGCACGTCCGTCGAACAGAAATCGATCCATCATCGGATGGCCGTCGCGATCCACCGCGAACTGCACGTGCACGTTGTCGTAGGTGTCATATGGCGAGTCGGTGACCTTGAGTCCCTTCCACCACTCGCCGTCGATGACCTGGTTGTTCTCGTTTTCGCCGGACTTGAGCTCGAAGAAGTCCCCGTTGACGGCAGCGAGGACGTTCACGCCTCTGGTCTGCGCCCGGTGCGCCATGTCCGTGATCGACTCGCGTCCGCGGAGCGAATCTCGCGCGCGCAACGCGCGCAGCTCGATGTCGTGTCGCCTCAGGTCGACGCGGACGAGATACGCGACGAGCGGGATCGCCGGATTGACGAGCTGCATGTAGGTGACGCCGGGAGCGAGCACGCGTCGCGCTACCGTGTCGACCTGCTGCGCGTACAGCGCCGGCGTCCAAGCAAGCCCAAGCGAGAGAACATGCATCGCAGCCCATCGTATCCAACGCTGCATGCGTGCGTATCCGCGACTCGCGTGTAGCCGATGACTTCCGCCGCACGTATCGTATCGAAGCACTGGCACGTTCTCCACCTCCCACTCTGGAGCGTAACGCCATGCGTCATCTCGTTCGCGCGTTCGTCGCCGCGGTCTTCGCCAGCACGTTCGCGCTTCCAGCACTCGCACAAAACACACTCACACTCGAGGGCTCGGTCAAGAGCGACGGTGCTCCCGTCGCCGGAGCGCAGGTGAGTGTCGTCAACGGCGCCACCGGCGAGCGCGCGCAAACCCTCACACGCGCGACCGGAGAATTCCGAATCCTCGGTCTGTTTCCCGGCAGGTACACCGTCACAGTGCGCGCCGTCGGCTATCGACTCGGCACCGAGACAGTGGACCTCGTGATCGGACAGCGCGCACAGCTCGACTTCACACTCGACCGAGGCGTTGCAGAGCTTCAGGCACAGAACGTCGTGAGCGAGCGCGTGAAGCAGGTCGAAGTCCAACGACTCTCCGTCTCCGCGCCGGTCATGCAAGTCGAGATCGAGAACCTGCCGCTCAATCAGCGCGGCGTGATGAACCTCGCGGGTATTGCGCCCGGCATCAAGACGTACGCGCCGCAGCAGGGTCGCACATTGCCGTCGGGCGGCGCCGCGCCGGATCTGCGCTTCTTCAACGTCTACATGGACGGCGTAGAGATGAAGAGTCTCTACAACGGCAACATCGTGGGGCTCGGACAAACCGGGAATCCGTTGCCGCAGGAAGCGCTCGACCAGTTCCGAGTCTACATGAATCCATACGACGCCGAGTATACGCGAGCCGGTTCGTATGTGATCAGCGCCGAGAGTCGCCGCGGCACGAACGAGTGGCAGGGGTCGGCGTTCGGCTTTCTGCAGAACAAGTCGTTGATCTCCAAGAACGCGTTCCAAACGAAGGTGCCCGACTTTGGACGCCAGCAGTTCGGGCTCAACCTCCGTGGACCGCTCGTGAAGGACAAGCTGTTCTTCGCCGGCAGCTACGAGCTGGCGGCCACGAACTTTTACATCGACGTCATTCCGACGAGCGGCCCATGGGCGCAAGGAACGTTCAAAGCACCGAACAACAATCACACGGCATTCACGCGCCTGACGTTCGTCAACAGTCCAACGATCACGTACGACGCAATGATTTCAGCACGCTACCTCGACGGCGAAGGCAACTTCGGCGCGAAGGTCGCGCAGAACGGCGGCATCTCGCAGGACTACAAGATCTACACCGGGCAGCTTCGCCAGCGGTACCTCGCGCCGAGCGGCAACTTCGTGAACGAAGCGAGCCTGCAGTACGTCAGCTGGAATCATGACGAAGAGCCGCTCAAATCCGGCCCACAGTTCACGTACCCTGGAATCACGTTTGGGACCTCCGGCTTCCCGCTGATCCTCCACGAATACCACACGCGCTTGGTCGACCGGGCAACCTGGAACATCAACGCCGCAGGTTCGCACGTGTTCAAGGCCGGTGTGGAGCTCAGCAACATCGCCGCGAGCCAAATCTATCCGAGCAACAAGGACGGCACGTTCACATTCTTGACCGATACGTCGACGCTGCCCACGACGGCATCGATCGCCGTCGGCTTCACCGACAAGACGGGCATCGAGGATGCAAAGGCCAGCGCTACCGCCGTCACGACCGGCGTGTACGTGAACGACGAGTGGCGCATGCGCGAGAATTTCACGCTGTCGCTCGGCCTTCGGCACGACGCCGAGTTCAACACGATGGACAACAAATACACGGTGCCGTGGGCGAGCGATCCGGTGCTGCAGAATCTCCCGGAGCTCGAGAACTACCTCAACACCGGACATCGAAAAAACCAACTCGGCAACTTTTCGCCGCGCATCTCGTTCTCGTGGGATCCGACGAACAGGAATCAGACATTCATCCGCGGCGGGTTCGGCATCATCTACGACCGCGTCACGAGCTTCATCGGGTTCCAGGAACGCAAGAATTCCACGTGGCGCACCTACAACTTCACGAATCCTGGAACGAAAGATCCCGCCGTGCTGCGCGCGCGCGTGCTCGCCGGCTCGTCTGGATCGCCCGCGCCGATCCTCATCAAGGAGGATATGAAGACGCCCCACAGCCGGCAGTCGTCGATCGGCATCGGGCATCAGTTCACGAACGAGTTCGGCTTGAACGTGGACTACATCCGCCAGCACATGGACAACCTCTACGTGCAGCGCAACCCGAACTATCTCGACAAGACGGTGACGCCGAACAAGCGTAAGCTCACAGCGGCCTACGGCGACATCGTGCTGTGGGACGACATCGGGCACTCGGACTATTCGGCGTTCCTCTTGCAGGGCACCTGGCAGCGCAGATCCACGCGAATCAATCTTGCGTACACGCTCGGCTGGTACGAGGGCGATTTCGATCTCGCCGGTCTGCCGAACTATGCGTACAACTTCCTCTTCGATCGCCAACGTTCTTCTGGCGACGAACGCCATCGCATCGTGCTCTCGGAGGTGAGCCCGCTGCCGTTCGGATTCACGTTCTCGTCCATCACGACGATCGCGAGCCCGCGCCCATTCGTCGCGACCGATGGACGCGACATCAATCTCGACAACATCACCGGCGACGACTACATCGGCGGCACGCTGACCACGACCGGCAATCGCACGATCATGCCGGCGAACGCGTGGCCGAACTGGTATCGTACGGTGGACGTTCGCCTGTCTCGTCCGCTCTACACGCGGAGCGGCACGAAGGTGAGCGCGTCGGCGGAAGCGTTCAATCTCTTCAACTGGAGAAACAACCTATCGTACGGCGCGATCCAGTACACCGCGACGGGAACACCACAGCCGTCGTTCGGCAAACCGGCTGGCGTCTACTCCGCGCGACAGGCGCAAGTCGGTTTGCGCGTCGATTGGTAGTCATGAGGTCCCGGGGACAGGGTACAGTGTTCGGAGGAGGGGGCGAGTTGAGGACGAGCGTGTGGGCTCCACAAAACCCTGCACGCCGCGCTCGATTCTCGCTCCCTTCGCCGGACGCAGTCCTCTTCTCACTCGCGTTCTCGGCGCTGCTCCTGCCTGCCGCGACCGCCCAGGTTCCGCCCGCGGCGTCGCAGAATCCATCGCCGATGGTGGAGCACACTCGCGCGCACGAACGAATCGAGCCTCGCGAGCTCGCGGGCGTTCGTCGCTCGTTCAGCGGGCCACTCGGGAAATCCGTCGAAGTGTTCGTGCCCGCAAGCACACGCAGAGACGCGCCGATCGACCTGGTCATCCACTTCCACGGCGGCGCATTCATTCCCGAGTATTCGGTATCACAACTCGGCGGCAACGTTGCCGTCGCGGTGGTGAACCTCGCGCCAGGATCAGGCGTCTATGACCACACCTTCAGCGCGCCCGCTGCATACGACTCGTTGCTTTCGTCGATCAAACACGAGATCCGTGCGGCACTCGACGCCGATGTCTCCTTCCGCACCGTGACGCTGGTAGGATTCAGCGCTGGCCACGGCGCGGTGCGCGCGATTTTGCGAGACACCGCGCATTTCGCGCAAGTCGATGCCGTGTTGCTCCTCGACGGCCTTCACACCTCGTACGTCCCGGACGGCGCGGTGCTCGAGAAGGGCGGCACGCTCGACACCACGAACCTCGTCGCGTTCGCGCGCTTCGCGCGCGCGGCAGAGCGCGGAGCGAAACGCTTTCTCATCACCCATTCCGAGATCTTTCCCGGAACCTTCGCGAGTACGACGGAAACGACCGACTATCTCGTCGAACATCTTGGCTTGCATCGCACGCCGGTGATTCGCTGGGGCCCACGCGGCATGCAGCAGCTCAGCGAAGTCAAGTCTGGCTCGCTCGAGATCAGGGGCTTCGCGGGCAACTCGGCCCCCGACCACATCGATCAGTTCCAGGCAATGCCCGAGCTGCTCGCGGCGCTTCGAGCGCTCGGCGCCCAACCCACCTCTCGACCCTAGGGCGGCGAGCGCCTGAACGTTCCCACGAGAACTGCTTTGCCGCGCACATGGCCGAGCATCGCCGTCGTCACGGCTGCGCGCGTCGCTTGGGGCGATGCTCCGACGGCCGGCACGTCGAGCAGCGTATCCAGCGCATACAGCTCGAACAGATAGTGATGCGGGGGTCCCGAAGACGGCGCGGCTGGACCGCGATAGTACGGACCTGTCGCACTGATCTGCCGAGCTCCGTCGCCGAGCTGAGGGCCTTGAGGCACGCGTTCCAGAAGTGCCTGAGACGATCCCGGAATGTTCCACACCATCCACTGCAGCAGATCATCGAAGCCTGCGCCGCCGCGCCCTTCGGTTGCCGCATCGACGTCGTGTGCGATGAGCACGAACGACGCAGTGCTGTCTGGTGCGCCACTCCACGCGAGCGGTGGCGAGACGTCGCCGCCCGGCTGCGCGTACTTGTTCGGAATGCGCGCGCCGTCCGTGAACGCCGGCGACGTCAGCGTCATCACCTGGATGCCGCGTCCCCGGCCGCCGCCGCGTCCCCCTCGTCCGCCACCGCGCTGGCCGGGAGGCGCGCCGGCCGGCGGAATCTGAGCGATGGCGTCGTGCGCGAGCGAGACGACGAGTCCCGCGCCGAGAAGCACGCGCGTAAGCGTACCGGCGTTCATCGGAACGACGCCGGCTGAGCTTTGCGCCACACATCATACCGCATCCGAAGCGTCTTCACGGGATTCAGATTCTCTCCGGCGTGGATCGCATTCGGTCCGCCCGATGACGGCTGCGATACCGTGAGGTACATCGTGTATTTGCCGTTGTTGTGCGAATCGCCGTTCGTGTCGTTCCGCTCGGCCATGAGGATGTATGCGACATGCGCAGTCTTCGCCGTGCACGGAATCGGCGACGCCATTTCGTCCGCGGGCGCTGGACAGGAGCATCGCGAGTCACCACCGGATGCGTCGGCCGCCTCCATCGCCGCCATGACACGATCGGTGATTGCACCCTTCGTGTCGATGAAAGCTTTCACCGCGTTCGGCACGACCTCGCCCGGGCGCAGAATGTTGCCCTGGATCGAGTAGTAGATGTCGGTGCCCGGCACACGGCCGGAGATGTTCTGCGAGACGTACCCGTTCGTGAGTCCCGAGTGGCCGGCGGTACGGCCTTCGAGATCGAGAATGCCGAACTGGCGACTCTGAAACGCGGGATCGGCCGACAACAGCTCGATGATGCGAGCCGGATCGGTGCCCTTCTGCAGCTCGGCGTACACGAGCATTTGATTTGCGTGCGTGCCGTCGACGCTGGCTTGGCAGGCCGCGACACCCTTGCCGGGCACGATCACAGCCTGAATGCCCATGAGAAACGCGTCGTCGCGATCGACGCAGGTGGCCGACGCGATCACGACGCGTCCGGTGCTCCGATCGATAGCGATGACCGACCACGTGGCGAATGCGGTCGAGGGCAAGAGCAACGACAACAGAAATGCGACCCCAGCTCGAAGCATAAGTCGACTCGAGGGTGAAATGTCCGAGTTGTCGTACGAATTCAACGAGTTGCTATTTATAGATCTGGTATGGCGCAGTGAGCTTTGAGAACCGCTCGGCGTCCGCGTTCCACTCTTTGATCAGCGCATCCACCGTGTGTTGATCCACCGCGAGTCGCAGCTTGTCTGTTCCGGCCAGTCGCTCGATGCTCGACCGCCACTGGAAGTCCTTCGGATGGTGAGCCTGGATGACCTGCAGCATCCTGATTCCGACCTCCACCGGCCGCACCGCATTTCGGTCGGTCACCTTCACGTGGATCATCGGAATCGTCTGGCCGCCGAACTTCTCGGCGCCCTTGGCGACGACGCGCGCGGCCGTATCGAAATGCACGCCCGGCAACGCGAGGCGATTGAGGTCGGCCGCGATCGCGCCGTTGTCGGTCATCCACGGTGCGCCGATGAGCGTGAACGGCGCATCGGTGCCCCGCCCCTCCGTGGCCGACGTGCCCTCGAAGAACACGGTGCCCGGATAGAGCAGCTCCGCGTCGAGCGAACGCAGGTTCGGCGACGGATTCAGCCAAGGAATACCTGTCTCGTCGAACCACATCGCGCGCGTGTATCCCTTCATGGGCACAACGTGGACGTCAGCGTCGATCAGCTTCGCACCGACGAGATAGCGCAGCAGCTCGCCAGGGGTGAGACCATAGCGCAACGCCACCGGAAACTGTCCGACAAACGATGCGAACTTCGGGTCGAGAATATTGCCGTCGATGCGGTCGGCACGAATCGGATCGGGGCGATCGAGCACGATGAACGGCTTGCCCGCCTTCTTCGCGGCTGCCGCGGAAAGTGCCATCGTCCATTCGTACGTGTAGACTCGCGCTCCGACGTCCTGAATGTCGTAGAGCACGACATCGACCTTCGAGAGCATCTCGGGCGTCGGCACACGCGTCTCGCCATAAAGCGAATAGATCGGAACGCCCGTCGCCGAATCGACGCCGGACGCGACCGTCTCTCCCGCCTCCGCGCTTCCGCGTAGACCGTGCTCGGGGCCGAAGAGTGCGGCGAGCGTGACTCCCGGGGCTTTGTGCAGCAGGTCGATCGTGCTCGTGCCCGCGCGATTTCGCCCGGAGGGATTCGTAATGAGCCCAACGCGCTTGCCGCGGATGAGGTGCATCGAGTCAGTGAGCAGCACCTCCACGCCCGGAAGCACTGCGGTTTGCCGCTGCGCGCATGCGATGGCTGGCGCGAGGTACACCGCTCCCGCGAGGGCAACGATCAATCGAGAGATACGCATGCGTTGAAGGTGCGTCCGCCCGCCGCGTTCGGGCAAGCGCGTCTGTGTATTGTGAGGCCTGCGACGATGTCGTAAATCTCCGTCATCCTGAGGAGCGAAGCGACGAAGGACCTATCCTCACTCATGAGGGGCCGGCCTCGCAATACGGACAATAGGTCCTTCGCTTCGCTCAGGATGATAACCCCTGTCGAGGACGATCCATGTCGGACCTGTCACGCCGCGATCTACTCAAACAGACCGCCTTGGGCGGCGCCGCGCTTGCGGCGAGCGGAATGTTCAGCCGCGCGATCGCCGAATCAGTCACGGCGGCTGCGCATCCGGATTTCGCTCCCGCCAGACCAATGGGAGCGGCAACCATGCGTGGCGTTCCCTTCGAGCGGCGCGACACGGTGCGCTTCGGGATGGTCGGAACTGGCCTGCGCGGCCGATCGGTGCTCAACGAGCTCCTCGGCATTGAGGGCGTGAAGATCGTCGCTCTCGCCGACATCGTGCCCGACAAAGCGAATCGCGCGGCCAAGATGATCACTGACAAGGGGCATCCAGCGCCCACGCTTTATACGAGCGGCGATCACGGCTTCGAGCAGCTCGTCGCCCGCGACGACATCGATTTCGTCTACACGGCGACGCCGTGGGAATGGCACGTGCCGGTGATGCTTGCCGCTCTGAAGCACGGCAAGCACTGCGGCAGCGAATGTCCGATCGGCACGACGCTTCAGGACCTCTGGTCGCTCGTCGACGCGTCGGAAGCCGCGCGACGGCACTGCCTGCATCTCGAGAACTGCAACTACGGCTACAACGAGATGCTGGTGAATCGAATGGTCCATGCGGGCGTGTTCGGCGATGTGTTGCATGCCGAAGCGGCGTATCTGCACGATCTTCGTGAGATTCTGTTCGAGGATCGCGACGAAGGACTCTGGCGCCGAGCCTGGCACACGCGCGCGAACGCGAATCTCTATCCGACGCACGGTCTCGGCCCGGTGAGCTGGTATCTCGACATCCACGCCGGCGATCGCTACGACTACCTCGTCAGCGTCTCTGGTCCCGAACGCGGTCTGTCGCTGCACCGCGAAGCGACCGTTCGCGACCGCTCAAATCCGAAATGGAACGAGACGTACATCACCGGCGATCTCAACACGAGCATCCTCAAGACCGTGAACGGAAAGACGGTGATGCTTCAGCACGATGTGTCCAACGCACGGCCGTACTCGCGCCACAACCGTATCATGGGTACGAAAGGAACGTTCGAGGATTACCCGCCGCGCATCTACATCGAAGGATCCGCCGGTGGTGAGCGATGGAACGCGATCGACGAGTGGAAGACGAAATTCGAGCATCCGCTGTGGACGAAGCTTGGTGAGCAGGCGCGCACGGGCGGGCACGGCGGAATGGACTTCGTGATGGCCTATCGTCTGGTCGAGACGATTCGCTCGGGAATCGCGCCTGACTACGATGTCTACGATGCCGCGGCGTGGAGCGCGCCCTTCCCGCTGTCCGAGATGAGCGTCGCAAAGGGGAGCATTCCAATGAAGTTCCCCGACTTCACGCGCGGCGAGTGGCAGCGTCGGCAAGGATGACCAGCTTCCATTTCGCGACCCTCGACTGGGTCATCATCGCGGCAAGCATCGGCATCTCGTTCATCCCGGCCCTGTTCTTCTGGCGACGGGCGGGTTCGAGCACATCGGAGTTCTTCACCTCGGGGCGCGCCGCGCCGTGGTGGCTCGTCGGCATCTCGATGGTTGCCACCACGTTCAGCACCGACACGCCGAACCTCGTCACCAACATGGTACGCGAGCGCGGCGTCGCCGAGAACTGGCTGTGGTGGAGCTTTCTGCTCACGGGCATGATGACGGTGTTCTTCTATGCCCGGCTCTGGCGACGATCCGGTGTGATGACCGATCTCGAGTTTTACGAGATTCGCTATTCGGGCAAGGGAGCGACGTTTCTGCGCGGGTTTCGAGCGCTCTACCTTGGGCTGCTCTTCAACTGCGTCATCATGGCGACGGTGAATCTCGCCGCCGTGAAGATCGGCACCGTAATCCTTGGCTGGCCGATGGAGCGGACACTGATCGTCTGCGCGGTGATGACGATCTTTTTTGCGTCGGTATCCGGGCTGTGGGGCGTGCTGGTCACCGACTCGATTCAATTCTCCATCACGATGACGGGCACGTTCGCGGTCGCGTACTTCGCGCTGCAACAGCCGGCCGTCGGTGGACTGCAAGGCCTCCTCTCACGCATCGACGTCAAGACGCTCAATCTGCTGCCGGACTTCGGCAACTGGTCCATCGCGGCAACCGTGTTCGTCATTCCGATCACGATTCAATGGTGGTCCGTGTGGTATCCGGGCGCGGAGCCGGGCGGGGGATCGTACATCGCGCAACGCATGCTCGCGTCGAAGAGCGAGAAGGACGCGGTCGTCGGCACGCTGCTGTTCAATGTCATGCACTACGCGCTTCGGCCCTGGCCGTGGATCATCGTCGCGCTTGCATCGACCATCATCTATCCCAGCCTCAACGATATCACGTCGCAGTTTCCGGGTGTGCCGGCGAGCCTGATCGGAAATGACATCGCCTATCCCGCGATGATGCGATTCCTGCCAGCCGGCTTTCTCGGTCTCGTTGTCGCCGGCACACTGGCGGCGTATCGCTCCACGATCGAGACGCATCTCAACTGGGGCACATCGTACCTGGTTCACGACTTCTATCGGCGCTTGATCCGCCGCGACGCGAGCGAACGGCATTACGTCTTGGCCGGCCGTCTCACAACAGCCGGGCTGATGATCTGCGCCGCGTTGGTGACGTACGCGCTGGGCACGGCGAAGGAGGCCTTCGACCTGATTCTGTCGATCGGTGCAGGAACCGGGCTGCTCTATCTGCTCCGATGGTTCTGGTGGCGCGTGAGCGCGTGGAGCGAGATTGCGGCCATGGTCAGCTCGTTCATCGTCGCGCTGGGATTCTTCGTCGCGCGGAAGACCGGCGTCGACATTCCCGAGCACGTCTCGTTACTGATCACGGTTGCCGCCACCACGATCGTGTGGGTGGCGACCACGTTCATCGCGCCCGCAACGGATCGAGAAACGCTCATCAAATTCTACTCGCTGGTGCGACCGGCGGGCGCGGGATGGGCGCAGATCCGCAGCGCGGCTGGGATTGGGCCGTCGCCCGACTCGCTGTCCCAGGCACTCCTCGGTTGGGTGTGCGGATGCTCGTTCGTGTACGCGGCGCTCTTTGGAACGGGGAGCCTCCTGTACGGACGACTCCCGCAATTCGGGCTGTGGCTCGCCGTGTTCGTGGCGAGCGGCGTCGGAGTGCTGCGCGTGCTTCGCGGCTTCTGGTCGGGCGCGGCTGATACAGACCTGATACCGGACGCCGAGGAAGGGCTCCAAGGTGTCATCGGCGCGTCAGGTCGAACGAACTAAGGTTGAAGCGCGTTCTCCCTTTCGCAACTCTCACTCACGCAGAGGAAGGCATGCGGTTCATCCTTTCGCGCGCGGTCCTGATCGCAGCGGCCGTCGCAGCACCGCACATCGTCGCGGCGCAAACGTTCACCACCGCGAAGTTCAACATCGGCGGCGAAGGTGGAACCGACTACCTGACGGCTGATTCAGCCACGGGGCGAGTCTTCATCTCTCGAGGCACACACGTGATGGTCGTCGATGGCGCCACAGGCAAAGTCGTCGGCGACATTCCGAACACACCGCGTGTGCACGGCATCGCCTTCGCACGCGCCGCCAACCGCGGTTTTACGACGAACGGCGGCGATTCGACGTCGACGATGTTCGATCTCAAGACCCTCGAAGTGGTCAAGAAGATTCCCGCGGGCATCGATGGCCTGGACGGCATCATGTTCGACGAGGGAACGGGGATGATTCTTACGATCAATCACAGCCACCCGAAGGGCACCGCGACGGTGATTGATCCCAAGACCGGTGACGTGGTCAAGCAGGTCACGCTTTCCGGTAATGCTCCTGAAGGCGGCGTCGGCGACGGCAATGGCCGCATCTTCATCAACCTCGAGGACAAGAACGCGATCGACGTCGTCGACACGAAGACGTGGACCGTGACCGACACCTGGAAACTTTGGCCCTGCGAAGGACCAACGGGCATCGCCTACGATCATGTGAACCAGCGGATCTTTTCCGGCTGCGACGACACGTCGACGGTCGTCAATGCGACGACCGGCAACGTCGTCGCGAAGCTCACGAACGGCGGCGGCGTGGACGCCCTCGGCTGGGATCCGGTTCAGAAGTTGATCTACATTCCGAACGGCGAGGACGGCACGGTGACGGTGATCCACCAGGATTCG
>Ga0070679_100000288_pt1 | contig 42830 bp, 43 predicted proteins | sample KBSC63BmetaG_FD_65652 | JGI IMG/M metagenome (GOLD analysis project Ga0070679, IMG submission 65652) | Corn rhizosphere microbial communities from Kellogg Biological Station, Michigan, USA - KBS C6-3B metaG | ecosystem: Host-associated > Plants > Roots > Rhizosphere | place: USA: Michigan... | reverse complement strand
CATTCTGAGCACGCAGAGCCGCCACGATGTCGTCAGCACTGATGTCATGCACTGCTGCCTTATCTGGATCGATCCAGATGCGCATCGCGAACTGTCGTTCCCCGAGCGCGAAGATCCCACCCACTCCAGGGAGACGAGATACTTCATCTCTCACGTGAAGCGTCATGTAATTCGAGATGTACGACACGTCGCGTGTCTGATGGGGGGAGTAAGGGAAAATACCCAGCAGGTACGCGGGAATGACTTTCTGGGTCTTCACGCCTATCCGCTGAACAGGATCAGGGAGTCGCGAGAGCGTATCCTGCACTCGATTGTTCGTGAACTGTTGAGCGAGGTTCACATCACTGCCGATTTTGAACGTCGCGGTAATCGTGAGATTTCCATCACCAGTGGACTGGCTACTGATGTAGTCCATCGATTCGACGCCGTTGATGGCCTGCTCAAGCGGAGTCGCCACAGTGCGGGCGATCGTTTCAGCCGAAGCTCCTGGGTATGCGGTTGTGACTTGTATGGTGGGCGGAACAATATCGGGATATTGCGCAACCGGCAACGCAACTAGAGTCGCCAGTCCGAATAGCGTAATGAATACACTCGTTACCGTCGCGAAACGTGGATGATCGATGAAGAAATGAGTGAGCTTCATTGCTGTACAGCACTCCGATCCTGGGCAGTTCCGAAGGTGATGGTTCCGGTGTGCGGCGTTACCTTAGACCCCGGCGCGGCAATCGCAACCCCTCCGATAATGACTGCATCGCTTGGTAGAAGGCCGGCCCGAATCACTCTAAGGCCACCACGCAAATCGCCTAGTTGAACTTTCTTGGGCGTTACGATGTTGTCCGGTCCAACGGTCAAGACAACGTGCTCGGACTGGTCTGGGAGAACCGCATCATCAGGAACCAGCAACACTGACGTTGCCTTTGTAGTTGGGAGCAGAACCCGGCCGAAAACGCCGGGAGTAAGCAGCAGATCCTGATTGGGGATTATGGCCCGTGCATGGATAGTTCCACTCGAACGATCAAGGCTGTTGTCGATGAAGTTGAGCGTGCCTGCGTGCTTGAACTCGCTCTCATCACTCAAAGCAGCGTCTACCCTTTGGGCTAGACCTCTTCTCTGTTTGGTTCGCTCGCGCTCAAACGTTAGGTAGTCTGACTCACTCATGTCGAAATCGAGGTAGATCGGATCCAAAGAAACAATGGTGGCAAGAAGCGTCGTTGCTCCCGCTCCCGCACGACTGCCCGAAACGAGATTGCCGACCGAGACAAGGTGGTTACCCATACGTCCCGTGAACGGCGCGGCAATGCGGCAGTGATTTAAATCGAACTCAGCATCACGGATAAGCGCTTGAGCTGTACTAATGGCGGCTTGAGAGGTTCGTTGTTCGGAAGCGCGTTGTTCTACATTTTCGGCCGTTCCAGCATCCGTCTGTTGCAACGTCTGTGCGCGTTTCAGTTCTTTCGTTGCAAGATCGTACCTGGCTTGAGCGCTTTCAAGTTGCGCCGTGGCCTCGCTCAACTTGATCTGGTATTGCGTTGGATCAATCTCGAACAGGAGATCGCCTTTTCGCACGACGTCTCCGTCTTTGAACCCGATTCTCGTCAGAGTTCCCCCGACTTGAGCCCGCAGCTCAACGCGTTCCACCGGAGAAAATTGACCTAAGAATTGAAGCCGTGAGTCGAGTTCACGTTGAAGCGGCTGGCTGACAGTTACAGTTGGAGCACTTGGCGGAGCAGCCTGGACAGTGGCCCGACCAAACAAGCGCACTCCAAAGACGGTTGCGACTGCAATTACAGCCACGACAGCTACGACGCTGATCCAGAACTTAGCACCGTGCCGATTCAGAGGTGGCCCGGTTAGAGCCTCAGGTTCAGGTTGATCAATTCTGTTTGTCATCGTTCCTCACTCAAGTGGCCTCTCGGCCATCAATACACGTTGTGTTGTCCCCTTGCCACAGGGCTGGTATGGCTCTCAGCCGGACCTGGTGACAATCAGGGAGCGGAAGTCCCCGGCAATGCACCTCGAGACATCCGCATGGTTTGTACTCACGCGGAGCGTTTGCTCATTGCGGAGCGGACGGAGTCTTCAAAAGTAGTCATCAGTTCGGCATAAGGAGCTCCGCCATAGCTCACACGGGCGACACCGCTGCCAGCCAACGACGAGATCGAGGGGCTTGAGTCACCGATCAGGATGTTGACTGGCAGCGGTGACGCCTCTGTCAACTTCTTGATGAGTGTGAGATCGATGAGCCCTGGCACAAACAGTCCATCGGCGCCCGCCTTCTTATAAGCCTCAGCACGCTTCAGCACTTCGGCCAACATGGCAATGTTGTGCTCACTGGACGGCGCGGTAAAAAGGACATCGGTTCTTGCATTGATGAAGAATGCGAGTCCCTGCTTGTCGGCGGCCTGACGCGCGCCAGCGATACGCGCAGTCTGATCAGCGATCTCTCGCAACGAGCCGTCTGATGGGAAGCTATCTTCGAGATTGCAGCCGATCGCACCAGCATTGATTGCGAGTTCGATCGTTGTAGCAACGTCTCCAGGCGTGGCGCCGTAGCCACTCTCTAGATCAGCGGTCACAGGCAGCTCTGTGCTGTTAACGATGCGACGGAGGTTTTCGATAGCTAGGTCAATCGGAGTTTGCTCGCCGTCTGAAAACCCGTTCGCCTCAGCAACTGCCCAGCTGCTCGTCGCAATTGCCTTGACCCCGGCTGCAATTGCAGCCTTTGCGCTGCCAGGATCCCACACGTTGTAAATGACAAGCGGATCACCCGCTATGTGCAATTTACGGAACTCTTCGTTCTTGCTCTGTTGCGTAGCCATTGCTTCTCCTTCTTCCTGCAGATTTCCAACAAATCAAAACGACACTTCGTCGTGTGCAGTCTTAAAGATGTAAACGCCGTTCGGCAGACTTGACATAAAACAGTCAAATGCTGCCATTCCATAAAAACTGGCACACAGCCGCTGTACTGCGCATTCTCAGCACATGAGCGCCGTTCTTGCGCCTCATTCCATAACGATTCACATCGATGCTTGGCGTCTGCGGGGTACCGCCAATTAACATCGGGCCGCTCCCGACGTGGCTGCGCGAGGTAACGCAGTTGTGATCTGGCCCACGCAACGACGTAGGCGCTCCCAGCCAAACGTGACGATCACGGAGGATCGTCAAAGCTGATCTTTAGACACTGAACGTGACGAAATACAGTCAAATCCTGACACAAACCACAGTGGCAGAACTGACAGAATAAGGGCAAAAACTGCCATAGTAGAATTTCTGCATGGCAACCCGCTCACGAGTCATCGCTTTCTTGGTGGCCTCTCCGTTCGAGCTTCTTAATCTGATGGGGCCAGCGTCGGTGTTTTCCAACCCGAAAGTTAACGGCAAGCAATCCTACATACTCCAGATTTTGTCGATGCAGCCTACGTCCGAGGTACAGAGTGTCGGAGGCTTCACTCTCGGGAATGCCTGTTTTTATGGGGACTACGTCGGCCCCATCGACACACTGATCGCAATTGGGGGAGAAGGCGCGATGATCGAATTTCATCCGCCTGAGCTCATTCGCTGGCTGCGCAGACGTTCTGCTCACGTGCGTCGTCTCGCTTCCGTATGTACAGGAGCGTTCATGCTTGCCGCCGCAGGTTTGCTCGACGGTAAGCGAGCGACGACCCATTGGAGCTATATCGACCAGCTGGCAGATCGCTACGGCAGTCTGAAGATCGAACGCGACCCTATCTTCGTCAAAGACGGTAAGACGTATACCACTGCAGGCATCAGCGCAGGTATCGATTTAGCGCTCGCCTTAGTCGAGGAGGATCTTGGTCACGCTGTAGCAGCGGCCTGTGCCCGCCATATGGTGCTGTTTCTAAGAAGGCCTGGCACGCAGGCGCAATACAGCACCTTGCTCGCACAACAAGCAGACGTGAGTGGCACGCCGATGCGCGATCTTCCCGCGTGGGCCAAGACCCGGCTCACCCAGACACTCGATGTAAACACGTTGGCAAAGGCGGTTGCGATGACTCCGCGTACATTTGCCCGTCAGTTCGAAATTCATTTTCGAACAACGCCAGCACGGTGGGTCCAGTCGCTGCGTGTCGAAGCTGCTCGGCAGCATCTAGAGGCCAAAGAACTTCCCCTGAAAGCGATAGCGCGCAACACCGGGTTCCGGGATGAACAGTCTCTCCGGAGAGCGTTTCTTCAGCAGCTTTCGATGACGCCGAAGGAATACCGGGAACGCTTCGGCACTGTCTAGCGCCTGATCGATACGCTCACGGGAACCTCAATGTTGTGAGAGCCAGACTCAAAAGATCCGACTTGAAGGAGAATCTGTCGTGCTGGAAATGAAGAACAGGTGTGAACGATGTGATACCGAACTACCTATGAATGCCAAGGACGCGATGATCTGTTCCTACGAATGCACGTTTTGCGATCGGTGTGCCCGCGATCCGCTTGCAGGCACCTGTCCAAATTGCAAAGGCGAACTATTGCGTCGTCCAGCGCGCGAACTAAAGTAAGGAGCTTCAGATAGGATTCTTCAGTCCACGCACGCTCGGCTCCCGTTCAAAGACATCCCACATTTCAGATGGCACACAGTTCAGAAACTAGTTCGAGCCCATTCGTCCAAAGAACGCTTCGATACTGGCCCCCCTATGATTGGGCAAGCGTCTTGCGACATTTTCGAGCTCACCAGATTCCTTACCTTGAGTCGGTTGACGATGACGGATTCGAACGCATCGTGCCGACTAGGCGAGGGTTGGGACGGTTTAGGGTCACGCACTCTCCAAGATCTCGATGTCTTCGGCTCATCATCTGGAATGCGACCGCAGAAGACATCGTCCAGATCGAGACAAAGGTCAGGAAGATGTTCGATGTCGACGTGAAACCAGAGGTTCTTGATGCAGCGATGAAGGCGGATCGCTACATCTCGAAATTTTGGGGGCAGCACCCTGGGCTCCGTGTCGCGCGGTCTTGGAATGGATTTGAGGCTCTAGTAAGCACGGTCTTAGGCCAACTCGTTTCCGTAAGCTTTGGACGCATATTGACCGGGGAGTTGATGAGAGCTGCAGGAACAGTGGTGAGGCATCCAGGACGTTCCGAGAATATCTTTCTGTTTCCGACCCCTCAACAGTTGTTGCTCTGGGACTTGTCGAGTGTTCGTACCTCCATCGCAAGAAGGGTAACGATCAGAGCTCTCGCCACAGTTGTTGCGGATGGAACACTCGACAGCGAAGGACCACCTTCCGTCGCTGCACTGAGAAAGATCCTCCATTCTGTCCCCGGTGTAGGAAAGTGGACTGCCGAATATGCAGCGATGCGGGGATTCGGTGACGACGATGCTTTCCCAGCCTCCGACTATGGTCTGAAGCAGGAGCTTAAACGTCATCCTGGGATTCAAATTGATTCTGTTCGCCCCTGGCGCGCTTACGCCGCCGTTGCGTTGTGGGCGTGCTTCGCCGAAGAAAGGAACAGATCTCGTGACCCTGCTGTATAGATACTATGATTCGCCGGTTGGTAAGCTCACACTTGTTGCGAGCGAACTTGGCCTAGTTGCTCTTCTCTGGGAAAACGATAATCCGGCACGTGTTCCGCTAGGTCCGCTCGTACAAGGGAACCATCCAACGCTGGACTTGGCAGAGAGGCAGCTCACTGAATACTTCGCAGGAAGGCGAACTACTTTTTCAGTTCCGCTCGATATGAGGGGAACCTTGTTTCAGAAAGAGGTCTGGAAAGCCCTCTTGGATGTCCCCGCTGGCGAGACCAGGACCTATGGTCAGATCGCGAATCGGTTGGGAAGACCCAATCACTCCAGAGCTGTTGGAGCAGCTAATGCTCGGAATCCCATAAGCATCATCGTTCCTTGTCACAGAGTGATCGGACACTCAGGAAAGCTAACGGGATTTGCGGGCGGCCTTGAAGCGAAGGCACATCTACTGGACTTAGAGAAAGCGAGTTTCGTTGAGTCACCCGCAAGCCTCTTCCATCAGTCCTCTAGTCATCGCTAATCGGTCCATGACTTTCTGGTGAGGTCGCGCGTCGGTATTCGCTGTATCGCTCGAGAGACCGATACGAGGAATGATCGAGCATTCAACTTGGCGCGGCGGGTTCCGTGTGGCGTACGAGAAGGTTGCTCATCATGACAAAAAGAAGGCACTTTCTGCCACCATCCTTCGATGGTGACATGACTTTGTGCTGGCTTTAATTCGTCGCTAGACTTTTTAGGCACCCACGCTAAAAGTGGCGTCAATCGCAGAGTCTGAAGACTTTTCGATCTCGCTTGGAAGCGAGAAATTTGTCGTAAATCGACCGCTTTCGTCCGCACAATTGAACGAAAGAGTAAGCCTATGAGGAGCAGGTTTCCTTCTAAAACTCTGGCGTATACTCGACCTCCAGATGAGACCTCTATCTATGAACAAAGATAGGCAATCTTTGTGTTTTCTGGGAATCTCTAACCCCCTCAACGTCAAGCTAGTTTGAATGAAAGGAACCAAAATGTTGTTCGAGCACAAGGTCGATATGGAGATCAATAAAGATCGGACGGCGCTTGTTCTGGTTGATATCCAGAATGACTTCCTGACCGAAGGTGGCAAGTATTACGTCATGATCGAGGAACTCATGAAGCGTAATAACGTCAATGCCAACTTGGAGACCCTGCTCCAGACCGCCAAAGATCATGATTATCCCGTGTTCATGTCACCCCATTACTTCTTCCCACACGATCACAAGGGGAAAACGGGTCTCAGTCCGATGGAGGACCTCGCACTAAAAGGTGGAGTCGTGGCGCGAAAGAGCCCGCTGCATTTCGATGACGTCTCCGGCAGTGGCGCGGACGTCCCCGATCGTTTCCGCAGGTACATGGAGGATGCTGGGACAACCATCGTATCGCGTCACGTCACCTACGCACCGACCAGCGACCTGGTCTACATGCTCCGCCGTCACAAGATCGAAAAAGTCATAATGGCCGGTCCGGTAGCGAATCTATGTCTAGAAGACCACATGCGCAATCTCATCCAGAACAGCCTGGAAGTCGTGATGGTTCGCGATGCGGTCGCGGCTGCTTCGAATGAAGAAGGTGCCGGATACGACGCGGCGATGATCAATTGGCGATTTATGGCAAACGCGGTTTGGACTACGCAAGAGACCGTCCGCCGCATGATTGAAGCCGCAAAGGCATAGCGCCCCGCTCGCCAACGCCGCTCTGAACCTCTAGTAAGTGTCAGCGCGGGCAGAGTTCGGCCAACAGCCTCATTTCCCAGCTTTTTCCCCGACTCAACGGAAAGCCCACGGCTTTCTTTTTCAATACAGGAGCACGTTATGAGTAAAGGAACAATTCTCGTCGTCGGTTCGAACGGCACCCAGCTTGAGGCGCAAGGAGGCGGCACGATCACCATCGGCCAGTTTCTGAACGAAACCGCCGTTCCCCTGATGACGCTCGTCGCCGCCGGATACGACTTCGTTCTCACCACCCCAACCGGCGAGAAGCCGCACATGGATCAGGACTCTGATGCTCTGATCTATTTCAACAATGACGATGCTGCCCGCGCCCGTGCGCGCGATTTCTTCAACAACAACCCCGCCATGAACGATGTGCGCGCGATCCGCTCCGAGATCGAAGCTGGTCTCGACCGTTTCGCCGGCGTCTTCTTCCCCGGCGGCCACGCGCCCATCGTCGACGTAATGCAGGATCCGGATGCGGGTGAGGTGCTCCGCTACTTCCACGGCGCCAACAAGCCCACCGCCGCGATCTGCCACGGGCCGATTAGCGTCCTTGCAGCACTCGACCATGCACGTGAATTTCGCGCTGCTCTGATCGACGGCGACAAGCTGAAGGCGCACGACCTGGGCAAGGGCTGGCAGTATGCAGGCTATCGCATGACCGTCTTCTCACGCAGCGAGGAGGAATATGCCGAAGAGCACGTCTTCCACAAGAAGCTGATCTTCAACATGCCCGATGCGCTCGAAGCCGCCGGCGCAAAAGTCCTGAACGCCGATAATTTCACCTCATATGTCGTGGTCGATCGTGAATTGATCACCGCCCAAAACCCCATGTCCGACCATGAACTGGCCGCAAAATTCATCGAGGCATTAGCCGCCGCGCACTGATCTCGCAGGAGACTCAGGGTATCGGCAGATGTTGGACGGGAATCCCGGATGGTGCGACGGGAATAGAACCCAGCACGATATCGCACCTATTTCTGAAGAGGAGAACTCAACATGAACTTCAAATTGGGCATGGCCCTTGCGGCAGCCGTTTCCGTGTTCGCTACTGCCTCGTGTGCTGCTCAGGTACCGGCCTATCCACCATTGAACGACGGGCAGTCAGTATCGCTGTCGTCGACGCACTACAAATTCCAGGACAGCGGAGCGAAAGGCGCCACTCCGAACAAAGGAATTCAATATTCGAATGTCTGGGGTGACGTGACGAAGGGGGCTCACGGAGCGTTTTTCAGGTTCGATCCCGGTTTCACGAGTTACGTTCACACTCACACTTATGACTATTACGCGGTCGTGATCAAAGGAGAGATGGAGAACTACAAGCGCGGTGAAACGCCGGCCAAGCTAGGCCCCGGCTCCTACTGGTATCAGCGCGGCAAGGAGAAGCACATCACCGCTTGCGTGTCCAAAACGCCCTGCGAAATCTACATCGTTCAAAGCAATAAGTTCGACGCGCAGAACTTCCCCGGCGAATAAGCCGACCTCAGCAGTCGAACGGGGTTCTCTCGCGCGAATTCTTCCGATACTCGCAGAGAACCCGGTAGACGCTCATAGCGCTTGCCGCGCTCCCAAACTTCCGTTCGCTCCTGCTCCGAGCGCCGACGACAAACCAACCGGAGATCATCATGACGACCGCAATCATTGCTGAGCAGAATAAGAAAGCCGTGCTCGCTTTTTACAAGGAGGCGCACTTCGACGGCGACGTCGACGGTGCGATCTCAAGGTACGTGGGCGACATCTATGTACAACACACACCAGCTAGTGAGGACGGCGTAGAAGGCCTGCGCAAATACATCAACGATTTTTTAGCGAACTTTCCAAACGCCAAAGGGGAAATCAGGCATGTGTTGGCCGACGGTGATCTTGTTGCCGTGCATGCCAGCTGGACTGGCCTCATCAGTAAAAATGGTGACGTCACTGTTGATCTCTTCCGGGTGAAAGATGGAAAGCTAGTAGAACACTGGGATGTCGTTCAAGGCATTCCTGACTCCTCAAAGAACAGCAACCCGATCTTCTAACGCCCGCAACCATGCGCTCGGTGAGGAATGCCGTTTGCCGCCGAGTCTGGAATGCTCTCACCCAATTGTCGAGCATGTCATTTTCATGCTCGGCAGTTGTGTTTGTGCTCCATCATCATTTCAATGATTTTCCCTAAACATCCCTGATAGTTGCTTCGCGACGGTCCTGAGAATCTGATCAGAGAGGTTGCCATCCGAGACAGCGCGCGCCAGCCCAATCGCGCCAACACAGGCGCTATAGATCAAGATCGCTTTTGCGCGCTTCTCTCTGCGATCCGCCTCAGGAACCTGTGCAGCGATGCCGGCGAAACTGCGCTCGACTCGCTCCGTGTAGAGCTTGCGCACGTTATCGGAGCTCCTAGAAACATCGCCCACTAGAGCCGCGACCGGACAGCTATCTGCCAGGTTGTCGCGATGCGTCTTCGAAAGGTATGCCCCAATGCTTTTTTCGAGTGTGGGCTGTTTGGTAAGGGGCGAATCGTCCATTTCGAAGATTGAAGCAGCAAGCGCCTCCATGACCAGGTCATCCCGCGAGTCAAAGTGCTTGTAAAAGCCTCCCACCGCCACACCGGCTTCGCCCATCAAATCTGCGATGCTGATTCCTTCTAGACCGTGTTCGCGGAATCGTTTCGCAGCCAGGTTAACGATTCGCCTATGGGTCCTGGCCTTTGCTGTCCTCGAATGCCCCATGGATCCTCACCTCCTATGTAGATGAGTTTATTTGAGCGCTGCTGACAGCAGCAGAACTCAACAGCGGCCTCAAGGCAGACATCCGAACCAGCGGGATTCAACCTCTTCACACCTCTCGCTCGGACTGACAAAAACAGGGCAAAAACTGTCAATCATCGGTTAGGACGTTGCGGAGATTTCAACCCAGTTGTCCATTCAATCACTTCTCGTTCGGATTACGACCCTAAGCAATTCGACCAAACTCTCGCATAAATGAAGAGATTGCCGACAGCGCGCGTGCGAACCTAGCTCCTTCTCAACATCACGGATCCCGAGTATGGCGCTATGAGCAAGCAACGAGCATGGTTGCACGAGCCAAGCGGTCTGCCAGCGAAGACAGCTATTCTGATTCCATGAGCGGTGCAGACATTTTCAGCGGCCACGATGAAACGCAGGAGGCTGTGTTTCTCAATTCAGTCGGCACAACGTTTCGCCCTGATCTCGCCTTTCCAAAACTTTCGGAGGACATGCTTGAGCGACTTCGATCTTATGGCGAAGAAGAAGATGTAGATGCCAACATTTGTCTATACAGTCATGGCGATCGGAATATCGATCTGTTCATCGTGCTGGAAGGTGGTATCGACATAATCCTGCCCGACGCACAGGGAGGAAACAGGGTCTATAACCAGATTCGTGCATTGAATTTCAGTGGAGAACTCAACCTCTTCAATTCCCAAGGCGCTGTTGTCGAGGCCCGGACAATCGCCCGGAGTCGACTATTGCGTATTCCGCGAAACAGGTTGAGGGAGCTAATGCGTGCCGAAGGAGACATCGCCAATCTTCTTGTTCAGGCTTCCGTGTGGCGGAGGCTGCGGATCGTTGAAGCAGCAGTGAGTGGCGTCACGTTGAAAGGATTCCCTGACGATCCCCAAATGATCCTTCTTCGGCGATTCTTTCTCCGCAACACCTATCCCCATCACGTAACAGAACTGACGCCTGACGATCTAGGCCCGAGTGATGCTGCAAGCTCCTACCCGATTGTCCTCTTGCCTGACGGTCGGCGTTTAGAACGTCCCGGCATCACGGCCCTGGCAGACGAATTAGGCATCACGGAAATCCCTGATGCCGCGATCGTTTTCGATGTCGCGGTCGTGGGCGCGGGCCTTGGGGGACTGGCTGCTGCCGTCTACGCAGCATCCGAAGGGCTTTCGACGGTCGTCATTGAGGCGGTCGCCCCGGGAGGTCAAGCTGGAACAAGCTCGAAGATCGAAAACTATCTGGGCTTCCCGACAGGAATCAGCGGACAGCAGCTTGCGACCCGCGCCCAGATGCAGGCTCTCAAATTCGGTGTCGACTTCGCCATCGCCCGCGAGGTGGTGACCATTGAGCGAAATAATGACATTCACAGGTTGACTTTAGCTGGCGGTCACTCGATCCGCACGCGATCCGTCGTAGTGGCGACTGGCGCGCAGTATCGAACGCTTGAGGTCAAGAACTACAGGGCCTACGAGAATCGCGGCTTGTATTATGCCGCGACGCCTATGGAAGGTCTGCCTTGCAGAGACCGAGAGGTCATCGTTGTAGGCGGCGGAAATTCTGCGGGACAGGCTTCGCTATTTCTGTCCGGCATTGCTAAGCATGTTCACCACATCGTGCGGGGGGCTTCCCTGGCGAACACAATGTCTCAGTATCTGATCTCGCGGATTGAAAAGTCTCGACACATCACGCTTTATCCGAATTCCGAAATCGTAGGGCTTGAAGGAGAGCCGTCTTTGAGGCGGGTTCTTTGGCGCAATAGCCTAACGGGCGAAGAGACCGCTCGCGAGGCCGGGGTGGTGTTCGTCATGATCGGTGCTGAGCCGAACACAGGTTGGTTGTACGGGACGGTCATGCTGGACAACAAGGGCTTTGTGATGACGGGTGTCGCAGACGAACCGGCACGCGGTCCATATGCAACTAGTGCGTCCGGCATTTTCGCAATTGGAGACGTACGTGCCAACTCGGTTAAGCGAATTGCCTCCGCTGTAGGAGAAGGTTCGGTGGTCATCTCCGATGTCCACCGTTACCTCTCAGCTTATCGAAATGAACCTTGAAAATACGAGCGACATCGGATCGATTCATTCCCCTCAGAGCCACTCTTCTCGTGTCAGAAGCTGTCTAACTGACCAGGGTGTCATCCGACTTGTCGCTAGAGATAGTAAGGCCGCACCTTAAGTGGCGCTGTGCAGATCACGCCGAGCCGCCTGCATGGTCCTCTCCAAATCATCGAGCCCAACGCGCTCAGGCTCGTCTGCAGTGCTCGAATGTGCAAGCGTGACTTCCGTTGGAGTCAAGATTGCAGAACCCAAGGGCGTCGCGTGCATATACCTCGCAAGTTCATCGAAACCCGCGCGAACTGCATCCTGGGAACTGTCGCAGACTGCGTCCAGACTATTAGCAGAAGATGTCATCGTTTGCCTCCCGGTTGAGTCACTCAACCGACTCCTAGTGGATGCGTGGGCAGCACCCCAAGAAATGTCAATAAAGGCGCATATTCTGCCAAATCGCAGTTCGCCGAACGATGAGTTTCGTTCTGTCCGACGCGAGAGTGATGTGATTCCTAGGGCTCCCGGCGACACCCGTACGTTTCAGTGAATCGCTAAGGAATTGTTCTCGGTCAGCGGTTTGCCGACTCGCGCCTTCGTTCTATCCCGCCCGCTGAGATATGCCACGATTGCAATCACCTGAGTCACGGCAGCGGTGAGGAAAATGATCGACTCCGAGCCGACTTCCAGGAGCACGCCGCTTTCATTTCTGCCGTCATAGCAGTGGGCACGACATCTTTCTCACAGATTCGTGGTCCAGAGGGGCTGAATTGCTTCCGACAAGCCGACTTGTGAGGACTAATGAGGCCTAGGTTAGTTCACCAAGCCGAGCCGGACGAGGCTTTCGGCAGAAGCGACAATCGCCTCCTCTGGCGATCGCGGAACCCAGCCGAGAACGCGAGTTGCCTTTTCTCCCGTCGCGTTCAGATTCACACCGAGCAGCGGGACGATGCCTTTCATGGCCATGCTCGTGAGGGCGGCAGCACGGATGAATGCGTTCGGCAGCACGCGGGTCGACACCTTCTCGCCGTGCTTGCCCATGCGTCGCTTCAGCAGTTCTGCCACCTGAACCATCCATAGGCTCTCTCCTGAGGTCGCCAGAAAACGTTCGCCGTTCGCAGCTTGTTCTGTCATGGCACGCAGATGAAGATCGGCCACATCCCGTACATCGACGAAGCATGAGTTGAGTTTCGGATTGCCCGGCTGGCCGTCCATCATGTTCTTGATCATGCGAATGGAGTGCGAGTAATCCGGCCCAAGCACCGGCCCCATGACGGCAACCGGATTTACAGCAGACAGTTCGAGCCCGTTGCCTTCACGCGCGACGAAGTCCCACGCTGCCCGTTCGGAGAGCGTTTTCGACCGCTGATACGGTGCGACATTGCCGTTCAGATCGCTCCAGTCCGTCTCGTTGAACGGTCTCTTCATCGGCTTATGTCCGACGCCGATCGCTCCAAATGCAGAGGTAAGCACAACGCGCTTCACTTTCGCTTCTCGTGCTGCACGCAGGACCCGGAGGTTTCCATCCACGGCAGGTCTGATCCACTCTTCGTCACTGGCGTAGGTACCGGAAGGCGTTGGAGAAGCACCGTGCAGGACATAGGCACAACCGGCGGCAGCTTCGCTCCAACCGCCATCTGAGCCAAGGTCGGCGACCACGAATGTCAGCCGGCCTTCTGGCTCAGCGCCGCCAGTCCTGAGATTGCTGCGCACCTCGTCCTCACGCGCGAGAGTACGAACAGTCGTCCGTACACGGTACCCTGCTCCGAGCAGGGCGATCATGCAGTGCTGAGCAATAAAGCCGGTACCGCCTGTTACAAGGACTTGTTCCTCGTTCATCTCGAACTCCGTCACGGAAAACCGTGCAGATTCCAAAATAGATGTGGAGTTGCGGATTGTGAATGCTTGAAAGTGCGCTTTACTTGCGCGATAGTACGGACATGGTCGCTGATCCTTTCTCCGACATCCTGAAGTTGACTAGCGCCGAGAGCGTCGTCACGGGCGGATTTACTGCGGGCGGTCCCTGGGCCATCGCTTTTCCCGCGCGGGACAAGATCAAGTTCTTTGCCGTGGTCAAGGGCGGCTGCTGGGTCAGTCTGGAGGGTGAGCGCGATCCTGTGCGTTTCGAGACGGGAGATATCGGCTTGCTTGTAGCGCGGCGCTCATTTGTCTTGTCGAGTGATCCAGCGATTGCGCCACTCGAAGCGATGGATCTGTTCTCCCGCGCTGGCCGGACGACAGCTCAGATCGGCGATGGTGAGGACTTCGCCCACCTCGGCGGCCATGTCCTGCTCGACCCTGTCTCTGGGCGGCTGTTGCTGGATGTGCTGCCGCCGTGGGTACACATTCACGCGACTTCTCCGCACGCCGCGACGTTTCGCTGGCTGCTTGAACAACTCGTGAGGGAGCAGGAACGCAGTCTACCTGGGACACAGCTTGCCTGCGGCCAACTCGCGCAATTGCTCTTCATTCAGATTCTGCGCGCACATCTGGAAACAGCTAAGAACATGCCGGCAAGCTGGCTGCGGGCGCTCGGCGACCAGCGTATCGCTCCAGCCCTGCGTCTGATGCACGCCGAACCCGAACGCACATGGAGTCTCGATGAGTTAGCGAAGGCGTGTGCCATGTCGCGGACGACATTTGCCGAACGCTTTAAGGCCGTTGCGGCTGTCCCGCCGCTTACCTATCTGACTGAGTGGCGCATGCGTCTTGCGGAGCGTGCCCTGCGCGACAACGACACATCCATCGGTGTTCTCGCCCAGTCGCTCGGCTACGGATCGGAAAGCGCTTTCAGCAACGCCTTCAAGCGCTGCGTTGGAGTCTCTCCGAAGAACTTTCGGCTAACACAAGTCATAGCTGGTTGAGCAGCATAGTGAGTTACTACTGCTAAACGCGCTTCTCGGAAGCACCGCCGCAGGTAGCAAAGAAAGAAGGTGCACGAAGGGGAGCTAGCCTGTTAAAAGAACCTCAATCTCTCTTCGAAGGCTTTGTGAGATCGGTCAGAACATTCATCGCTCGCTCGAACGGTTTGCAGTCGCCTGTGGCCGCATGAAGGATCAATGATCCCTGCACCCGAGAAATCCAATCCTCGGCGAACTGACGCGCCTTCAACTCCGTCATGCCGCTCTCATGAGCAAGATGGGCAACGGCGTCAGTCCAATTGGCGAAAATCTCTCTCGCGAGCTTCTTGCCAGCGGGGCCGATCTCTGAAACGGCAAGTCTCCCCAGCACGCATGGGTTTTTTCCACTCGCATAGAGCTGGTCAAGGGCAGCGATTATCTTTCTCACGCGCGTTTTCAGTGGTTCGCTGGACTTTGCCACGTCAGCAACCGCCGTCTGGATGAATGTCCTGCCTTGTTCCAGAACGGCTTCTGCCATCTGCTCTTTCCCTCGCGGGAAGTGATGGTAAAGGCTCGATTTTCCAAGACCCGTCGCCTGTGAGAGGTCTGCCAGAGATGCGCCTTCATAGCCTCGGTCTTGGAATACGACGAAGAGACGTCCAACGATTTCGGCTTTCTCTTTAGCATCCAGCGCTGCAGGCATGGCGGACGTCCTCCGTACAGATCGTTCGTTCTTTATATATCGTAAGCGACGGAAAGGGAGCATGCCCTATCCATCGCTAGACCTCGAGTTTTTAGGTGCCAGATTCTTCGGCGATGAATTGCTCGTACTCGGACGCAGACAGCGTTTCACCTGCCGTAGCGTCTTTCACGGCAACTTTGATGATCCAGGTGTCGTTGGCATTCTGGTTGAGTAGCTCTGGTTTCGTTTTCAAGGCTTCGTTAATCGCGGTGACCTCGCCTGAGACAGGCGAGAAGACATCGCTTACTGATTTCACGCTCTCGATGGAGCCGAATGCGGTGTCGGGTTGAACGGTCTGTCCCACATTCGGCAGCTCGACAAACTTGATGTCACCAAGGGTGTCTTGTGCGTAATCCGTGATGCCGACGGACGCGGTTTGCCCTTCGAGGAGTACCCATTGGTGAGACTTGGTATACCGGTAGTTCGCGGGATAGCTCATGATGCGATTCCTTTCCGTGATGGTAGTTGCGCCAAAGGCGCGATTAGAGTCAGCTGTGCTTCAGCTTCCGCCTGTTACAGCGTTACGCGATGCGGCTCGCGAGGACCTTCACACGTTCACGGCCATCGCCGAGAAGCCCATCCATCTGTGCGGTCACCGCAGCGCGGATGTGGTCTGGAGCTGTCTCCGGACGGCCAGCGTCGAACGGCGGCGCCGGAGCATATTCAAGCCCTAACTGGACACACTGAGCGACATCCGGTCCACGAAGCTCAGCGATGAGACTCAGCGCAAAATCCGCGCCAGCCGTCACTCCTCCTCCGGTCAGCACATTACCGTCGCGCACGACGCGAGCCGAATCAGGTACAGCCCCGAACTCTGAAAGCATGTCTCGCCATGCCCAGTGACAGGCGGCGTGGCGACCTTTCAGCAGGCCGGCAGCGCCCAGAATGAGCGACCCTGAGCAAACGGAAGTCACGTACTCAGCAGTTTGAGCCAGGCGGCGGATGCTGGAGAGGTATCGAGGGTCTTCCATCGCCTGAATACAGCCCAGGCCTCCCGGAACACAGAGCACATCGCAGCGCTCGACAGCCTCCAGGTCAGCGAGCTTGGCGAAGGAAAGCCCTTGTGACGCCACGGGCACGCCGCCTATAGACGCGACGATCACGGTGATGTCGGGCACCATCGACAGGAACTGATGCGGTGCGGTGAAATCAAGCTGTGTGACCTCGTCATAGACGGGAATGACAACAGTGGTCATAGGAGTTCTCCCTTGCGAATGGACCGGATTGAGGCCGATGGAGCGAATCATCGCTCCATCGGTTCTACGTGCGTCCTTGCTGGCGGCGGTGGCTACTTCTTGTTGGCCGTCTCATCGATGACGTAATCGAACTTTCCAGGCTGAACGATGAAGAAGAGGCAGTCCGTCTCAGACAGGCACTCCGTTACGTGTGCCTCTTCGCCACGCTGGAACCAGTACGAACCCTTCGGCAACGGCTCGGCTTCGGCACCCACCGGATGATTGGAACCAACGCCCTCGACCACGATAGCGAAATAGTCTTCGGTGTGCGTATGTACCGGGCTCTTAAACCCGGCCGGCATGCGAACGAACGTGCCGTGCCGGCCATTCTGCAGATCGCCGTAGGCCCGGCCCGCCCGCAGCTCGCCCTTCTCTGTCTTGACGCCGGTGTTGATGAAGGAGATCTCGCTGGCTGGGACACTGACGGACGGACCTTCGTGGATGATGGGCTTGGTTGTCGAATTCTCTGCGTTGCTCATGGAACTTCTCCTTTTCTGAGTGATTGCTGGCTTGGGTGGACGGGACGTGTTGCGGTGCTTACTTGGCGGTCTGCTCGTCGTAGTTCGTCTTGAGCGGCGTCACAATCGAGTCGATGTCGGTCTGGAAGGTGTTGTTGAAGAGGTTCGTCGTAAAGCTGAACGCAGTCTCTGCAACGATGTCGATGATCTGCTCATCGGTAAAGCCTGCCGCACGAACGGCAGCAAAGTCTGCGTCGGTGACGTGACCCCGGTTCTTGGCGACCTGATAGGCAAACTGCACCGCTGCATCAGCCTTGGGGTCCGTCGAGTGGCCTTCCCGGTTCAGCTCCATGTCTTCCTTCGACATCTTGTTGAACTTGCCGCCGACGTAGGTGTGGACCGAAAGGCAGTAATTGCAGCCGTTGACCTCGGCGGTCATGATGTGAATGCGTTCGCGAGTGTCGTGGCCCAGGCTCTTGCCGAGGATCGCGTGCATGTTGGCTTCAGCGCTCAGCACGTCAGGCGAGCGAGCAATCAGGCTGAAGAAATTAGGGGTGACGCCGAGGTTTCGCTCGTAGCGCTCCAGAATCGGCTTGGTTGCTGCGGGGGCGGTTTCTTTGGTGGGAATCTCAATGCGGGCCATGTTGTTTCTCCTTGGCATGGCGTCCTCATTGCGACGCCGTGCCGATCTAAAAAGAACTGTACCGAACAATCGGTACAAATGCAAGCCGCGATGTCAAAAATTAGACAATTCTCACAAAGGGTGGTTGCCTTGAGATTGGTACCGAGAACCGCCCTTTGCGGAAGGTAGCGCCGCAGGCCGAAAAGGGAACAGAATGCAAGGAGGAGGAACTTGACTCCTTGCCGCGCAGCCGGCGAGCGAAGGCCGGAGCCAAGCGGGAACGTGGGTTGCAGGGAGAAACCGAAGGGGTGTCTTCCTGCGCGATTTTTAGGCGCAAGAAATCGAAGGGCGGCAGGTTCGCCGCCCCTCGAAGCATGAGACATTAAGCCGCTTTCTTGGCCTTGGGTGTAGGCTTCGCTTCAAGCTTGGGGTCCTTCCTCGCCTTGGCCTTGGCTGCGAACTCTTGCTTTACCTTCTGGCCAATGGCCTCGGTGTCCACCTTGTACAGCGCGGCGGCATCCTTGAGGACATTGGTGTCGTTGTGTCGGGACGTGGCGAGAAGGATGGTCGCCTCGACCACGAGCCGGGACAACGTCCCTTCATCGGTGCGGCGCATGAAGGCCAGCAGAGTTTTCGTGATGCCTCCCTCATCGCGCTTCTGCCGGATGCCATGCTGCCGTGCCAACGTCTCGATGCGCGACTCATCCAAGATGCTGACCAACTTCTCCAGCACGAAGAAGAGATCGCGCTTGAGCAACCGCACTGGAACGGCGGCACCGATGGCAGAGAGGACACGCAGCCCGGTCGCATTGGCGATGGCTTGTTCGCGGCGATGCTTTTCCTGCTCGGCCTTCCACTTGGCCTCATCCCGTCCGCTGGTTTGCTTGGGATGGTGTACCGGGCAATTCATGTTGGCGCATACCTTATGGATGGTGCCGACATCATTGCCTTCGGTGATGATCGCCTCCGTGGTGTACTTGCACTCCATGTATTCAGGACGCTTTGCCTCATCCTTCGATGTGGGGCGTTCGTCTCGAATCGCGGTGTACTTGTTGCGTGGCAGGACAGGGCTGCCTTCCTGCTGCGCACCATAGGCCGTGCTGATCTGTACAAGCTCCGGTTTCGCCGCGATGGCCTTGGCGACGTGTGCCTCGACCTTGGCATGATAGCAAGTCGGATCGGTGCATTGGTCGCCCTGCTTGCCTAGGTCGTCGCTGAACAGCAGCTTGTTATGGCCTGTACGCTTGGGGCAATCGGCGCAACTACCAGCGCTCGGCACAAGCTGCGCATCGCGTTTGTTGAACGGCGCATCCTTGAGAATAAGCAAGACATTGGTTGCAATCCAGAACTGAAGATTGCGGACGGGCAGAAGGACGCGAGTCGGCTTGTTGCCGCCGTTGTACACCTCCTTGAAGCACGCCCGGAGTGCAGGCTTCTGTTGCTCCGGTGGCAGCTTCGCCAGCAAGAGCGCATGACCAACGCCGATGTGGTCTTGGTAGAACGCAGCGGCGACTTCATCGCACAGGTCGGTGAGTTTCAGACGCGTGGTGATATAGGCAGGGGTTTTGCCGACCTTCGCGGCGATCTGCTCAACGGTGTAGGTCGGCTCTGCAAGAGATAAGAGGCGTTTGTATCCCTCGGCTTCTTCCATCGGGTGCACATCGCGGCGTTGCAAATTCTCAACGAGTTGCGCCTCCAGTACCTCGGCATCGCTCATCTCGCGCACGAGCGCGGGAATGGTTTCTTTCCCGGCCAGTAACGAGGCACGATAACGTCGTTCTCCAAAGACGATTTCCAAGCCCTGCTCCTTCGGACGGGCGAGGATGGCTTGATAGACGCCGGACTTGCGAATCGTTTCCGCAAGCTCGTTGAGGTCGTCTTCATTGAAATGCTGGCGTGGGTTGGTGCTCGACGGCATGAGCAGCGAGAGTGGAACTTCCTGCGCTACTGCATTCGGTGTGATGGATTGGGTCTGCATGATGAAAGCTCCTTTGTAGGGTTAGGGCTGAGGTCACAGAGCGGTAGGGGCGAACTGGCCTCCGCTCCAAGATGAGCGGACTAGCCGACGATGCACCTGTCCGTGAACACGTCCGCGAAGCCCTGCTGTCGCAGGTTGTTGTCCCACGTCTTCGCAAAGCTCTCGTGCTGTGCGTGTAGCTGCGGATGAAAGCAGTAGTTGCCCTCGCGGATAAAGCGGCTCCATTGCTCGATGCCTATACGGTCATTACGCCAATAGAACGGATTGAGATGAGCGCCACCCGCGAGGCCAAGCTCGAAGCACATCTCCGGGTCACGCATGGGGTCGCCGTTCTGCACGCAGTAATGAGCTACGGAAATGGAAGGAAGTCCACACGGGCCGGACTCATCGACGGCTTCAATGACAAGCTCCATGTAGGGCGGGTTCTCAATCTTGACGTAGAGGTTGGGTCGCCAACCTCCGGCCTTGTGCAAGATGTCGAGGATGGTTTTCATGCCTCCACCTCTTCCGGCTGTGCTGCGGTGGCGGATTCACTGTCCTCGGCTTCAACGGGCAGCTCCAGCGCGGCAAGGATGACGCTGGCGGTCTGCTGGATGACTTCCAAGCTCTCGGCCAGCAGTGAGGCGTTGCCCTGATAAAGCTGGATGTAGTCGGCGGATGCGTTTTCGTTCTTGAGTCCAACCGCCTTACCCACGACAAACGCCACGGCCTCGGCTTCCAGTTCGCGGATGGTCTTGGTGGTGGCGGTGCGGCGTTCCGCCTTGTGCAGCAGTTCGTGGGCTGCTTCGTGAACGAGGGTAGAAAACTCTTCGGCCTTCGACTGACCGGGCAGGATGGCGATCCGTCCGCCGTAGCTCATGCCGAGCGCGGGGACGATGTTGGGGTTATAGACAAGCTGGATGCCTTTGCTTTTGAGGAAGGCGGCCAGACGGTCGATGTTGTCGCCGGGGTCGCCGCTGACTTCGTGCATGGAAGGCAGATCAACGCCGTTGGTCTGAGAGATATCGAAGACGTAGGCATTGCGGAAGCCAAGCAGGACGCGGGTATTCTGCTTGGTGATGTCTTTCTCGGCTTCTTTGTCCTTCTTGCGGCGAACGCCGACGATAGGAGCAAGGATGCGGATGCCTTTGGCTCCTGCGTTGACACTGCGGCCCATGTTCTTCCACGTCCAGAAGCCAGCCACGCGGGTCGCGGTCGGCATCTGCCGGGCAATCTCCAGCACGTTCCCAAAGCTGTAGTTGTGAAAACGGCTCATGGCCGTGAGGTAGTTGGTAAGAGCGTAAGACTTACCTGCTTCCAACTGCTCAATCAAGAGCTTGATGTTGGCGGCGATGAGTTCCTGTTTGGTGAGGGGCTTTTTGCTGTCGATGGTGGTGATGTTGTCGGTGGTGGCGTTGCGGCTCATGGTGTCTGCTCCTTTGGTCGGCATTTGCTTTTGCATTTCCGCGTGGAATCGCGGCATGCACATGCCGAACGCCTCCTGGCGAAGGCGGGGGTAGCAAGCGGAAAGGTCTTCGAGCGCAGCTTTTTTGGGGGACCGCCTGCGGGGGGGCCAAAACCCGTAGGGCGAACGGCCTTGGAGAGCGCGATCGGGGCAGAGCCCCTTAGCGAGGTTTGTCTTCGTTATTGCGTGCGGAACGCACGCGGACCTACAGGGTCGCGTTGCGGCAGGAACAGGCCGCTAGAGGAGGGAGCAAAGACGCGGGAAGCAGCTGCAGCGCGGCGAGGATACTTCCTCCCGCTTAACAAATGATCTTATCTAGCTGATTCAATGCACTTTATGGCCTTCTTGAAGCTAACGGCGAAAATATTTCGTAAACGCGTGAAACCATATTAATTCTATTGCGTCATATTATTTGTATGACATTACCTTCATCGTCAGTATCGCTCACCCCTATCCAGTGCAAGGCTGCACGGGCACTGCTCGCCTGGAACCAGCAGGAGTTGGCACAGCGCGCGCAACTTGGCACGTCCACCGTCGCAGATTTTGAACGCGGAAAGCGGACGCCTACCGACGCTAACCTTGAAGCTCTAGTCACTGCATTTACCACCGCCGGGATCAGCTTCGCAGACGGCGGCGTTCAGACCGCTCCAGCTACCGGCACCGTAGCGACGGTCGCGAATGCTGTTCGGCCACGGTTGATCGAAGCGACTGATCTCAACGATTGGGCAGGCCGCAATGACGGCAAACAGTATTTCCCTGAGCTCATCGAGCGTCTTATCCAAGCCAGCCTTGGCCATGTGCCCCGCCAGTTCATCTTCCGGTCAGGGGATAGCACGCAGCAGGCCGGCTGGGACGGAATCTGTGAGCAGGACAGCAACTCCACTCTTGCTTGGCTGCCGGTAGGAGTTTCAGGCTGGGAGTTCGGAGCACAAGCTGGAGGTCTGAAGAAGAAAGCCAACGAAGACTACGAGGCGCGAGAGTCCAATCCGCTCGGGCTGGTGCCCGCAGAAACCACGTTCATCTTTGCAACGCCACGTCGTTGGGGACAAGGCAAGAAATGGGCACAGGAGAAGAACGAAGCCAAGTTCTGGAAGCACGTTATGGTGATCGACGCCGACGATCTTGTGCACTGGATCGATCTCTTCCCTCAGGTTCAGCAATGGCTCGGCGCGCGGTTGAATAAATCCATTCCGAACACCAAGTCCCTGACGGATTTTTGGGCTCAGTGGCGGCTGTCCACTGAACGCCCCATGACACCCGAACTCGTGTTCTCAGAGCGAGACGAAGACGGAACGAAGCTGCTCAAGTGGCTACGCGACGCGCCGACAATCTTCGAGCTGCAAGCGGATTCTCCCGAAGAGGCCATCGCCTTCCTCTACGCAACCATTGATCGCTTTCCGAGCGACCACGCAAAACTTCAGTCGTCTCGTTGCATGATTGCGGAAACGTCTGAGGCCGCGATAGCACTCGGTAAGAGCTCAACTCCTCTGGTCATTGTGATGGAGGCCTCAGAACCCGGCCTTGCAGCCTCTCTGATGAAACAGGGGCATCACGTCCTGGTGGTTCACGGTTCCCAAGTGGGAACGTCGGTTCTGCTCAACACTTTGTCGCGGCCCGATGCGGAAGTGTTCAAAGACGCTTTGATCGGAATGGGCTTTGATGCGGAGCGTGCGCTCGTTCTCACCCGCGATTCTGCGCGTAAGCTGACCATCCTTCGTCGACTAATTCCCACGACGACGATTTCTTCTCAGCCTGATTGGGCGAGTGGCGACGCCGCAAAGCAGGTGCTGCCTCTCATGCTGGCCGGAGCCTGGAATACCAATTCAGACGGAGATAAAAAGGCGCTTGAGTCTCTCTCCGATAAGCCCTTCGCGGAGCTCGAAGCATTCTTCCCCAGCCTGGATGCTGTGGGCGACACGCCCCTCCGGCATGCAGGAACGACATGGAAACTAGCGTCCCCCTTCGATGCATGGTTTCGTCTTGCCCGCTTTCTCGGCAAGACGGATCTCGAACGCTTCGTCAGCGTGTCCAAACAGGTGCTAGGTGAAAAGGACCCTCGTTTTGACATGGCCTCGGAAGAGCGTTGGTTTGCCGGTGTCCGCGGACATATGCCGCAGTACTCGTCGTGGCTGAAATCTGGAATCACGGAAACACTCCTGCTCCTAGCCATGTATGGCGACCAAGTCAAATCGGTGCCATCTGCAAGTCTCTACGCCGAACGCGTCGTCCGTGATCTGCTTAGCGGGGCGGACAAGAGTCGCTGGTGGTCCATTGCTGATGAGCTGCGGGTGCTGGCTGAAGTTTCGCCGGATGCGTTTATGACGGCCATCGAGGATAGCCTTGAGCGTCCCGACCAGCCTGTCATGGAACTTTTCAAAGAAGATGCTGGTCCCGTCATGGGGCGGGCCTATCACAGCAATCTGCTTTGGGCCTTGGAGACGTTGTCTTGGAGCACGACGTATCTATCGCGGGCTGCTCAGATACTTGCGCGACTCGCCGTACTGGATCCTCCAGGAAGACGCTACGCCAACAGCCCTGCTGCTTCGTTGCGGTCAATCTTTCTGATGTGGCTCCCGCAGACACACGCGACGCTGACTCAACGCCTCAAGGTGATTGAGCGCCTCATCAAGGTGGAGCCGACGGCAGCATGGAACCTCATGCTTGCGCTGTTGCCGAAGAGTCACGACATCGGTAGCAACAATCCAAAGCCACGTTGGCGGGACTTCTCTGAAAACGAAAGCGAAGCTATCACTTATGGCCTGATCGACCGTGGAACACGCGCTCTCACAACGCTGCTGATCGCAAGTGCAGCGAGCGACGCCGCGCGTTGGGCGGGATTTATCGACCATATTGGATCGTTACCTGCAGACATCCGCGACGCCGCCTGGACCAAGCTTTCTGAAACCGCTGCGGTCATCATGGATGATGAAGACCGGATCAAAGTCTGGACAGCACTTCGGCGTTTCGTCAGCCACCACCGTTCGTTCCCCGAAACTGATTGGGCGCTCCCAGCAGCAGAGATTGATCGCGTGGAGAGCATTTACCAAGCATTTTCCCCGAATGACCCGATCTTGCAACTGAGCTGGCTCTTCGGCAACGGAGTCGCGCTATTGAATGGTCGTAACGCGGAGAACTGGCAAGAACGTGAGCAAGAGCAGATGTCGCTTCAACAGCAAGCGGTCCAAGAGCTGCTGGACAGCGGCGGGATGGTTGCCCTTCATCGCCTGGTCGATCTCGCTGGCAATCCCCGCCAAGTGGGCATTGCCTACGGATTGAGTACGGCACCGAAGGCTGATATCGACGAGACGCTTCTCACTACCCTCGGCGGCACTACCCCTAATCACCGGGGATTTGTGCAAGGCATTGCCGGAGCACGCAATTTTCAAGAGCCGGACACATGGGCGACCGGGATTGTGAAAGCAGCTAAAAGTAAGGAGCTGCCCGAAGCTGCCATTGTGGAATTCTTGCTCGCTCTGCCATCTCAACGCAGTACCTGGAACACCGCTTCATCTCTCGGCGAGAGCGTTAATGCTTCCTATTGGAAAGCCGCCCCGTTCTATACACACAACCTCAATGCGGAGGATACGCAGTACGCGATCGACCAGATGATTGCAGCGGACCGCGCTCCTGAAGTAGTCGAAAACATTGGAGCGCATCCTGAAACTGTCGACGCAAAGACCATCGTGCGCGTGTTGCATGCTGCAACAGGTGACCCTATACCAACGGGCGGTAATGACGCTGTGATGTTCCAGTGGGGCACTGCACGGCTGTTCAATCGGCTCGATGGAGATAGCACTGTCAGCGAGGAAGAGATCGCATGGCTCGAATGGCAATATCTCGCAGTCTTGGAGCATTCGGAACGTCCGGCCAAAACGTTGAACCGCTTTATGTCCACGCATCCCCAGTTTTTCGTTGAGGTGCTCTCGGCCGTATTTCGCGCCTCCTCGAAGGAAGCATCACCCGACTACACTCCCACGCCGCAAGAGAAAGCAGTCGCCTCTCAGGCATGGCGCTTGCTGGAGTCTTGGAGGCAACTGCCAGGCGAAAGCAACGGAGAGATCGATTCTACTGTTCTCGAAGAATGGGTAGAGGAAGCACACCGCCTCGTGGTTCAGGCGGAGCGTGGAGGCATCGGCGATGAATACATTGGAAAGCTGCTCTCACATGCGCCTAACGGAACGGACGGCGTTTGGCCTCATCCAGCAGTGCGCGACGTGATTGAGAGCATGCACAACTCGCAGATCGAGAATGGAATCGTGATCGGGGTTCACAACAATCGCGGTGTAACCTCGCGCGGGATGCTGGATGGCGGTGCCCAAGAACGTGGTCTGGCGAAGCGTTACAACGAATGGGCAGAGTCAACCAAAATCGAGTATCCACGCACCTCGGCAATGCTTCGTGAGATAGCAAGAAGCTACGAGAATCACGCACGTGATTTTGATGACGAAGCCGAACGTAATGACTGGCGAGCGTACTAGGTGTTGTGATTCGACACCGCTGAGAAATGAGGTCTGACAAGGTTATGACCGCTTCACTTACAGAGACTATCCATGGACTCGGCAATACCCTGCTTGAGCGCAGCAGAGATGGTAGCGTCGATCTCGCGGAAGAACTTCGTCTCATTCTTGCTCCCTTTCTTAGCTCAGATTTCAGCATCGACTCCATTGGAGTTCGTGACGATGCCGGAACCATTCTGATTGAGAAAGCACTCCTGATCCATACAGGGGACGAAGCGGCAAAGGCGACCGGATTTTTGAGACCACAAACTGTTGCTGGAGTTCTCTACGTTGCTCAGACTTTGCAAGAGGACTCGCTCCGTGCTGCCTTTGACCTCATTGGAAAGGTGAAAGCGTTACCGAATTCTGATGAGAATTCTGTCGAGGGTTGGCACCACGTCCCCGTGGGAATGATTGTGTCTCGTGACTGCGTTGGTTCGCTCGAAGGTCTCTCAGACATGATCGCGCGAATGAATGCCAGCATCCCTTCTACGCGATGGGCAGATGCAGTAGCTGTGCTGTCACGCGGAACGATCAATTACGCGGTGCAATTTGAAGGCGGAAAGATTGGTGGCAACTTCGTTCTGCCCAACAAGACCGGAGCCATGCAATTCGCCATGTATGTCCACGTCATGGTGAGTTCTTTAGGGGCATACACATTCAATAGAATGTATGGCATTTTGTTCATGCACCTCGGAAGTTTCCACCGAAGAACTGCGCTTCCCACTCTCGATGCAGTGACAGAAGGAGTTGCTCAAATTGCTGTCAATGTCCGAGCCTACATGTTCGATGCCACCGACCATCTCATTCCTGTACCAGACGAAATGCGGCAAGACAGCGGGTATGGACTGCGGCTGATGCCCTACCGAGTTGAAAGTCGGGCTGGCAAACTCCTCTCGCGCATTCAATTCGTACCTTGGCCAGGTGGAGGAGCGGTACGCATCTACGGCAATGCTCCCCTCATGCCTTTCGTTATCCTCCTTGGTAACATGGGCCGTCCTCCTCAACAAATGAAAACGTCTGATGGAACAATTTCGAGCATTCTTCCCATCGACAAACTTCAATTCGAACAGATGCTCGCTCGATTTACTCGACAATCCAACATGGTTATCAAACGCGAGCAGCCTAGTTGGACGGTTTCTAAGCTTGCTGACGAAGGCACGTCAAGCCCGTTCATGGCTCGTCTGTTTCTTAATGTTCTTGATCTTCGTAGGTCTGCACTACAAACGAAACAAGAGATCGATGCGTTCGAAAAGCCCTACGAGTTGGTGCTCATGTCGAGCATGACCGTCAGAGATCTTGCGCGCGAGATTGCAGACCTCATTGCTAACCATCGAACTCGCGTTGGACAAGGCGCTGGAATACGAGTGGATGGGCGAACAGTTCACATTAATGAACCCATCGATAAAGAGCTTCGGCGTTTAGTAGAGTCGTTTCTCAACTCTTCGAACCGGATCATGCTTACCGGGATGAAGGAAGTGGCGAAAGCTGTGGGCCTCGATATCGGTTTCTTCTTCAAGAAAGAGTCTACGTTCTTAGCTGGCGTTGCAGCTCTGGATGCCAGCGACCCAGCACTCGCAGCGTATTGCAGAAAAGCAAGGCTTTGGGCCGATATGCTCAATTCAGTTCGCAACGAGATGGAACACAACCTTTGGATGGTGCCCAAAGTGCAGTACATGGTCGACCAAGGACGGGCTGCCATGCGCGAACCCGACATCATGGGACGCTCTGCTTCTGACTTCACTCGATTCGTGGCAGACAGAATGCTCTGCTTTGTCGAAGAAGTCACCGTTCATGGTTTGCAACACCGTCTACCGGACAATATCTCCATCACAGAAATCCCACTCGTATGTAGAGATGCCTCGCGAGCCGAGCGCTTCAGAATTTGCACGGAAGGCGGCGGCATGCCGCTATGGACGATTGCTTATCACGATACTTATTTCGAGGAGACGTAGAGGATAGAGCCTATGAACGTAGCTCTTGTTTTGGGAGCGGGTGCAAGCCGTGGCGTTAGCTATGCTCGCGAACGCGAGGTGCCGTCTCCACTCGATAGAGACTTCTTCGATTTGCTGCAACGGTTTGACGCAGATCCGAAGGATCAGGTGTGGGTCGATCAGACATTGCGGTGGGTACAACAACTCCCGGATGAATATTGGCGTTCGATGGAGCGGTCTTTCTACACACTCCATCTGAAAGCGTATCTCCTACGGAAGTTGAACAAAGCTCCCCAAAACAAGTGGGAAGCAAAAGATGACGCAGAGGTCGTTAGCACCTTTGTGAATGCCATTGGTGCACTTCTTCGTAGCGCCCATGGGACTTCAACCTGCGACCACCATCGCGATCTCCTCAAAAAACTTTTTCATAACGACGTGGTTCTTTCGTTCAACTACGACCTTGTCATTGAACGTGCATTGAAAGCGTTGCCACGGTTCAGCTCCGTCCCTTTCGGCGACTGGCTCTACGGATTCTCAAAACGACCAAAACAATGGTTAGGTCCAGCAATCTATAAGCTCCACGGTAGTTTCAACTGGACTATGCCGGAAGAGCAAGATGGCTGTTTCGGGGTTCGCACTAGAGGATGGCCGGCACTAGAAAGTGCCCCAGGTTTCACCCGCTTCAAAAAGCTTGGAACTTCGTATCCTATCTTTCTGCCTTTTTGGGATAAGCAGATCGAGGCTGGACCGTGGCGACAGGTATGGTTGCAAGCATTAGACAAACTCACCGTTTGTGACAGCGTGATCGTTTGGGGCTACTCGCTTCCGCCAACCGATGTCAAAGCGCAACTCATTTTCCAGCATGCTCTCAGAGATAGGGTCATCAACCTTTGCGTTATTGATCCTTCTAGCAGTGTGCGGGATCGCTGGCGCGCGATGTTTCCCGATGCAAGGTTCTGGGAGTTCGACGCTGTGGATAGATTTCTGAGCAGCCCACCCCGTTGGTGGAGAGATCATCCCGATAACGAGGCTGAAGAAGAGTAAAGGACGATACAAAATGGTAGTCGTTGGCAAAACAGATCAGTTTGAGCATCTGTACATGCAAAAATTTCGCAGCTTTGCAGCGCAGTTTGGTCACTTCGTTGAATACGAACGCGATGTCGCTGTACGGGACATCGGATTGCATTTGACCGAACCCCTCGCATCGGGAGGAGTTCAACTCACTACATGCCTCTGCTGGTTCCAAATGAAAGGGATCATGGCAACGACGTTGCCGCAAGATAAAGCGAAAGAAGCCCCCACGTTTAAATACCGCCTGAAAGTGGAACATCTGAGGTTCTGGTATTTGCAGCCGATGCCAACGTACCTTGCGCTTTACATCGAAAGTCTTGATCGCTTTTACGTCCTGAATCTGCAGAAATACGTGGAAGAAAAATGGGGTAAGAATATTTACACCCTGGATCAGGAAACCGTGGACGTCGAGGTCATGCAAAGTAGCGTCTTGGACGCAAGCGCACTCCAGATAATCCTACGAAACAGCACGATTGACGCGTGGTCTAAAGCAATGTCCGCCGAAAAGGACGACGTCCGTCTCTGCCAGAGAGACTACAAAATCATTTGGAGCATTGGCACCGCTGAAAAGCGGAATGTTGAGGTTCGGTTTGAAATATACGACTGGCAAAGCAAGATGCGTGGCGAGGTGCACATCGAAGAGCGGGCTAAAGGTTCCAAGGGAGGCTGGACGATGCTGCGTAATCACTGGCAGTTGGGACTTCGAGCAACCGATGTCGAAGAGATGTATCCTTACCTTGACTTCACTCCGCTTGAAGAGGGAGAAGAACAAAAAGAGTGGGATCCGTTTAATGAAGAAGTGTATTCGCCCTATTGGCCATTCGGACAAGATGAAGACGAGTATCGTCCAACATTTCGCTTGAAGAATGGCCTTATTGCCGCCGGTGACGATTTTAGCGGCGAGTTCCATCAGTACTACATTCTTCCGAAATTGAACGATCTTGGAAGCTCGCTCTTTTCTCTTATTGAAACGCTTCTCCAGATCAAGTTCATTGAAATAGATGAAAAGCCAAGCGGTGAGTTTATGAGTATCGCCCCATGGCACGCTCGCCAAGTCTAGACTTATTGACCGTCAAACAAACCCACTTGAGCGTTTGTTAGCGAGCTTGCACCTATCAGCTCAGCCCGCATCTTGTCCGCAGGCAAAATGCGCAGGAGATGAACAGGTGGCCTTTGTGTCGGTGCCAGGCCATTCTTCATAATGGCGTGACTCAAGGAATGTCGTCATGCGCTCATGAATAGGGGCCATCATTTCGTTTGGATCTCCCGTAAGGATGGCGAAGGTTCGTTCCCAAAGCTCGGTCTTCGGATTTCTCCAGAGCTTCCAAACAGCAGCCATACCGAAGGGCTCTTGCCTTGGGATCGTGAACTCGTACTTCGGCTTCTTCTGCCCCTTTGGCATCTCTGGCCTGACCGATGTTTTGTACCAGTTTGAGTGATAGAGACTGGTTACAAGGAGTTGTATATGCCGAGGGGCAAGAAGCATAGTGCGGAGCAGGTGGTGAACCTTCTTCGCCAGATTGAAGTGGGAGTGGCGAACGGAATCTTATATCCAGTGCGCACGCACTGCTCTTCCGAAGAAGCTGCGAGCTTTACGGCAGCGTTCGATCAAGGCGAAACTATCGTACCGAGAAGCATCACGGAGACATTGGTCTCCGATTTCAAGCTCACAGCCTAAAGGCCAAGCCCAAGGCCCGCGCCGTTCTTTTCTTTAACTGCGAGGTTCTGTAGTGGCATTTGAGTCTTGTTGAACTCGATAGCCGAGGCTTTTGATACGTCGTTACTCAGCTTCGCGGAAAGATTTGCGGCGTCGTTCGTAAAGACCTGAGCATCATGTGATGCACGAGAAACAGACACGTAGGCGAACCGCCCATTGATGAGTCCGGGATGCGCTTCCGTATCCATGTTCACCAAAACCCGTTCGGAAGTCAGCCCCTGCGAGCTGTGAGAGGTTACAGCATACCCGTGGTCGATGTGACGCACTTCTCGCGGGTTGAACGTGACATCTTTGCCACTGTCCATCCGAACTGTCATGCGGTCATCGGAATCGAAATCCTTGAGCGTGCCAAGATCGCGATTTGCAACCTGAAGATCGCGGTTCGGAGCTGTGAATTGAATGCGCTCGCCAATGGCAAACTCGCGCTCGATCTCACGATAGGCAGAGATGCCCCGCAGGCGTGATGGGTCGTAGGTGACGAGTTCGCCGTCCGCTCGCTGCACGGTCACAAGGTTCTCCGGTGGATTTGTAGTAACTACCTTGGCATAGCTACCACCCTCAAGCCCGTGCGCTTTGCTCCCTCGGCTGTAATGCAGCACATCGCCGACTTCGTAGCGTGCGGCCCAGCCGCGGTCTGCGCCTGTCATCTCAGACCGAGACGCGAGCACAAGGAAGGCTCTGTCTTCTGTGGCGAGCGTTCCTTTCTCTTGAAGTTCAAGCCGTATTGCCTGATTGATGGCGCGGCGTGAGGCATTATCGGGCGAGACGACAAGAGTGTTTTCAGGCTGCGCAACATACGCTTTCGCAATCGTCGCTATGCGGGCATCGGTATCAGCAATTTCAACGATGCGTCCCTGCTCTTGAAGCATATGAACTCCGATCGCTATCTCATTCTTCGACAGGTGCTCGACGGCTTGCCGGAGAGCGGGGTTTTTCTGACGAACGATGCGATCCAGCATTGCGGTTTGCATACCTGACTGCTGCAACTGCTCGAATGGCTTGCCCGCTTCCACGCCCTGATGTTGGCGGATGTCTCCTATGAGCAACACCTTGTCATCTGCCCGTATACGCGCGAGAAAATCGCGCATCTGGTCTGTCGATGCCAGTGATGATTCATCGACCATGTACAGATGTCTTTGCGACGGATCGGCAGTGTTCCGGGCACGCGCGAGAAAGCCTTGCAAGGTGTCCGCAGAGATGGCAGCTTCTCGAAGCTGACCCGCCGCTTTAGAGGTTGGAGCAAAGCCCTCCACTACGTAGCCGCTCTGTTCGGCACCCTGCCGGATAACGGCCAGCGTCGTCGTCTTACCGGAGCCTGCGCTGCCCTGAAGACCTTGAATTTGATCGCGTGAGGTAAGGATCTGTTCAATGGCTTTCCGCTGCGTCTGGTTAAGGTGTTCCTGAGACTCGGTGAGTGGGATGGCCTGCTGGACTTGCATGAGCTGCTGGGCTTTGCCCCGCCCATCTCGAACAGCCTGGATGACCTCTTTCTCCGCCTGGATGGTTCCTGCAGTTGTGAAGTGCCTGCCTGCGGAATGCTTGCGGGGCGAGACCTCGCGGAACTCGCCAGACGATACACGCGCCTCGAAGTTCGCATGAACTTCTGGATAGGTCATCTCGCCCATGCCGCGTCGCATGGCATCCACAAGGATTGCGCGTTTGTCGAGAACGGCTTCTCGCTCAAAACCTTTATCTCGTGCAAATGTGAGGACGGCGTTCGCCGTCTTCTTGCTCTCATTCAGCGAATCATGATGGCTTTTGCTTCTACGTCGCTCTTGAGCTGCCGCAACGACAGCTTCCGATTGATTGCCGTACTCGGCGGCAATTTGACGGTGAGTTGCGACGACCTTTTCGGGCGAAAGAATCTGCTTGCCGTCGCGAGTGTTGTGAGCTGCAATCTGTGCCGCTTCCGGCCCGGAGAAGCCACTACGAGCGACGGCCTCCACGATCTGCTGACGGCGTGGACTGGAGGCATCAAGATACTCCTGCGTGTAGCCTTTGATCTCGGGTGCGCCACTTCGACCTGGCTCGATTTGGTAGCCGAGCGATCGGAGCTGGTACGTGAGGTGGGACTGATATACAGCAGTTGCAAACTGCTGTGTCTCGAAGAGACTTCGCGGCTGCAAGGCACGCATCGTCCCGTCGTCGCGCTGAGTCATGTTGAAGACGACAGCATGAGTATGGAGTTGCGGCGCAGCGTATCCGTTCACTGGACGGGCGGTATCATGCTCGAAGGTTGCAGCAACGAACTTCCCGGTGGTTTCGGGTGCGTAGTTGCCGCCTATCCGCGCTTGCGTGTAAGACTCCAGTTCGTTGAGGGCGAACACCACAGCCTTCCGGTGCGCTGCCCTTACTTCGTTGTCTTCCCCCACGAGGGCCGTCAACGATACGGACTTGGGCGCGGAGAATGTCGCATCCCAACCCGCTCGATGCTCAACAGGCGCAACCGTCTGTCCCTCGTCGTCCTTGTACTCGTGCACCGCTCGATGACGTACGAGTTGCTCGCCTGTAGTCGGATGCTGGCCTTCCGAGAGGCGGGAGAACTCTATCGCACTCACAGCAGCGGACAGGCCAAACTCATCAGCCAGCTTGCCGCGCCATTCCCCCTGAATCGTGTCATTCTGCCGCCAGTAATTCTGCTCGGCAGCGGTAAACTCCTTCGCGTGATAGGTTTGGGCTTGCGACGATGACAGCGGCTTGGATATCGTCAGCATGACTCACTCCTATCCCCTCGTAATGAGGTTCTGCACTTCATCGTCGGGCGTCAAAGGAACCTCCGGCTCGATTGCCTCATTCCTGAAGACACTATCGGTAGAGCTAGAAACGGACGGGATCGGCTCCTGCTTCAATTCGGTTGAACCGGCGGCGATGCTGCCGGTCCGCTTGGCCTGATACGGCAGCTTGTCGTCAGGACGTTCGCGTGGCTCGAAGCCTTTTGCAACAACAGGCATATCGAAGTACGGAAACGAAAATCGGGTGACATAGTTCTGATACTTCATGAAGGCATGCAAGTCAGCGAGGCCCGAGATTTCCGACTCCAACACAAGCGGTTCAACCTGACGATCAAGTTGGAAGTTCCGGCCTGCCCTCGTTCCGTCAAAGTGCGTCTCGCGCAGCCGTTCGACTTCTACTTTTCCGATGAACTCGCTCACCCACTGGCCGGCCTTCGGTTCCTTCGTTGTGAGCCAAACAGAGGTCGCTGGCTGCGACAGCATGACCTCCGCAAGATGGCCGTACAGGTACTCAAGCTGGGCCTTACCCTGGAACCCCAGTACCACGGGATTGCGACTCTTGCGTGCCTCGGTGATTGCGGTATGGAGTTGTGGCAACTTCTGCAGGCTGGCGAGTTCGTCGATGACGAACCATACCCGCCGTTGGGAGTCCTTCGGCTCATTCAGGAGCCGCAATACGAGCCAATCGATCCAGAGGCTTTGCAGTGGGCGGAGTGCTTCGCGCTCTGCCGGAAGAGACGTAAGGAAGATCCAGCCTTGCCGCTTCTCCGCCCATTCCGTAGCTGTCCACGATCCGTTACCTTCGCTCACCTTTGGCAAGAGGCGTAGACTATCCGCGACTAGACCGAGAGAGGCCAACACGCCTGCTCTCTGCTGGTGCGCGCGAGAGTCGATCAGGTGTGCGTGTTCTGTTCCTTTCAGCCTTCGGTCAATCTCCTCGGGGTTCGACATCCACTCCACTAACTCATCCGGCGTGGGGCCGTATGCCATGAGGAATGCGAAGATCTTCTGCGGCGACTCGATGAAGAATTCGCCCTTCTTGTCCTGTGGCGGCTGGAAGAGAGAGGCCGCAAGAGCCTTGGCTTCGGACCGGCTGCGCAACTCATCCGCTGGCCCCCAATAGGGGCATCGGTTGTCGAGAGGATTGAGAATGACATCGCCACGTGACGGGTCGTAGAAGCGCTTCACGAACTCTCGCGCCGGATCGTAGACGATGGCAGAGTCCCCGCGACTTTGCACCTGCCGCAGCACCTGAAATATGAGTGCCGACTTGCCGGCTCCTGTGTCTCCGATGATCTGCATGTGCTGGGCTTCTGCACGTGCAGGAATCCTCAACATGGGCTTCATGTCGTTCGTCTTGAAGCCGACTCCATCGCCTTTGATCGTTCTATTGAATTGCTTTGGAGTCAGCATCTCCGGTCCTTTGAGGCGTCGTCCGTACTTCAACTGCTTTTGTCGCTGGACATCCTTGAACATGGCAAACGGCAAGGCGATAAGGAACAGGATGACACCGCTGAGAATCGGAGTCTCGAAGAACTTCCAGGGTGTGGCCCCATCGTAGATGACAGCCCTTAGGTAGACGCTGAAGCGGCGATCTACATAGCTCCGTTCTGGTGCTCGGAAGAGCAACGTATAACCTCGCTCGCGAGCATCTGGCGATAGGGCAAATGGGAGGGCTTGACCGCCTACGCCCTCCGTTCGGCCAAGAGTCACATCGATGTTTGTCGGGGGACTCGGAGCGACGTGTGGGCCACCGATAAAGAGCAAACGGTACGTGCTTCTGTGCATTGGCACCACCGCGCCGAAGGCATAAGACCGTACATAGGCTGAGAGGCAGTACCGCTGTAAGGGCGTGGCTAGATGGATACGGAGACACACGGCGAAGAACGTCACCAGCGCCGCCCCGAAGACCGCCGTGTAGGTGAAGATTGGCATGTGGCGGGGCCAGATGATCGTCTCTTTGCGTCCCCAGACAGTCTTCGTCATGGCGTTACCTCCGGCGCTCGGCTATGAGCTTTGCAGCGAGTTCGTACTTCGTCGTCCCGATGTCGTCCAACAGCTTGTCAAAGCCTTCGGTGCTGAGCTTTTGCCCCGCGAGGAACGGGCGCAGAACATTCACCAGGAGCAGACGGACTCCGAGGATTTCCGCTAACAGCGCCTCGGGACCGAATGGTGTGCGAAGCTCTCGCATGATGAGTTCTCGAAGCCACTCGCTGAGTACCCTCCCGGCATCTTCAGCTGCCGCAACGGCCTCTGTTTCTTCCTGCACCGTCAGCTTCGTTCCGACACTCTGCGTACGTTGGGCGCGGCCTTTGAGACGAGAACGCCTGCTATCCGCGGGGGCTTGAGGATTGAGCATTTGGATCTCCAGATGCGGTTCCTGGGCAGGAACCGCCGATTCAAGAAGCCGCGCTGTTTGTGTCGGTTCGCACAAAGGAACCTTGGTTCCTACGCAGCACCCTATTAGGGGTGGAGTGTCAAAATACACCCGGTGCGCAGCACCGCTGTGGCTCTGCCACAGATGTAGGAGCGGGATCATGCCTTCGATCCCGCCGCAGATGCTGGTGCTTGGGACGCCGATGATGCTGCGGATACCGGCTTCTTCGGAGATGCTTCCGCGCCATCATTGGCATTGCCACGACGCACGCGAAGCGTCGGCGTAATCCGCTGTGCTTCTGGCGACTTCAGATAGTCCTGAAAGTCGCGATCTTTGGCGAAGACATGCTTCAGGGCTTCCTCGACAACGCTGTTCGCTGGAGCCTTGATGAACGCGGCGTATTGATCGACCAATACTGCTGTCGAATCGGTAAGCCGAATCGAGGCGCTGACGTGGCGGGTTTGGGTGACTTCTAGTAGTGGCATTGGGTTCTCCTTTGGGGTTGGAATCAGGCAGACTTTGTGTGGCGAATCATGCGTTGTGCAGTGGTCGCAATCTCCCGCGAACGAGCGCAGCAAAGTGAAGCGGGAAGATCGTTCTCGCGGCGGAACTTCAGCATGGTCAGGACGTCCTCGAATGGCATCCCTTCGAGTAACCATTGACGAGCGGAAGCAACGTCGATGGTGCGCTGCGCATAGTAGAGAGGGGTGGGCTTGTCGGCCCTGCGTTCGGCCAGGATGCGGGTCAGCTTCTTCGCATCCGCACCTCCTGCGAGTTGAGCACATGCCCACGCCCAATCCTGTTCGGAATGGCTGTCTTTATGACCGGAAGAATGACGCGCGTTCCCGCGCTGCGGCACCGCGGCAAACTCTGACATCACCGGCAATCGAAAGTCCGCGGGAGTGTAGGTGGAATTCGAGGAATATTCGACCGCGACGCAGTGCGCGGGAGAATACTTCCGATTGAAGAAACCGGGGATGCGAAGCACCCGGTTGCAATCGGTGCAAGCGGGATCGCCGCCGAAGGCGGATGCGAGCCGCTTGAGCATGTCTTCCTGCATGGCGAAGTCGAATCCTTCGACACGCCAGAGTGCCTGATATTTGCCGGGGGATGTGGACAGGATGGCGGACGGAACCGGCACGCCATCCGACGCCCGAAGCGCAGCGAGCCGGGCGTCTCCGTCCTCATCGATATCGAGGTAGAGATGCTGAATGGAAGCGATGCACTCCTTGGTCCGCTTCCGGCTGCCAGAGCGAAGCGGATTGGCAGCCGCATAGACGTTCGCGCCAGAATGGTTCTGATACGCGAGCCAGCCGAGGTAACGAGGCGCGAGCGCCTGCTCCAGCGTGACCACACGCTGGACGGTTTTTGATGGGTTCTCCGTGCGTAGCAGGAGAGCAATCGTCGAGCCAGGAGCGAAGCTCCGAGCGAGAAAGTCTTTGGCAACTTCGTTCATCGAACCACCTCCATTCCGTTGTTCTTTGCGAGCGCGATGCCACGGGGTTTAGCAGCCGAAGAGGCCGGCTCGATACCGGCCTCCTGCGGCGGAAACGACATCCTTAGTAAGGAATGTCGTCGTCGTTCAGTTCCTCTTCAGAGGTCGCGTCTTCTGCCTCTTCCGCCGCTGCTTTTGCTGCGCGATCCAGTTTCAGAATCGAGTTCACCCGAACCTCCCACACGGTCTGCTCCGTGTCGGTCTTCGTGCTGGTGAACTTGCGGCTGCGGTACTCGCCCTCGACGAGGATGTGTGCGCCTTTCTGAAGCTTGGCGGCGAACTCTCCGAGCTTGCCGAAGACGACGCAACGGTGCCAGTCGGTGTGCTCGATGTACTTGCCGTCCTTCTTGTAGGAAGACTTGGTTGCGAGCGAGAGAGTCGTGAGGCTGCGGTCGCCGTTGGTGCGAACTTCTGCGTCATTGCCGATGAAGCCGATGAGGGTGAAGTTGTTCTTGTACATGGTGGTGATCTCCGTTTCGTTGTATTTCCCGTATCCTGCTCGGGTCACCCTTCGCGAAGCGAGCGAGTGGCCCCTGCTCCCAAGGCCGAAGCTCTGCATTTACGGAGGGTCCGGCGAAGCTGGAAACCGTAACCCGAAGGGCCGCGCAGCGGAAGCAGAAGAGCGAGCCTGCCGCCGGGCGCAGGAAAGGGCCCGAAGCGTGAACCCGTGCAGAGGACGGGATACGAACGGAAGGCACCCATATGCACAACGTCACCCCGTCGCATGGCATGACGCCTCGTTGCTCCAACTGCAGCCCGATTCACAACTGCAATCAAGTCCCGAGAGGACGGCTTCGAGCACACAGACGTGTGCTGCCACCGCTGCATTTCGCAAGCCGGGAACGCCAAGCTGGGCGCAATTGGAGACGAGTTGGGCTGTGCAGCTAACAGAGCCGCATGAAAGACCATCGGAGTGACCTCGGTTCGGGTTGGGATTCGTTTAGCTGGATGCGCCGATATCAGGCGTCGGAGGCACGATAGACCTCCTCGGTGATGAACGACTGTTCCGCGTGGCTGTAACCAGAGACGGTGATGAGTTCCCGGACTCTTCGGCGGCCCCGTGCATCGCGCTCGCAATGCAGTACAAAGTCCACGGCTTTGCCGGTCTGGGACCGGACAAATGCCTGGTCCAAGTTTGTTCTGGCACTCAGGGCCATGTCCGCGAGTCTGTCGAGTGCATCGAGCGCGGAATCTGCGTGCAATGTCGAAAGAGTTCCGCCATGTCCGGTGTTCATGGCCTGTAGCAGGTCGTAGCCGCATTCGTCGCGGATTTCACCCATGATGATGCGGTCAGGGCGATGGCGAAGAGCGGCAGCAACAAGCTGGCTCGGTGTGACAGCAACCTGTCCGGGGATCGCAGCAACAGCCTCCCATCGAACGGCATTCGGATGGGCTACTTTCAGCTCCGCCGGTTGCTCGATCACAACCAGCCTCTCGTGCATTGGAATGTGGTCAAGAAGCGCCTTCATCAATGTCGACTTACCCGACCCGGTCCCGCCGCTGATGATGCCGTTCTTACGCTTATGGATCAGAGTGACGACATCGTCGCGAACGATGGCCGGAAAGCTGCCACTGGCGATCAGCTCATCGCTGGTAAACCAGCGGTTGAACTTCCTCACCGTCAGCGTCGGTCCGTTGATCGAAGAGGGAGAGCCAACGACAGCCACACGGGAGCCATCCGGCATCCGGGTATTAAGGATGGGATTCTGCTGCGTTAGATCTTGCCCCAGGATGCGGGCGACACGCTCTATCGCGGCCTGCAGCCGGTCATTCGTATACGGCATGGAGAGCGGAATATGCTCCACCACGCCGCCTTTATCGGCAAAGACTCCCGTCGTCCCATTAATCATCAGGTCCGAGATAGAGGGGTCAACGAGCAGCGCCCGCAACTCATCCGGGAAGAACGGGAGTATCAGCTCGAAGCTCATCGCGTCGCTCCGCCTACCGGTTGGGCAATGGCGTTGGGATTTGCGGCGGCAGTGCCGGGAGCAACGATGTCCACGGAGACTCGGTTCTCGTGAAACTCGGTGATGGTCAGTCCCAGCGGGTTGATGAACTCATATTGCGGATAAATCTTCGCCTGATCGCTGACCTGCTTCGGATTGAGGTAATAGGTGACAGAACCGAGCCAGTGCTCCGTGCGAGGCTCGTGGGAGTGCTCTTCGGAGAAGATCTTGTCGAAGGTGACAAGCGCCGTTCCACGGGCGATGCGGACGCTCTTCACCATCTCTTCCGACATCGCCGTGATGGTGACATTGCGGACCTGAACGTCGCTCGATTCCACCTGCCCACCCGTAACTTGGGAGACGAGGTGAGCCTGGTTGTCTGCCCCCATAAGCTGCGAAGCTAGCGGCCCCGAAAGGAAGTAGTAATTGAGCGGGTACTTCTTCGCAATCACATCGCGGTTGATGGTGTAGCGGTAGTTTGCCCAATCGGTCAGATACGTGCGGACTTCGCCCTCACGCGGGCTGTAATTGAGGTCCGTGTACTGGATCGCTTGCGCTCGGCCCATCTCGTCGATACGGATGTAACGATTCGCGATAGGACGATGGGCCAGAGAGAAGTTCAACCACATGGAACCGCAGAGCAAGAGGGTTCCGCAGCCGATGATGAGACGGTAGGCTCTGCGCTCTGCGTAATGCGAGGAATAGACTTCATTCCCAACCTGATCAGCGAGCAATGATTGCTCCGGAGTGAGCGAGCGGTCAATGGGTACTGTGTGCGTGGACATGGGGGCTGTTGCTCCTTTCCGAGACTGCCTTGAAGACGACGGCGGCGTAGATAACTCCAGCGATCAATACGCCCAGGAAGAACAGCACCACTAGCGGCTTCCATACTCGACGTACTGTTCTTGATCTGCTGAGCGCACTTCCTGCTCCTAACGCAACGAGAAAGTTCCACATAGTCACGCCCCTCCGCTCTTCAATGCAGCCAGGCTCCCAACTACCCCTGGCGCTGCTGAAGTCAATCCGGCCGCACCGCCAAAGATGGCCTGCGTCATGCTCGGAATGAACAGCATATTGATGATGAACGCGACGAAAACCATTAAGCAAGGAATCAGATTGGCAATCCACATATCCATCGAATAGTTCCCGTTGAAGGTCTGCTGGAGAAAGCCGTTCATAAATCCGGCCCACACGTAGATGAAAGCCGCTGCCACGGCGCGAATCATTGCGAAGGAGATGAGCACGTCAAGGAACTGGAAGAACTTGGCTTTGAAGGTCTGTGTCATCAGCAGCGGCACGAAGACGGGGCCAAACAAGGCAGTCACGCCATAGAGGATGAAAGCACTGCAGTTGATGACGAATAGAATGGCAGATGCCAACCCAAGCATGATCTGCACCAAGACGTAGCAGAGGATCTGAACCGGAGCGGTAAAAGACGGCATCGATGTGCCGTCGCCCGCCGTTTTGAGGAGACTGAGGAGCTGGTCAAGCGAGTGCTGATCGAAGGCCGCAACCATTGCCTGCGCAATGTAGCTGAAAAAGTGGTTGATACCGAAACTAGCACCGGGAAATGGATTCACCCAGTAGTTCAGCAACAGACTGCATACAATGAGCTTCAGAAGGAAGTGCGTAAGGTCACCGGCACGGACGGGGTGATTATGCAGCCTGAACGTCATCGTAGCGGTGTTCCAATTGATGACCATGTTGACCAGCGTAAAAAGCGAGATGGCGCTTAGCTCCGTCCAACCGAGTTGAGTGAGCGCGCCGCCGTTCTGCGTCGTTAGGTTCGTCAGGTTATTGGTGAACTGGTAGAGCCAGTCCATACCCGAGCTTGCGGACGGCAGTGCTTGTGCGAGAACGATAGCGGCACTCATCTTGATCTCTCCCGGATGGGGTTATGGAAGTTAGCTCTTCCAGGTCTTGCTTTCATTGCCTGCGGCGGAGTTGTGCTTCTTCTTGTCTTCCTCGACCTTCTTACGAAACGCCTCGTCTTCCTTCCGGCGTTGCTCTGCGTCGCGCTGCTGCTGTTCGAGAATGGCTGCTGCCTTGGCAGCCTCATGACGTTGGTAGATCGCGGCGCTGGCGATAGTAGCCAGCACCGCAAGGATTGCAATCAACAGTTTCGTGTTGAGGAGTTTCAGCATGGCTCTCCGGTTACGGCAGGTATGTCTGCCAGGTGTTGTCTTCGCTTGCCGCACTCATGTCGTGCGTGGCGTGCTGGGTCTGCACGAAGACTGTTGTATTGAGGTCTGTCGCTGCCGCGTTCCTCTGCTGCATGTTGGTTACCGCCATCTGCGAGGCCAGACATGCTTGCAGCGCGCCCTGGTTCTGCATCTCGGACATGCGCTGGACTTCGGCGGCGTTCAGCAGATTCAGTTGTTGAACCTCGCTGTTGGTCGCGCTGGAGCCGTCAAGCTGGTTAGCTATCAGGGTGCTATTCGCGGTTGAGTTCTGCGTCCGCGCCGACCGGTAAGCTCCTACCGCTGTAATGCAGTCGGGTGATACCGAGTCCGACATTTCGATCATGGCCAGTTGTGCCATCTGCGGGCTGCCTAGCGTCTGTCCTTGAAGGTAGGAAGGCGCACTGGAGTTCACCGGCACTGTGGCGGACTTCCAGCCTGTGGTGGAGGCTGTCGGTGAGTTCGTATTGAATGCAATCGACATGCCGTTTGTCTCGCCGAACATATTGGCGACGTTCACGTTCTTCAACGCAGTCAGCGTGGTTTGCCACTGCTGCTTAAGGGAGAAGTGCTCAATGTTGTTTTTGAGCATGTTGTACTGTGTTTGGAGCGTCGTGAGCTGGGAGACCAAACTCCCGTAGCTCGTTGGATCGAAGACGATGTCTCCAAGTCCGAAGAGAGCGAAGCTCGGCGTAGCGGTCAGCAAGAGTAGGCCGGCTCCGAGGAGCCACTTGCGGTTTTTGGGATTGAGTTTCATCATGCCTCCTGCGATCGGGTTGAACTACATGCACTGCGGGCAGGTCGGGTCCAACCTGTCCAAGGGGAACGGAGGATGCACGCTGCGCTCCATGGCTTCCGTGGATTGGAGGTAAATCCACGCCAACGCATTGCGCCCGGTGGAGGTTGCCACTAGAGCAAGTACAAGCACGACGGCAACTACCGTACTAAGAGCTTCTGCACGCCACGTAGTAAGCGAACGAGTCAACATCTCAACCCTCCTCCGCGAGTTGGCGAGCAACCTGGGGGATGAGTGCGACCCATTCGGCGCCGCTGCGCTCGATAGCCTGGGCGATGGTGTAGTCGATCTCGGCAAGCCAGTCAGCACGATTGAGGACAAGAGCCACAGCGACTCGCTCGCCAGTGGACTGCACAATCGCCCACCGCTCTTCGCGTCGCGGGCCTTGCGTAAAAGATGTTCGTAGCGGTCGTTCATCGATGTGCCCTTTCAGAGCGTGGGATCGACGCGATGCTCTGCGTAGGACGGAATCAGGATGTCGCGTCCGATGTAGACACGGGCACGCGAACCCTCTTTGAGCGTGATAACCGGAAGCCGATTGAGAAAGTGATTGAGCACCTGTTCGCCCTCGGCGGCGGTTTGCTCAGAGATGCCGTTGCGGATCTGAGTGGAAGGTGTAAAGACACTTCCGTTGTTTCCGATCTGAGCGAGGCCGCCTAGTCCTCCTATCGCTGCGGCTGCCCCGAAGGCCATCAGGTATCCGTGGTCAACCTTGGTGGCGAGTCCGGTCGTTCCGATCTGGTCAAGGCCAAGGTATTTGTCGAAGTCGAGGGAGAAACCATCTGGGCAG
>Ga0070679_100000287_pt1 | contig 42861 bp, 33 predicted proteins | sample KBSC63BmetaG_FD_65652 | JGI IMG/M metagenome (GOLD analysis project Ga0070679, IMG submission 65652) | Corn rhizosphere microbial communities from Kellogg Biological Station, Michigan, USA - KBS C6-3B metaG | ecosystem: Host-associated > Plants > Roots > Rhizosphere | place: USA: Michigan... | reverse complement strand
CCCTGTATTCCTCTGAACAGCAGAAATACAATTCATCATCGATGGCAGCAAAGGGTATTCCTTCTGATGCTTTCCAGTTCTACAATCTTGGACAGGCAACGGGTGAAATTACTGTAGATCCGAATGGGCAAAGTTATAATTTGTGGGGATTAACATCCTTAATGGGACGTATAATGTATTCTTATGATAACCGTTATATGTTGTCAGCAACTGTGCGCTCTGATGCATCTTCAAGGCTGGCGCCCGGCCATCAGTGGCATACTTACCCTGCTGTATCTGCCGGATGGAACATCACCAATGAGTCATTTATGAGGGATATAACCTGGCTAAATTCATTGAAACTGAGGGCCGGTTATGGGCAAACCTCCAACCAGGCAATTGCCCCTTATGCAACCCTTGGCGTTTTAAGCACCCGCCCATATAATTTCGGAGAGGATAATTATGCAACAGGATATTATGTTACCCAGCTACCCAATCCTAGCTTGGGATGGGAGTACTCTGAGACATGGAACTACGGCCTGGACTTTTCGCTTTTTCACAATCGTCTGTCTGGTACTATTGAATATTATACAACCAATACCAAAGATATTCTGCTGGGTGTTAGCTTGCCTCCTACCTCCGGTGTAAGCAGTTATACAGCAAATATTGGACAGACCCAGAATAAGGGCTTCGAAATTACTCTTAATGGTACAATAATAGACGGAGGCCGCGATGGATTCACGTGGGATGCCGGCTTCAACCTTTATGCAAACCGCAATAAACTAATAGCGCTTGCTTCAGGAGCAACAAAGGATGAAGGCAATGGCTGGTTTGTAGGTCACAACATCAATTCGATTTACGATTATCAGAAAATAGGATTATGGCAAGAGAAAGATCCTTACCTCGATATACTGGAACCGGGTGGAAAAGTTGGTATGATTAAGGTAAAATATACTGGCGATTACAATGCAGATGGTTCGCCAAAAAGAGCAATCAATGCAGACGACCGGCAGATTATGGATGTTGATCCTAAATTCTTGGGAGGCTTTAATACCCGGTTAGCTTATAAAGGATTCGACCTGACAGTCGTAGGTATTTTTCAACATGGGGGTATTCTTGTAAGTTCCCTTTATGGATCAGGAGGATACCTGGATAACCTTACCACCCGCAACAACAATGTAAAGGTAGATTACTGGACACCTGAGCACACGAACGCAAAGTATCCAAATCCTGCCGGTCCCTTAAGCGGAGATAATCCAAAATATGGAAGTACCCTGGGTTACTTTGATGCATCATACTTAAAGTTTAGAACTATTTCCCTGGGTTATGATTTTAACCGGAGCTTGATTAAAAACTCTGATATTAAATTACATGCATATTTCACGGTGCAAAATCCATTTGTGTTATTCTCGCCCTATAATAAAGAGTCTGGTATGGATCCGGAAACCAATTCTTATGGTAACGAAAATGCGGCGGTTCCGCTATCATACAGCTTAAGGCGTATCTTAACTATAGGTACCAACACTCCGTCAACCCGTAACTATATCGTGGGCATTAATCTATCATTTTAAATCATTAATAATATGAAACATTTGAAACTAAGAGCTTTTGCAGGATCAGTAACACTTATCTTGTTACTCTTATCAGGTTGCTCAAAAATTCTGGAAGAACAGCCTCGCAGTTCCTTTACACCTGATTATTTTAAAACAGAAAACGGCGTTTTGGGAGGCATAACGTCATTATACGCTCATTTACGTAATATATACGGGCAGGCATATTATTATAACGCATGCCTCACTGGAACAGATGAAGCAACATATGCTCAAAGTGCGGACGGAAACTTCAAAGATATGGACATGTCAAATGCAGGAAAGGTTAGTTCTACCAGCTTTCCTACAAGCATCCCGTGGGGTGAATCATTTTCGGATATCAATACAGCCAGCGGTATTATTGAAAACGCTTCGGATGTTGGTATTGCAGCGCCATTAATTGCAGAGGCAAGATTCTTCCGGGCATTCGATTATTTTTTATTAGTGCAAACTTATGGAGGAGTTCCTTTAGATTTAGGTGCAGGTGAGCTAAAGTTCAATACAAACCCGGTAAGAGTTTCGGTACGTAACACAGTACCTGAAGTTTACACTAAAGCCATTTTTCCAGATTTGTTAACTGCTGTGAATGATTTACCGGAAGCGGGACGTGTAACTGGTGGCTTAACAAAAACAGCCGCCCGCCTTTACTTATCAAAGGCCTACCTTACTTATGCCTGGTGGCTTGAAAATCCTAATAGTATTCCTACTTATCCGGAAGCTACCCGTACAGATCCGGATGGACATGATGCAAAATGGTATTTTCAGCAAGCTTATGATATAGCAACCACTGCTATTGATAATCCAGGACCTTTTGCCCTACAGCCTACTTATTATGATGTAAATGTTGGATCAAATGATCGCAACAGTGAAATCGTGTTATATGCAGATCATACTCAATCAAGTGAATTTTACAATGGAGGTAGCTTAACTTATGGCAGTGGTGGCGCACCTGATAATTTTGCCGTTTGGATGCTTACCTGGAATTATACACTGATTAGAAGTGGCAAGGATGCATCGTGGGGTGGAACTGTCAGCTCTGTTCAGCGTGAAGCATCCCAGGATTTGGGCCGGCCATGGACACGTATGGCTCCTACAATCAATGTGATCGAAAATACATTTGCTGATAAAACAAATGATTCCCGCTATGATGGAACTTTTGTTACTGTTTACCGTGGAAATTGGCCTAAGGCTGGCGACGGAACACCTGTTTATTATAATGCAAATAATCTCCCTGTTCATCCGGGCGATCCAATACTTACATTTTTGGATTCCGAACCCACTACTGCCATTGATTATGCTGATTGGGCAAGCAAGAGCAATGTAGGTGCCGGAGCACTGCCCGGAAGAGCTGATTTTGTAATATCGCCGGAAGGTATAAGCAGGTTAAGATATCCGGGGCTTTGGAAGCTTGGCACTTACCGTACTGATAATGCTGATGGATTAGGACAGCCGAATGCTGCCAGTACCCGTCCTTTCAACATTGCAAAATTCTCTGAACTATACTTTATCGCTGCAGAAGCTGCTGTGAAAGGTGCAACTACACAAGCCGGCAAAAGCGCAAGAGAATTGATTAATGTAATTCGTGCACGGGCTGGCAAATGGAGATTTGATAACAACGGAAATTCAGAAAAAATTGAAGACAATAGTGCTGCAATGGTTGCTGCCACACCAAGTGATATTGATGTTAATTATATTTTGGAAGAACGTTCACGTGAATATTATGGCGAAGGATATCGCTGGTATGATTTAGTACGTACTCAAAAATGGGCAGAACTTTCTTCTACTTATAGAATTGGCGGAACAGGAATTAGTGATCATACACCGGTAACGATAACCCGTTCCATCGAACCTTTTCAATACCTGCGGCCTATACCGCAAGGGCAGATTGATGGCATGGAAATGACGGACGCCGAGAAAGCCGCATATCAGAATCCCGGATATTAAAAGATAATGAATGATGATTAAAAGATTTGGCTGTTCAAATCAGGCAGCCAATCTTTTTTAGAAGCCATGCATATATCTTTAATTTGACTGAATGAATAAATGCAATCAAAAAATTTGTTCTTTTTAAGTTGAAGGACAGATATGGTATTAGACATAGATCAAAAAAATCGGCTTTCAATATTTTGCCTGCAACAAGATATAATCTTTAGTAGGAAGTAATAATCCACTTCCTTGTTGATGTGATGAGACAAAATTTGTGACGTTATATAAGACGTTATTTAAAAATTATGGACTCTGAAGAATTGTCCTGTTTAAATGCATCTTTTCAATTACTTTAGCCATAAAAAATATTATTATCAACATTTATAAAAAAAGAAAATTTGGATAACTATTGAAAAATTTTCTAAAAAATTAAATACAACGCGTTATGAAAATAGTATCAGGAACTAATGAGTTTTTTAAAAACCTTCCTCAAATAAAATACGAAGGCCCCGAAAGCGACAATCCTTTTGCTTTCAAATGGTATGATGAGAATAAAAAGGTAGCAGGTAAAAAAATGAAAGAATACCTGCGGTTTGCATGTGCTTATTGGCATTCATTTGTAAACAATGGCAGTGATCCGTTTGGCGAAGGCACACACATTTTTCCATGGAATGAAAAAAGTGATGCTGTTGAAAGGGCAAAAGATAAAATGGATGCAGCCTTTGAATTCATTACCAAAATGAATCTTCCTTACTATTGTTTTCATGATGTGGACCTGGTAGACTATACCAATGATGTGGCCGATAATGAAAAGCGTTTGCAGGCAATTACAGATTATGCAAAACAAAAGCAAAATCAAAGTGGAGTAAAATTATTATGGGGAACAGCAAATCTTTTTTCACACAAAAGATATATGAATGGGGCTTCTACCAATCCGGATTTTCATGTGCTGGCTCATGCAGGCGCACAGGTGAAAGCCGCCCTGGATGCTACTATTAAATTAGGAGGAGAAAATTATGTTTTCTGGGGAGGAAGAGAAGGTTATATGTCTCTTTTAAATACAAACATGAAAAGAGAACAGGAACATCTCGCAAAATTTTTACACACAGCAAAAGACTATGCAAGAAAAAATGGTTTTAAAGGAACTTTTTTTATTGAACCGAAGCCATGTGAGCCTACAAAACATCAGTATGATTATGATGCGGCAACAGTTATCAGTTTCTTACGGCAATACAATCTGATGGAAGATTTTAAATTAAATATTGAAGTAAATCATGCCACACTTGCCGGCCATACTTTCACGCATGAATTGCAGGTGGCCGCCGATGCAGGTTTACTGGGAAGCATAGACGCAAACAGGGGCGACTATCAAAATGGATGGGACACCGACCAGTTTCCAAATAACCTTAATGAAATAACCGAAGCAATGCTGATCATAATCGAAGCAGGTGGTTTCCAGGGAGGTGGTATTAACTTCGATGCAAAGATCAGGAGAAATTCTACAGATGCCGAAGATCTTTTTCATGCTCATATTGGTGGCATGGATACATTTGCAAGAGCATTAATTACTGCTGATAATATTCTGAAAAAATCAGATTATAAAAAATTAAGAAAAGCGCGCTACGCATCTTTTGATAATAGTAAAGGAAAAGAATTCGAAGACGGGAAACTATCATTGGAAGACCTTAGACAATATGCTATTGACAAAGGAGAACCTAAAACAATAAGTGGCCGCCAGGAATACTATGAAAATATTATCAACCGATTCATTTAAGTATTTTTTTTAATAATAAAAACTCATACTATGCACTTTCTTGGAACGGTTGATTTACTTTTTGTAATTCTTTACCTTCTTATTATTGCCGCAGTTTCTGTTTGGTCTATACGAAAAAGCAAAGCATCCCCTTCGGATTATTTTTTAGCGAACCGCAATCTTGGGTGGTGGGTTATAGGCGCTTCCATTCTTGCTTCGAATGTAGGCTCAGAGCATATCGTGGGCCTTGCTGGTACAGGAGCAACTTCGGGTCTGGTAATGGGCCATTATGAAATGCATTCCTGGATCGTGCTTGTTTTAGGCTGGCTGTTTGTTCCGTTTTATATGCGAAGCATGGTGTATACAATGCCGGAGTTTTTGGAAAGACGTTTCAATGCAAAGTCGAGAAGATTATTGTCATTAATACAATTGTTAAGTTATGTAATTGCAAAAGCCTCAGTAACCATTTTTGCAGGAGCGCTTGTATTTAATTCTTTTCTTGGAGTCAACTTTTGGACAGGAGCTATTATTCTTGTAATCATAACTGGTATCTATACCATACTTGGTGGCTTGCACACAGTAATGTACACAGAAGCGATACAGGCATTTGTATTAATGTTTGGTTCCGCCGTGTTATTGTTTATAGGGTTAGATAAAGTGGGTGGATGGCATAATTTATTAAATTCAGTACCGAAAGAAAAACTAAATATGTTTCGCCCTTTAAGTGATCCGGATTTCCCATGGCTTGGGATCACCTTCGCGGCGCCTATTGTAGGTGTCTGGTATTGGTGTACAGACCAGCACATTGTGCAACGTTGCCTTGCTGCTCGCGACGAGAGGCAGGCAAGGAGAGGGACTATATTTGCAGCCTATCTAAAGTTGCTACCCTTCTTCATATTTTTAGTACCCGGCTTAATTGCTGTAGCTCTTGTTCACCAGGGAAAGCTCACGCTTACTGATAATGATGCCGCTTTTCCAACATTAGTTAAAGCATTGATGCCACTTGGCTTAAGAGGTCTGCTGGCTGGTGGTTTGCTGGCTGCACTGATGAGCTCACTTGCTTCTGTTTATAATGCGTGCTCCACTTTATTTACGATGGATATTTATCAAAAAATGAAACCGGAAGCGAGTGGAAAGGAACTCGTGAAAGTGGGGCGTATTGCTACTGGTGTAGTGGTGTTGCTTGGCATGGCGTGGATTCCACTCATGAGCAGGATATCCGGAACGCTTTACCAATATCTTCAAAGCGTACAATCTTATTTAGCTCCTCCAATCGCTGCAGTTTTTTTATTAGGTGTATTTTTTAAACGCATTAATGGTACCGGAGCGCTCACCGGCATGGTGGTCGGTTTTATAATAGGAATAATAAAGCTAACATTAGAACTTTTTCAGAACGATTTAACAGGCATACTTCATGAATTTGCAACAATCAATTTTCTTTATTTCTGCATTTTATTATTCCTGTTTTCCATTGCATTAATGGTAATTGTAAGCCTGCTTACTCCAAAACCGGATGAAGCCAAAATAAACGGATTAACTTTTGCAACCACAGTAGCTGCGGACAAGGCTGCAAGCCGTGCAAGCTGGAATAAATGGGATGTGATCCTTTCTTTAATTGTTGTAGCAATTGTAGTTTCCATTTTCGTGTACTTCTCACCGTTAGGAGTTGCGGGATAGTAATCAATGTCAGAAGGCAGTTGAATAATTAATCGTATTGAAGAATATATTTTTACTTGCTTGTCCTCATCAACAGAAACAACATAAAAAACCTTTAAGAGATTACATTACTAAGGTGGATTTATAAGAAAATAAAGAACTATGTTATTATTAGGAATCGATATCGGCACATCGTTTATAAAAGTTTCTGTGGTAGATGCAGCCACACAACAATCCATTGCAACTGCGCAATACCCTGACGCAGAAAATCCCATTATTTCTTTACAACCTGGTTGGGCAGAGCAATCTCCTGAAATGTGGTGGGGACTAACAGTGGCGGCTATACGAAATTTAAACAGTAGTAATAAATTTGATTCAAAAGATATTTCGGCAATTGGCATTTCCTACCAAATGCATGGCCTGGTAGTAGTTGATAGAGGCCAAAAAGTGTTGCGTGACAGCATAATCTGGTGCGACAGCCGGGCCGTTGAAATTGGCGAAAATGCCTATCATTCAATCGGAGAAGAGAGCTGTTCTTCGTGCTTATTAAATTCACCGGGAAATTTTACTGCGTCAAAATTAGGTTGGATAAAAAATAATGAGCCGGAAGTTTACGAGAAGATTGACAAAATAATGCTGCCAGGCGATTTTATTGCAATGAAATTAACCGGTAAAATCACAACAACTTCATCTGCCTTATCAGAAGGGATTTTATTTGATTTTAAAAAAGATAACATCTCCGCTGATGTAATGAATTATTTTGATTTTAATGACTCTATAATTCCCGATGTGCATCCTTTATTTTCATCTCATGGAAAGATATTACCAACAATTGCAAACCAACTTTCTTTAAATGAAAACGTTTCTGTAACATATAAAGCAGGCGACCAGCTAAACAATGCATTATCATTAAATGTCTTAAAGCCAGGCGAAGTGGCAGCAACAGCAGGCACTTCAGGCGTTATCTATGCAGTTACCGATGAATTGTTCAATGACAAATTTTCAAGAGTAAATGCTTTTGCTCATGTTAATCATACGGTAATGGACAGGCGATTAGGCGTTTTGCTTTGCATTAATGGAACGGGAATTATGAATAGCTGGATTAAGAAAATGTGTGGAGACGGGTTGAGCTATAATGAAATGAATTCTATGTGTTCAAACGTTGAACCCGGCAGCAACGGATTATTTATTCTTCCCTTTGGCAATGGCGCAGAGCGCATGTTACAGAATAGAATTGTTGGTGCTCATATTAACAACATTGATTTAAACAAACACTCAAAAGCACATATTTTCAGAGCAGTTCAGGAAGGAATTGCATTTGCATTTCGTTATGGGTTAGATATTATGAGAGAAAATGGATTGCATCCAACTGTTATCCGTGCAGGTAGAGCTAACCTGTTTTTCAGCGATGTTTTCGTTGAGTCGTTTGTAAATGCAACAGGTGTTACTGTTGAATTATATGAAAATGATGGGAGTGTTGGAGCCGCATTAGGTGCCGGAATTGGCGCCGGAATATATACAACTTCTAAAGAAGCTTTCAGCCAGTTTAAACCATTAAAAAAAGTTGAACCTACAAATACGAAACTGTATGATAAACTATATGGAACCTGGAAAAATCTTTTGGATTGTATCTAAAACAATAGGCTATTGCCCGAAGATTTTCTCTGCATTCTTTGTTGTTTGTTCAGCCACTTCTTCAATTGAAATATTTTTTATCTCAGCAATTTTTTGTGCAATGTATTTTAAATAGCTGCTTTCATTTCTCTTTCCTCTAAAGGGCACTGGCGTTAAATAAGGAGCATCTGTTTCTAAAACAATATGATTAAGATCTATGTCTTTTAGAATTTCTGCAAGGCCAGAGTTTTTATAAGTAACAACTCCGCCAATTCCAAGAAAAAAATTTTGATCTATGATATCTCTTGCATTTTGCTGCGTTCCGCCGAAACAATGAAAGATACCCGTTAATCCTTTTCCCTTGTATGATCTTATTACATTAATAGTTTCCTGCATAGCATTTCGTGTATGCAATACTAACGGTATTTTATATTGCAATGCCCATTCTGCCTGTATTTGCAAGCTTTCATATTGCTCCTTTATAAAAGTTTTATCCCAATAAAAATCCAATCCCGTTTCCCCTATCGCCGCAAATTTTCTCTGCATTAAAAGATGTTCAACTTTATTTAATTCATCTTTATAATTCTCTTTTACTGAACATGGATGCAACCCAGCCATAGTAAAACACTTACCCGGAAATTTTCTTTCAAGCTCCAGCATGGAATTAGTTTCAGCACTGTCAATGGCTGGGAGAAAAAATTTTGTGACACTTTCTTTTTCTGCACGGTCTATAACGTCCGCAATATCCTTTTGAAATTCTTCCACATATAAATGTGTATGCGTATCTATCATTTTCATCAGGCAAAGAAAATAAATTTAACGCGGTATTAAACTCACACATGCAACATATCATATAACTGTTTTAATACGATCGTCATCTTAAACATTTATGAAGCAAGCAAATCAAAATTTGATGACACATCAAGTATCATAATGAAAGTTTAGTCTCTGGGTCCAGGAAACGATATGAGTGTTAATGTATATACAGCAAATGCAGATGGGGCGGAAATATTACCAGGGGATGCTACAAGGCTGTTCTTAATTGGCGATGGACTTGCGATATACCCTACTGTTACAATAAATGGCGTTAGACATATTATCATCCTACATAAATAAAATTGTTGTTGATTTGTTAAAAATAAATTGTTAACTTCACAACAGTTTTCATAGGGTACGGATTAAAAACGGGCCTGGGTATCTACCCCGGCCCAATTTTTTTTATGAGAAGGGCAAAACTTTAAATACAAAACCTTTTTCAGAAAAAAAACGCAACACTAATGGCAAGGCATATTGCAGCCTGGGTAAAGCTTTCAGGCTATCATGAAAAACAATTATAGAACCCGCCTTTGCATACTTCACAACATTCAGATAGCAATTTTCAGGCGTAATTTTTTCATCGAAATCCCCGCTTAGCACATCCCACATAATTGTTTTTAATTGAAATTTATCTTCCTGCAAAGCTTTCATTTGAAACTTTGTTGCCCTTCCATAAGGCGGCCTGAAAAATGGAGAGTCGATAATATCGGCTGCCTGCTTTATATCATCAAGATATTTTTTATCAGCAGTCTTCCATCCATTCAGATGATTGAAAGTGTGATTGCCGGGCCTATGGCCTTCTGAAATTATTTGCTTGTAAATATCAAAATGTTCTTTTACGTTTTTGCCGATGCAAAAGAAAGTTGCTTTGGCATTAAACTTTTTAAGTTCATCCAAAACAAATTGAGTAACCTGCGGATGAGGGCCATCGTCAAAAGTCAGATATATTTCATTTTCCTTTGTTTCCATATTCCAAATGCATTCAGGATACAATTTTTTTAGAAGCGAAGGCGTTTTTACCAAATAAAACATTAGAAAATATATTTTTTATGAATTAAACAACTGAATATAAGATTCGTCTTAAGATTTACTAAAATTATTTTAAAAATTACTTTATGAGACTAAAAAACTTGCTTATTGTATCTGCGATTATTTTTTTTACATGTGGGATTATTTCCTGCAAAAAAGACAACAACAACAGCACTACAACAGACACTGCTACTGAAACAAAAGCTCAGGCTGATGACCAAAGTTTTTTTTCTAACGAAACAGACCTCGCCACAAATGATGCAAATGCATCTTTTAATTCTTATGCAGGCTCTGCAACTCAAACTCCTGTCGGTATAGAAACCCCACCGGGATTTATGCTCCCGTGCGATGCAAGTATTGCTGTTGACACCGCAAGTATCCCTCACACTATTACCATTAATTATAATAGTAATAATTGTAACCTAACAAGAAATAGAACCGGAACCATTATTATTTCATTTCCTCAGGGATTTAAATGGAGAGAAGTGAATACAGTGTTAACCGTTCAATTTGTAAACTTTAAAGTAACCCGAAATATTGACAAGAAAAGCGTTGTTATAAATGGCACCAGAACCATCACAAATGTTTCGGGCGGCCTTTTGAAAAATCTTGCTACTACCGATAGCATTGTTCATAAAATCGATGATACAAATATGTCTGTTACTTTTGATAATGATAAGCAACGCACTTGGGAAACGCATTTTACAAGAGTATTTAAATATAATAATGGTATTGTGATTTCTACAACCGGTGCTGTAAGTGGAACTAACAGGTTTGGCAATACTTTCACTTCAACTATCACTCAGCCATTAGTGGTAAGTCAAAGTTGCAATTTTAATTTAATTAGCGGCCAGGTGCAGCACACCGGCGCTAATATTACAGCGACCGTAACATTTGGACTCGATTCTTCCGGTAACCCCGTTAGTAGTTGCCCGCTATTGCTTTACTATCAGGTAATTTGGACACGACCTAATGGAACTTCTCTTACCTACATAGGGCTGTACTAATAATATTAAGCTGAAATGAATAAAAGCCACAGCACATCGTTGTGGCCTTTTTATTTTCAAGCGGTCCAGATAAGTTATATCTCCTCTTTATCTTTACAGCATGAAAAAAGTAAGAGTAAGGTTTGCCCCAAGTCCCACAGGCGGGTTGCATTTGGGAGGAGTGCGTACCGCATTATACAATTATTTATTTGCCAAAAAACATCAGGGAGATTTTGTATTAAGAATTGAAGATACCGACCAAAACAGGTATGTAGAAGGTGCAGAACAATATATAATTGATTGCCTTAGATGGTGTGGTATTGTACCTAACGAAGGCCCGCATAACGAAGGTGAATATGCACCGTATCGCCAAAGTGAAAGAAAACATCTTTACAAAGAATATGCGCAAGAACTGGTAAAAAAAGGACATGCTTATTATGCCTTTGATACGCCTGAAGAGATAGAAGCTCTAAGAGAAAAATTAAAATCTGATGGAAAAACTAATCTTCAATATGGCTACCATGTGAGAAATGAAATGCGAAATTCTCTTTCTCTTCCTGCGGAAGAAACTCAAGCCTTATTAAAAGTAGATTTCCCCCATGTTATACGTCTCAAAATTGAACCGAATGAATTTGTTCAATTTAAAGATATGATAAGAGGCGACATAGAAATGGACACAAATACTATAGACGATAAAGTTTTATTAAAGGCAGATGGCATGCCTACTTATCACCTTGCCGTAGTTGTTGATGATTACCTGATGAAAATAACGCATGTTTTTCGTGGTGAAGAATGGCTGCCAAGTGCACCGGTTCACGTCCTTTTATGGAAATATCTTGGTTTGGAAAATCACATGCCGCATTGGGCACATTTACCCTTAATATTAAAACCTGATGGAAATGGTAAATTAAGTAAAAGAGACGGCGAAAGGCTTGGTTTTCCTGTATTTGCTATGGAATGGAAAGACGCTAATACAGGTGATCTGATGAGGGGTTTTAAGGAACTCGGCTTTTTGCCGGAGGCATTCATAAATATGCTTGCAATGCTTGGGTGGAATGATGGAACAGAAAAAGAAATTTTTACATTGGATGAATTAGCAGAGCATTTTTCTATTGACAGAGTACATTCAAGCGGTGCTAAGTTTGATTTTGAAAAGGCAAAATGGTTCAATCATGAATGGATAAAAAAATCAGATGTACAAAAGTTATTACCCTATGTTGAAGAAATTTTTAACTCACGGGGAAGCGTACACGAAGATAAAAAAAAATTGCTTCATGTAATAGAGCTTGTAAAAGATCGGTGTACTCTGCTAACAGATTTTTGGGAACAGGCGCAATTCTTTTTTATTGCACCACAGGAAATTGATAGTGCTTCAATACTTCCCAAATGGGATGAAAATAAAAATCTTTTCTTTAATGAGTTAATAAAAACATACCAGCTTATAAGTATGTGGAATCATACAAATGCTGAAAATTCTTTCAAAGAAATTGCAGCAGCAAGCCGCATCAAGCCTGGAGAACTTATGCTGCCGTTTCGTATAATGCTTGTAGGTGGTAAGTATGGACCCGGTGTGTTTGATATTGCGACAACATTAGGAAAGGATGAAACCATTAAAAGAATAGAACATGGATTATTTTTATTAAAGGCAGAATAGTTTCATGAAATGAAGTTTAACTTTAGATAAATGAAATCTTCATCCGCAAATAAAATACAACGCCCAATACGTGTGCTGGTCGCTAAAGTAGGCCTTGATGGGCATGACCGGGGTGCCAAAGTTATAGCCACTTCTCTTCGCGATGCTGGCATGGAAGTAATTTATACTGGCCTCCGGCAAACTCCTGAAATGGTTGTGAATGCCGCCTTGCAAGAAGATGTAGATGCAATAGGTGTAAGCATTTTATCAGGTGCCCATAATACAGTTTTCCCAAAAATATTACGGTTGCTAAAAGAAAAAAAAATGGATGACGTATTACTTACAGGCGGCGGAATTATTCCGGAAGATGATATGAAATCACTGAATGAATTAGGCGTGGGAAAATTATTTCCGCCTGGAACACCTACTACAATTATCGCTGATTATATAAAAAAATGGGTCAACGAAAACAGAGACTTTTAATCTTAATCACGATAAAAATCGGTTAGTGATTGCTTTTTTGAACTTAAGACTTATCAATAAAATAATCCCATGAATTTTTCAACAATAAAAACCTCTCTTGATAATAATATTCTTACAATAATTATAAATCGCCCTGAAAAGCTAAATGCTCTTAACAAAATAGTTCTGGATGAGCTGGAGCAGATAATACAAACAGTTTATGACGATAAAAAAATTAAAGCAGCGATTATAACCGGTGAGGGAAACAAAGCTTTCATTGCCGGGGCAGATATATCAGAATTTACAGAAGTAAGTGATAAGCAGGGTGCAGACCTGGCAAAAAGAGGGCAGCAGATATTTTTTAAAATTGAAAATTGCATTAAGCCTGTAGTTGCTGCTGTTAATGGATTTGCACTCGGCGGCGGCTGCGAACTGGCAATGGCTTGCCATTTCAGGTTGGCAAGCGATAATGCAAAATTTGGCCAACCTGAAGTGAACCTTGGATTAATTCCAGGGTATGGAGGCACACAGCGTTTAACCCTGCTCGTTGGAAGGGGCAAAGCAATGGAACTAATGATGAGCGGCGCTATGATCGACGCAGCAGAAGCAAAAGATCTTGGACTTGTAAATTATGTTACCAAATCTGAAAATCTTATTGAAAAAACCAGGCAAATTTTAAATGTTATCCTTGCAAAATCTCCTGTGGCAGTTTCAAAAGTAATAGCCGCTGTCAATGCTTTCTATCAAACTGATAAAAACGGATATGATGAGGAAATAAAACTATTCGGAGAAGTCTTTACTTCTGATGATAAAAAAGAAGGAACTGCTGCGTTTATTGAAAAGAGAAAACCTTCTTTCAAAGATGAATAGATATTAAGCCGATAATTACATCCTGTAAATTAAATTACCTTTGAAAAAATGAAAATTGCAATAATTGACAAAATTTTTTTGTTATTATTTTCAGTAATAATTTTATTTACTGCATTCTGGATATATCATACGCATACATTACTGCAAGATAGCGAGTCCCCTACCCGCGTTGTAAGATTATTTGATCTCAACAATGATTTGTTATATAATATTGTTACTATTTTTTCGATACTCTTGTTATTGGTGTCTAATCTTTTTTATTGGCGCAACGGGAGGCCAATTTATTTTTTATGGAGTGTATTATATTTTATAGCAGGAATCATTTCTTTAACCATTTTGGAAGACGCCCGCTTCTATTATACAAAACAAAAAGGTTTATGGGATGGAAAAATTTCTTCAGGCGTCATTGTGTCGGCGTATTTAATAGCAATACTGATTGTAATTACACTTATCAACTTATTTATTATAAGTTATATAAGAAGAAGGCAATTACAGAAAAAAAGGAAACTTTAATACTAATTAAAAAAAGATAAAAATTATTCATAACAAATTCACTAAAAAAATGGAATATAGGATTGAAAAAGATACGATGGGAGAAGTGAAAGTGCCTGCTGGTGCATATTACGGAGCACAAACACAAAGAAGCATTGAAAATTTTAAAATTGCCCGCGATATAAACAAGATGCCTAAAGAAATTATCAGGGCATTTGCTTATTTAAAAAAAGCGGCAGCCATTACCAATTTCGATGCCGGTGTTTTATCCAAAGAAAAATGTGAATTGATAAGCAAAGTTTGCGATGAAATTCTTGCAGGAAAATTAGACGATGAATTTCCTTTGGTAGTATGGCAAACTGGTAGCGGCACGCAAAGCAATATGAACGTGAATGAAGTAATTGCTTATCGTGCGCATGTGCTAAATGGCGGCAAGTTAACAGACAAGGAAAAAATATTACACCCTAATGATGATGTGAATAAATCACAATCGAGCAATGATACGTTTCCCACGGCGATGCATATTGCCGCCTATACAATTTTAAATGAACTTACACTACCTGCCATTGAAAACCTTAAAAATACTTTGGCAGTAAAAGCCAAAGAGTTTATGCATATTGTAAAAATTGGCCGCACTCATTTTATGGACGCCACGCCATTAACATTAGGGCAGGAATTTAGCGGTTATGCGTCACAGTTAGACCATGGATTAAAAGCAATTAAAAATACACTTGTGCATTTAAGTGAATTAGCTCTTGGCGGAACTGCAGTGGGCACAGGAATAAACACACCTCCCGGGTACGCAAAAAATGTTGCTGAAACTATTGCTGAACTTACCGGACTTCCTTTTAAAACTGCTGAAAATAAATTTGAATCGCTTGCTGCACATGATGCAATTGTAGAAGCGCACGGAGCATTAAAAACAGTTGCTGTAAGCCTTATGAAAATTGCCAATGATATAAGAATGTTGTCGTCTGGCCCACGCAGCGGAATAGGAGAAATACGTATTCCTGATAATGAGCCAGGCTCTTCTATTATGCCGGGAAAAGTAAACCCTACCCAATGCGAAGCCCTTACAATGATAGCTGCCCAGGTGATGGGGAATGATGTAGCAATAGGCATAGGCGGCGCTACCGGGCATTTTGAACTCAATGTTTTTAAGCCCGTGATGATTTATAATTTTTTGCACAGTGCTCGTCTTATCGGCGACGGATGCAATAGCTTTAATGAAAAATGCGCTGAAGGAATTGAACCAATTTTAAATAATATAAAAAAACACGTTGATAATTCACTAATGCTTGTGACAGCGCTTAATACAAGAATTGGATATTATAAAGCCGCAGAGATTGCTCAGAAAGCGCATAAAGAAAATACTACTTTAAAAGAAATGGCTGTGAAACTTGGTTATGTAACACCAGAGCAATTTGATGAATGGGTGGTGCCTGGTAATATGGTGGGAGAAATATAATAGTTTTGGCATATTTTAGAAAGGGTAATCCGCCTGGGATCGCCCCTTCTATTATAACAATAAACAATTTTATTTAATTACAAATTTTTCAGTGGCAATACCTACCTGGTAAGTATTGTACAATTTCAGAACATAAACGCCACTCTTCAAACCTTCAACATTGATAGAAAAATTATCATTATTACTGTTTCCGGTTAAAAGTAGTTTCCCGGCGGCATTATATATTTTATAGTACAGGGGCTTGCTTGTATTTCGAACACATTGTATATTTAAATTGTTGGTTGCCGGATTTGGTGAAATTTTAATTGAATTACTTCTCACATAACTATACAGCGAATCCTGCCTTAACGAAAGCAACGGCCCCATATAACTAAACTCAAGGATTCTTCCAGCGTTAGGAGGCGCTACGCCACCGCCATTATAAGAACCGGTTGGTCCGCTCGTTTGGCCGGAAATATCGCAGGCTACATAAATTTTTAACCCATCAGGAGATATGCAAAGATCACGATATCTTCCCTGCCCGCGCATAGCAGGAATTGTGGAACTGTCCAAAACAGATGTACCGGCAGCATCAAGATGAAGCCGGAAAACTTTTCCTGCTTTAAGCGATGTTACTAATAAAGAACGGTTCCAATTCGGTATTACATTTTTTTCATACACATCTATACTTGAGCATGCAACGGTTGACCACGTTAAGTAATCTGTTCCTAAAGCCCCTGGATTTGAATTTGTAAATAACGTATAGATGGGGTCTTTTGAATTTAAAGTTGCACATTGAGTTTGCTCGCTGGTAACTGTTTTATTGGCCAGCTTTAGGCCGTTATAATTACCATCGCAATATCCTGATAGCTTAGGCCATCCATAATTTCTTGCACTGTCAATAATATTTACCTCATCATCGCTTTTATCCTGTTGCTCACTTTGATATAAAACACCATTACTGCCAAATGCAATACCTTGCGCATTCCTGTGACCCCAACTCCAAACTGCTGTCTTTTTTGAATTGGCATCCGTATAAGGGTTATCATTAGGTATCCATTTATCTAATGTACCTGCGTCGCCATCCGGTTCAAGATTAAATCTTAAGACTTTTCCTTCAAGTGTATCTCTTGTTTGCGCATTGTTGGTTCTGCTGGTATTATTAAATTGTCCTGCACCCATATCTCCAATTGTATAAAAAAGATAGGAAGTGCCGCCTATAGTTCCAATTGCTAACCTGCCTGAGTTATGATCATTGCTTCCATTTAATGTTTGAATAACAGTTTGCGGGCTGCTTAATGCGTGAGTTGCACGATTGTAAGTATATCTAACTATTTTGGTTTTATAATTACAAGCATTATTAGTTGTGCCGGCCACGCAAGCTCCGCCGCCTTCAGCAGTAGAAATATAGTGATAAACATACGCTATATACACATAAGGCTTGGATGGGTTTGGCCACTCGCTGTACATGCTGGGATGCAGAGCCATCCCCATTAAGCCGCCTTGCGGCCAAATAGGCGGGTTGGTAAAATCCTTGAGCGAACTGACATCAAGCAATTCTGTTTTGCCTCCGTTGGCCGGGTTTATCCTATCAATTTTATACGCAAAGTTTTCTGTAACCCATAAAGAATCATCTGGTCCCCAGGTTAATTCCCATGCGGAATTTAATTGATACCCGGGATTTACAACACGCATGTTGAATGGTTCATTCTGGCAATACGTTTTATTAAAAAAGAATAGAAAAAAAAGTAAACAGATAGAATTGGTCAAATTTTTCTTCAAGGATATTGAGTTTAGGATGATATAAAGATATATTCCTCTAAGCCAATTCCTCTAAACGAAAATTCATCAATAATATTTTACTGCATGAAATATTTCTAAAGCTTTTTTGATCCTGATATTATTGACTATATAATAAATTATTTACAGAAACGTTTATCTGTTGAATATCCCGGAAAACATACTTTTTAACCGAAACAAAAGCGTATGAAAAAATTTTACTCTGGAAAATTCACAATTAATTTTTTAATCCGCACTCAATCCTTGAACAATAAGGCTGTGAAATACCGAAGCCCAATTTTCGCCCTCGTTGCTATTATTTTTTGCCTATTCCAGACTTTTCTCCCATTAAATTCTTTTTCCCAAAAGCTGGAATTAAGCTACAGTTATTTCAACCTTACCCGGAATAGCGGAGGGGGAACTCTTGAGAACGGCGACATTATTGAAATACATTCATTAGCCAAAGCAAATGCTACTATAAACAATCTATACTATATTGATACGATACCTGCAGGTACTCAATTTGTTAGCGGCTCCCTCAAGCTAATGACCAATGAGGGTTTATCCTTTACAGGAAGTGGTCCTTATAGTGATGCAACAAATGACGATGCAGGAGTGTATAACAGCACTGCAAATGCTGTGAGAATTAATATACCTGGAAACGGAACGGGATTTACATATGCACGAAATGGTGCCAACTTTGGTCTTGCTACGGGCGGAGGAACTGTTGTAAACGGAACTACCCTGCCTAAATTTTATGGCAATACATTATTCATCGTTAGCTACCAACTTTTAGTTACAGCAACTAATGGAGACACCATTCACCCAACCGGAAATTTCTATTTTGATACTTCAGGAGTTACTAAAAGCTATCGTTTTAATTATGCCGGAATAAAGGTTATTCAAAATCAGGCACTTTGTACTAATTTTTCAAGCGCTACCTTTACTGCTGAAAGTTCGTTTGGTTCGGGTAGCACTCAAAACAGGACTTTAGGAGTAAATGCTCCGGGATATGTAAAAAAGACTTTAGATGTAAATAATCCTGGTGATAATTATTATTCTATAGTGAACAATACCAGTGCCAATGGCACCACAAATAATGCAGGTCCATTCAAGCCAACTACCAATAATGCCCGTGTTTTCGGTGGGTTTTGGGATATTATAGGCGATCATACAGGGGCATCCAATACGGCTGATGGGAATTTACCCGTCGCTGCAGGCCAGCCCGGCGGGTATATGCTTGTAGTAAATGCTGCATTTACTACAGGTGAAGTTTATAGAGATACTATTAAAAACGTTTGTCCAAACACTTACTATGAGTTTTCAGCTTGGGTTAGAAACATTTGTGGCGTTTGTGGCATTGATAAAAATAGCGCCGCAACTTATACGCCCGGTGTATATCCTAATTTATCTTATACCATTAATGATGTCGATTATTATACTACAGGAAATATTTCGCATGATAATATTTGGCAAAAAAGAGGGTTTATTTATAAAACCGGTCCTACAGAAACGCAGTTTAGAATTACGATAAAAAATAATGCAGCGGGCGGTGGTGGAAACGATTGGGTTCTCGATGATATAAAGCTGGCAACGTGTTATCCCAATTTGGTAAATAGCCCAAAAGACACCGCTACTTCATGCTCTGGAGCTTACCTTAGCTTAAGCGATACAGTAAAAAGCTATTTCAATAACTATACAAATTTTTGCTGGGAAAAAAGCCTGGACGGTACCAATTGGATGAGTACCGGAGTGTGTGGCAGCAAACTGCCAACTATAGTAAACGGCCTTTATCAATACGTTGTTGATACTACTTTTAAAACGGTGAAAGCCGACAGTGGTACTTATTATAGGCTCAAGGTTGGAACTACTTTTTCAAATTTAAATGATCCGAATTGCTCCGTAGGTAATAGCCAGAAGATATTTGTAAAAGTATTTAATGTTAATTGCACATTACTCGATACAAAGCTTTTAACTTTCTCCGGAAGTATGTTGAATGATCAAACACTATTAAGATGGTCTTCGCAAAATGAAGGAGATTTAAAAGAATATGAAATAGAAAAAAGCCTTGATGGGATTAAATTTTATAAAACAGGAATTGTTGCTGGCATTAATGATGATAATGGTGCAGGTTATTCTTTTGTCGATGCAGAACCTCTTTCTTCTGTTGCTTATTATAGGTTAAAACTTGTGAGCGGCTCAAATACTGGAGATAAATATTCTAAGATTATTGTTCTTTATAACAAAAACGCATCCTTTAAAATAACACTTGTAAACCCTTTCAAGACTAATATAAAGGGCGATATTTTTTTACCTGGAGACGGAGACGTGATCCTAACCCTTTACGATGTATATGGTAAGGCTGTGAGCAGAAAAAATATCAGGCTCAGCAAAGGAACTTCGCAATTTATAATCGACGGTGTACAGAGATTATCATCAGGAATATACATTTTAAGCACCCAGTTCAATAACACAATAATTCAGAATAAGCTTTTTAAAATAAATTAGCAAAGCCAAACTTTTGTGAACCTTAGCCTTAGTAATTCAAACATTTTCGTTTAATTTTTTTGCTGAAGTTGATTTGCCTATTTAATGCTTATGATAACTTATGTGCGCATTGTCTATTCTTATTTCTTCTTATAGCCGTATCATAATTCAAATTATCGGGTAATAATTTTGTTCAGTATAAGATGCCAGAAACAAAGCGGTAAGAATAATAAATGGTATTAATACCTTACTTGGAAATGCAGATATAATAAGGCTCATACAAATGAAGCCTCGTGGAATTTTGACTATAGGAATGGCTTTTCTTATACTCTTAAATTGATGCAAGTAATGGATATTATGAACGTTTTGGTGGGCATAATGTGGAATTTTCCTATATTATTGCCTACATTCTTCTCAGAAGTTCTCCCAACACATTGAGGAGTAAATTGTTATTCAAATAAATAGATAAATTTAAGTAAAACTCTTCCAGCCATGTCTGAAAGCACTACCAAACAGGATTTTCCTTAAGAGCCGACAATGTTTTTTTATAAAAAAACGAGTATAGGTTAGTAAGAAAATTCCAACTATAACGGGGTAAACGAAATAAATGGGGCGCTATTAGATTGTTTAAAATTGCTTTGAATTATATAAATAGGCACCTTTCGCATTAAAAAATATGATAATCGCTTATGTTGTAAATAAAAACTTTGGTATTGTCGCTTACGCTTTGGTAAATTTCGCCAACATTTTTTGCAAACCAACGCTCACCGGTCTGCAGAGAAGTAGGGCTTCCTGCAAGAAAATATTCATATTTTACCTTTATTACATCAGGAAAATTAAAAGTGCCGAGTGTTACAGCGCCTTTCTCCAAAATAGTCATTTTTATATTTGCAGTAATAGGAATACCGCTCGCAGTGCCTGTTATGTTTGGTGATGACCAGGTAGTGCCAACGGCTACGTTGTCTTTAAGAAATATATATTCTCCTGCTACAGGCTGGTCAAAAATAGGCAGGTCATTTGAATAAATAGCATATTGATAGTAATCGCCGCCAGGTTTACGATAGTAAGAAGAATCATAAGCCGCTAAAGGAGGCTGGTCATAGGCAGCTATTGTATTATATGTGTTACTTCCAAACGTAGGAGCATAGCCGATCACCGAAGTATGAATTGAATCAGTTGCCGTGCCACCAACAAGCCCATACGTCCAGTTTGAGTTTGCTGATAAGGGGAAATAATCATTTGATGGTGAAGCACCAGGCAAAAAAGTAAGGCTAAAAGAACAAGTGCTTGCTCCAAAACTGACCGCAAAATTTTGCGATCCTGAATTTATTGGTGTTCCATTACCGGCTAAAATAACAGTTTGTATACCTGTGGAAACAAAATTTCCAGTGCTTGAAAACGTAACTCCATTTACGTTAGCAGTTGTAATATTATAGCTGCCTGGAGTGGTAACATTTACATCTATTCGTATTGTATTAGTAGCATTCATCGCAATTCCCTGCTGATAGTTGCCCGAGATAGAAAAAGGAGTACAACTGCCACCGCCGCCCCCCAATGCACCGGATGCGGCACTGCCAAAGTCAACTGTAAAATTACATTGGCTATTACCATAATTTATGGTGAATGCCTGATTTCCCGCACTTACGGGAGTTCCACTTCCGGTTAAAACAACCGTTTGTAAACCGGTTGCGTTAAATGTTCCTGTTTTTGAAAATTTAATTCCATTCACATCATTTGTAGATATGTTGTAAGTACCAGCTTTTGCAACTGTCACTTGTACCTGCACTGTATTTGCAGCAGTTAAAACCGTTCCAGGCGTATAGACGCCTGCTATTACTGCGGGTTTGCAATTACCCGCACTATCACCTAGCACGCCCGAAGAACTTCCAATATTTCCGCTGCCTGCGCCTTGCGTATAAGTTGAAGTAAATTTACCTTTTGAAAGGGAAACTACATTAGTTCCCGAAATAAGAGCAGAGCCTGAAAAAGTTCCCGAAATGCTTGTGTTTGTGAAAGAAGTTACATTCACGGTAAATTCACCAATTAGCTGGCTCGCCTGATATATGCTGTTGCCTCCGAAAGTATAAGAAAATGTAGATTGGAATAATGAGGCTCTATAAGAACCGGTTTTAAAGTTGTCACCATACAACTGCAGATTAAACTTCTGAGTACCGTCGAGAGAGGTGCCCAGCAAATGAAGTATTTGCGTGTTCAAAGAAGTTGAATTCTCAACATAGGCGCTGTCCATATTCCCTGCAAATAATTTATTGGAATCATTAAACTGCCATGTGCCGGAACGAACTACTAATCCACTGCTTTCAACACTATATTCTTTTTGACATGCATTTATAAAGAGGGCGGTAAAGATTACAAAGAATGCAATTTTTATGTGCTTCATGGTACGATTTAATTTAGTATTTTTTACGTTTTTATGATACCTGCATTTCATCATTAACTAATGTGGCAGTTTCCACACTTTTGCTGGTAATCTTTTGGTTATTGCTTTTAAAAAAACGTTTTTGAAACACAAGTATTGTGATAATACCTACAGATATTGCAGCATCAGATATGTTGAAAATAGGTCGGAAAAACTCAAAATCTTCGCCTCCCCAAAAAGGTATCCATGTAGGAAAATGTGTATTTCTTATTATCGGAAAGTATAACATATCTACTACTTTTCCGTGTAAAAAGCCTGCATAGCCGTGAGGTGGAAAAATTTTGGCTACATTATAAGAGAACATGCTGCTATCCTGAAAAATTAATCCATAAAACATGCTGTCAATTAAATTGCCAAGCGCTCCTGAGAATATAAGCGCAGCGCACACGATAAAGCCAGGATGATATTTTTTTTGTACGATTTTCCTGAGATAAAAAACCCCAAAAATTACTGCGGCCAGCCTGAACAATGTTAGCAGCAATTTTCCCCATTCGCCACCAAACTTCCAGCCATAAGCCATACCTTCATTTTCTATAAAATAAAGACGGAACCAATCTCCCATTATAGCGTGAGATTCTCCAGCATGAAAATGTGTTTTTACATAAATTTTTAAAGCCTGGTCCGCTATAACAATAAGACAAATGATCAAAAAAACATTTCTTCCTTTCACAAAATAATTTTAAAGAGTAAAGATAACAAAATTGGAGAAGGCTTATAATCAAATACGTTAATTATTAGCAAAGAGATGCAGGAAAAAAGCTATCCGGCTAAATAGATTATTCTTCAAAATAAACTCTTTTTACCCGTTGCGATATGCCGGTCATAATTTCATAAGGTATTGTTTCCGCCCATTCAGCAATTTTACTCAATGGTAAAGCTTCTCCAAAAACGATTACTTCATCACCTTCTTTTGCATCATTCAAATCTGTGATATCCAACATTGTCATATCCATACAAACATTGCCGACTACAGGAGCTAATTTATCTTTTAAAATCATTTGCCCTTTACCATTACTTAAATTCCGTGGGTATCCATCTGCGTATCCGATACGCACTGTAGCGATAATACTGTCTCTTTTCAACTTTGCATTTCTTCCATAGCCAACTGTATCACCGGCCCTTACTCTTTTTATTTGCGATATGGTTGTTGTGAGAGTTGTAACGTTTTTTAAAGCACTTTGCATTTTTTTATTGCTTTCAACTCCATAAAGGCCAATGCCTAATCTTACCATGTCTTTTTGCAATTGAGGATGACGGCTTATTCCAGCCGTATTGGCGAGATGTTTTATAAATTTATATCCCAGGTAGTGTTCAATCTCATTACAGCATTTTTCAAAAATATCAGATTGAAGCAGAGTAAACTTATCCTCGTTTTTATTATCAGCTGCAACAAGGTGTGTAAAAACAGATGCAATTTTCACAGAAGTATTTCCCTGCAGCAGCACGCATAAAGAATGCATGTCATCTTCAGAAAAGCCAAGCCGATGCATACCCGTATCAATTTTAATATGTACAGGATAATAATTTATTGCATTTGATTTAAGAAAATTTTCAAATTCATTTAAAATTGTACACGAAAATATTTCAGGTTCCAGGTTATTGTCAATCAATGATTCAAACGTGTTCAATTCTGAATTCATCACCATTATTGGCAAAGTAATTCCAGCTTTTCTCAATTCAACTCCTTCGTCTGCATAGGCCACAGCCAGGTAATCAATTTTATTAAACTCCAGTAGTGAGGCAATTTCATAACCGCCGCTTCCATAGCTAAAAGCCTTTACCATAGCCATTATTTTTGTTGACGGCCTTAGTAAAGATTTATACTGCTTTAAATTATGAGCAATGGCATCAAGGTTTATAGAAAGTATGGTATGATGCTCCTTCTGTTCAAGTTTATGGCTTATTTTTTCAAAACCAAAACTGCGTGCTCCTTTAATTAACACCGTTTCGTCCCGGAAATTTAATGTCGGAAATTCTTTTAAAAAGTCATTTGTATTCAAAAAAAAACGGCTAGTTTTTAAGAATGAAAAAAGCTCTTTTTGGGAATAAATGTCATTGCCGATACCAATTAACCTTTGAATCTTTTTAAGTTGGAAAAGATTGCCTACTGTTTTGTATAATTCATCCGGAACTTTGCCAGATTGCAAAATATCTGATAAAATAACGGTATTTTTTTTATGCTGTTTTTGTTGATCTAAAAAATTAAGGGCAATTTCAAGCGAATGCAAATCATTACTGTAGCTGTCATTTATTATTGTGCAATGATTAATTCCCTGCTTCAACTCAAGCCTCATAGCAATAGGATAAAGCGCTTCAAACCTTTTTCTTATTACTTCATTATTTTTATTTAAAAGTAAAATGATACACCAGCAATTTATTGCATTCTCAATAGATGCATCGTCAATAAAAGGAATTGAAACAGTAATATTTTTCGACTGGTATACTGCTTCAATTTTTGTGTAAGTTTTCTTTTTAATCACAGAAGAAATTTGCAGATTATTGTTTTTATCTTTTCCCCAGGTAAATAATTCAGAAATCTTTTTCTGTTTTTTAAAAACAAAAACGACATCTTTTATTCTTTTATCATCGGCACAAAAAACCAATTGTTTCGCATGAATGAAAAGCTTTAATTTTTCAATAATCTTTTGTGTAATGTTTTCAAAACCTTCAGTGTGTGCTTCGCCAATATTTGTAAATATTCCTATGGTAGGCTGAATTATTTTTTCAAGCCTTTGCATTTCGCCTGGCTGAGAAATGCCAGCCTCAAAAATTGCAAGATTATTTTCTTTATTGATATTTAAAACACTCAACGGCACACCTATTTGCGAATTGTAGCTTTTAGGACTGCGCACTATCGAAAAGTCCGCTTCCAGCAACTGATTCAGCCATTCTTTCACAATTGTTTTGCCATTGCTTCCGGTAATGCCAATTACAGGTAAATTCAAAAATTGTTTGCGATGATGCGTAGCTAATTTTTGTAAAGCATGGATGGAATTTTTTACTATAATTATATTGGCAAACGGAACTTTTGTTACATCAATAATATTGCTACTGGTAACAAAATTTCTAACGCCCTTATCATACAATGTTTCAATAAAAGAATTTCCATCGTGTTGCGCTGATTTTATAGCAAAAAAAATAGTTGTAGAAGGTGAGATAATTTTCCTGCTGTCCAAAGCAATATTGGCTGGCTTTGGCAATTTAATATTATGATTTACCAGTTTACCGCCGGTAAATTTTGTTATTTCCTCAATTGTATAATTTATTAGTCCGTTCACATTACCTCAAATTATAGTAATTTATTTCAGGGTTTGTATAGCATGTTTTTTCTTTGTCGTTTTATTTTTATACATAGAAAATAATATAGAAATAGAAATGCAGCCAATAATTACCAGTAAGGATATCCATACGGGTAGATGAATATTAAAAACTTCAATCAGCATTTTTGCGCCGATAAAAACAAGTACAATTGCAATTCCTTCTTTGAGATATTTAAATTTATTAACTGCACCTTTCAATAAAAAAAATAAAGAGCGCAGGCCAAGTATTGCAAAAATGTTAGAGGTATAAATAAGCATTTTTGTTTGTGTGATGGCAAATACTGCAGGTATCGAATCGAATGCAAATACCAGATCTGTTGTTGCCAGCATAATCATAACAACAAACATCATGGTAAAATATTTTTTACCGTCTATAATTTTTGTGAATTTGCCGCCGTTGTCTTCATGTGTAAGAGGAAACATTTTCGTTAGAACCTTATAAACTGAATTCTTTTGGGGATCAAATTCGCTTTCGTCATTTATAAAAAACATCTTGATTCCGGTATATAAAAGAAAGGCGCCGAAAATATAAAGAACCCAATCAAACCTTTGTACAATGGCTATTCCTACCGTAATAAAAATTATTCTTAAAACTATCGCCAGTAAAATACCGAGCAGCAATACCCTGTTAGCATATTTTTCAGCAATACCAAAATATGAGAATATAAGAATGAACACAAATATATTATCAATGCTCAGCGACCATTCCATCAGGTAAGCGCTAATGTATTCAAGTGCTTTCGTTTGCCCGTCTTCATACCAAACAAATACAAAAAAACCAAGCGCAAGAAGTATCCAGAAAAAAGTTTGAAACAATGCCTGTTTAATGGAAATTGCTTTTCCTTTTTTACTGAGAAGGCCAAGATCAAAAGCCAAAGCAATAATGATCACAATCCCGAAAACCAAATATGTCCATTCTGTTGCATTCATAGTACAAGCTATTGCAGCAAAGATATGTTTTGGACAGGGCTTTGCGTCGCGTGGAATCAATTAACCTTTTTCTATAAAGTATATTTTTTTTTGCGCCACCAATTGTAAATAAGCCCAAAAATGATAATGAGAAGAACGGGCAAAGCAAGATTTATTACCTGCCACATCGTTTTTTGTTCAGCAACTTTTTTAGAATCCAGCAAGCGTAGCGTATAATCCTTGGCCCTGGCTTCGCTTAAACCGGCGTTATTAATAAGATATTCAAGACAATTCTCTACGAATTCTTTATTGGCAAATGGGTACTCATACTGTGTTTCAACTGTATAAGAATTTACACCCATTGGTAGTGGCTTTTCCTGAAATATTCCGTTTAGAACAATATCTCCGTCAGCAACAACGATCATTTTATTATCGGTGACGCATTGGGTTAAAAACGGTGTGCCAAATTGTGCCAATGAATCCATGCTTGCCTGGCTTACACGATTTCTATATAAGGAAGAAAATTTTCCTTCTAATAATACCGCTGCCGGGATATCCTTGCTTTTAAAAGCATCATCTTCAGGGGCATTACGGTTTTCGTTGCCGCTGATTATTGCAGGCGTTTCTATAGTTCTTGAATTGACAGAAGAACTGAGAAGAATTATTTTTTTAATGCCAGGTGCACTAACCGTATCGATGGAGTTTACAAATCTTCCGGCAACCAGGCCAATGTTTTTATTAATAACGCTATTTTGTTTCGACTCAAATAATGGAAAGTAATTCCAATGCAAAAAATTAAATTGATTTTTCCCATTTGTGCTGAACGGTAGAAAATCTGATTGCAGATCCATGATCAGGTCAGGATTAATTCTTACTCCATATTTAAATAAAAGGTCTTCCAGGTTAAGATTTCTATCGTATGCCACTACCTGGTTTTTTACCTGCAGGCTATCCATTTCGGCTTGCAGCCGGTCGATAAACCAAATAACTTTTCCGCCCCGCATTACATATTGATCAATTTTTAATTTTTCTTCTTCGGTAAAAGATAGGGTTGGCTTCACTATCATCAGCAAACGAAATGTATCGGGGATTACCGGTTCTTTCGAAATATTAATGGTAAAAAGGCTATAATTCTTTTTCAAAACATTTTCCACTAAATCATAAACATTATTGCCGGTGGGTTCTCCATTGCCAACCGAATATGCAATCATCGGCTTATGATCCTGGGCGGCTTTATAAATTGCATAAGCAAACTTATATTCAAGTAAGGCTTCAGCGCTGTTAAGCTCCGGTGGTGTAATTATAGTTTGTGTTCCGGAATATAAATTAAGAGCCACTATTGTATCTTTATACTGCACCAGCGCCGCCGGATATACGTATTGCGATTGTTCGCCAGCTTTTAACTGCACCTTTAAGTTAATAGGAACTATTCCCAGCGAAGTGAGTGTATCAGCATAAGTTCTTGATGTGCCTGGCATTACATCGTCTGGTGAAATGAAGTTATAACTGATTCTTCCAGCGGCCTCTTCCTTAAATTCCTGCAAGAGTTCTTCTGCAGATTTAGAAAGATTTTTAAACCCCGCGGGTAAGTCTCCTTTCAAAAAAATATTTATCCGCACTTCATCACGCAGATTTTGTAAGATTTTCTTTACGGGTGAAGAAATGGTAAATCTTTTTTCATCCGTAAGATCAACACGTTTATGAACTACAGATGCGAAAAAATTAACAGCAATAAATATTATAATTGCACCAGGCAACCACCATTTCTTAATTCTATTTTTTTTTAAAAAAGACTTTGCCAAGGCAGGAATTATTTTTTTGTTAGATTCTTTTTTGTTGCGAAAAGAAAAAGAAAAATGAGACTCAAAAAATAGATGATATCCCTGCTATCGATTACTCCCCGACTAATGCTGCGGTAATGAAAATCTATACCAAACATTTGTATGTAATAATCGGCATTGCCTGTAAATACCGGAAGCTGGCTGATTGCGTTAAAGCCAAAATATAAAATAAGGCATGCAAATGCGCCCGATAAAAATGCAATTACAGCGTTGGATGTGAGCGCCGAGCACCAAATACTTATAGCTGCAAAAACCGCCGCAAGAAAAATTAATCCAACATAAGAACCGCTGACGCCGCCGCTATCAACACCGCCGGCTGCGGATAGTGATTGGATGGTATAAACATATAGCAGGGTAGGTATCAGGGCAATAACAATAACCGAAAGAATAGAAAAGTATTTGCCTGAAACTATTTGCCATTTTGTAAGAGGCCGTGTTTGTAGAATTTCAAACGTGCCGGTTTTATATTCTTCTGAAAGGCTGCGCATGCTTAAGGCAGGTATCAAAAAGATAAATATCCATGGTGCAAGCTCAAAAAATTTTGCGAGTGTGGCATAACCGAAATCAAAGATATTGCTGTCTTTTAAAACAAAAAGATATAATCCATTCACTAAAAGAAATAATATAATAGAAATATAGCCGGTGAACCCGTTAAAAAACTGATGCAATTCCTTTTTTATGAGAGGTATCATGCGCTAAAATGAATGCAATTTAAGTTTTGAAAAATAATTAAATCTTTTTGATTTATAAAGCAGCGTTTTAATATAAGCTTATGTCATATTAGTATCAAAACGCTAACCTTATATAGTAGTAGCTGAATTTATTCGTTTTGTTTAAGAATTTCTGGAAGATAATATAAAAACTGCATGAGAAATTGAAAAGCGATCTTTCGGAAATCTGTATGAAAAAGTTTACCTAAACCAACTGGATAAAACCTCGTTTAAACGGGGTTTTATTATTTTATGGAATAATTCACTTCAGTGAATCATAGTAAAAAATTTATTATGAAATTCCTGCAAACTAATTTACTCGTTACCTGTGTAATGCTATCAGCAGCCGGGCTTGCGCAAAGTAAGAAACACATTCCGCCGCCTCCACCACCGCCCATACCGGCAATAACTCAGGCTGCTCCGTTGCCACCACCACCTCCGCCTTTGCCACCTAAGAAAAACGCTTTACGTAAAGTTCCACCTCCACCACCCCATGTGCCGAAAAAAGCGCCAGCGCCGCCACCACTACCGGTAAAATCTTAATTATGTGGCCTCATTAAATACAAGAGGCTTCCTAAAAAGCCTCTTATATTATATCAATCTAAATCAACAAAAACTAAACTCCAAAACTTTCCCCACAGCCGCAGCTTCTGCTGGCATTGGGATTGTTAAAGTAAAAGCCCTTGCCATTAAGCCCTTCACTAAATTCCAACGTAGTATTTACCAGGTATAAGAAACTTTTTAAATCTGTAACCAACTTAATTCCTTTATCTTCAAATTCCTGGTCCATAGGCTTATGTTCATTATCAAAATCCATTTTATAGCTAAGCCCTGAACAACCGCCGCTGACTACACTTACCCGCAAAAAATATTCATCACCAGAAAGATGAGCATCCTTCAGCAAGTTATTCACTTTATCTTTTGCTTTGTCACTTATATAAATCATAAAATCCCTTTATTCTATTATACAAATTTACAGCGGTTTCCTTTATTTTTCTATACTATAAAAAGATTTGTGATTATATTTTTATCTTACTTTTTGTGTTCTGGTATTTATTTGCCAAACAGGCTTGCTTCCCTTACTTTCAAAACCGCTTTCCTAATATGATCGATGGCATAATCAATTTCATCTTCAGTAGTAAATCTGCTTAGCCCAAAACGTATAGATGCCCTTACAAGATCATTATTAAGCCCAATTGCCTTTAATACATAAGACGGCTCCAATGTGGCAGAGGTGCAGGCAGAGCCTGAACTTACGGCAATATCTTTATTAAATTCCTGCATCAGGCTTTCGCTATCAATATATTTAAAGCTGAGATTGCAGGTGTTGGGTAACCGGCTTTTTGCGCTTCCGTTAATGTAAACATGCTCAAGTTTTAATAATTCAGATTCAAGTTTATCTCTTAATTTTTTGATTTGGATGGTATCTTTTCCCATTTCTATCCTACGCAATTCGCATGCTTTTCCAAAGCCAACTATCCCCGGAACGTTTAAGGTTCCGCTTCTCATATTCTTTTCATGGCCGCCGCCATCCATTTGAGCCATTAACCTTACTCTTGGATTTCTTCTTCGGACATATAAAGCTCCTGTACCTTTTGGGCCATGCATTTTATGCGCAGAAAAAGCCATCAGATCGATATTATCGTTATTTACATTAATCGGAATTTTTCCCGCTGCCTGGGTAGCATCTGTAAAGAATAATATTCCATTTTTTCTTGCGATTGCTCCTATTTCCCTAATAGATTGTATCACACCAATCTCATTATTAGCATACATTACAGCGATTAATATAGTGGAAGGTTTTATCGCTTTATGTAAGCTTTCAATATCTATAAGCCCTTCTTTGTCAACATTAAGGTATGTTATTTCGCCCCCAAGTTTTTCAATATGTGCACATGTATCCAGCACTGCTTTATGTTCTGTAACCACCGTAATAATATGGTTTCCTTTTGTTGCATACATTTCAAAAATTCCTTTCAACCCAAGATTATCAGCTTCAGTAGCACCCGAGGTGAAAACGATTTCTTTAGGTTCAGCCCCTACCAATTGCGCTACCTGCTCACGTGCATAATCTACTGCCTCTTCAGCTTCCCAGCCAAAAAAATGAGAGCGGCTTGCTGCATTTCCGTAATGCTCTGTAAAATAAGGTACCATCGCTTCAAATACTCTTTCATCTAATTTTGTAGTGGCATTGTTGTCAAGATATATGGGTAAATTTAGCATCTGAAAGAAACGATTTATACAAATTTACACAAAAGCATTTTAGGATATTTTACTCATAACATTCAAAACATTTGCTTATTGCGGGTAACTTTTGATTTGTTTCTCTAATAAATTTTAATAAATCTTTTATGAAAAAAATTGAGCACATAGGCATTGCTGTTAGCAAGTTATCGGTTTCTATTCCTTTGTTTGAAAAATTATTAAATACTCCTTGCTATAAAACTGAAGCGGTAGAAAGTGAGCAAGTCAATACTGCCTTTTTTGAAAAAGATGATACCAAAATTGAATTAGTGGAAGCCTATGCCCCCGGAAGCGCTATTAATAAATTTATTGAAAAAAAAGGTGAGGGATTGCATCACATTGCTTTTGAAGTAGATGACCTGGCGGCAGAAATAAAACGATTGCTTAGCGAAGGATTTACTTTAATAAACGAAAAACCTAAAGAAGGCGCTGATAATAAAATGGTTTGTTTTCTTCATCCAAAAGATACCAATGGCGTTTTAATTGAATTATGCATGGAGAAAAATAAATTAGTTACAATATAAATTTACCAGTCTTTTTCTGGTTTTTCGGCAGACGCGGCACCTTTTATCTTATGCAATTTATCCTGCAATTGCTTTTCGTTTTCAAGCAACGACTTCAGCTTTTCCTCAGCATCCTGCTTTGATAATTTTGAAGGCTTGGGCTTTGGTTCCTCATTTTGGTTTTGTTGATCCTGCTTATTTTGCTGGTCTTGTTTTTTTTGATCCTTGGGTTGCTGTTGTTTTTTATTTTTTTGATTTTGTTTTTGCTGCTGTTGTTGCTGTTTTTGCTCCTTAAGCGCACGCTGAAGATTTTGTCGTGCTTCGGTATCATTGGGATCGAGCATTAAGGCATTTTTGTAAGCATTAATACATTCAGGCAACTTCTTCGCCTTCTGATATGCAACGCCTTTGTTGTAATAAGCTTTTTCTTTTGTTGTATTATCGGTACTATTGTGAATAGAATTATCATACACCTGCACCGCTTCATCCGTATTATTTTTTCTATAAAGAGTATTACCTAAATTATAAGATGCAGTTGGATTATTATCAGCAATTTTCAGCGCATCGCGATAAGACTTTTCGGCGCCGTCATAATCATTTTTTTTATAAGCTTTATTTCCGTTAAAAATTTCATTTTTTACATTTTGAGCAAATAAAGAATTACTGATTAAAAAACAAAAAATCAAAGAGGCTGCAATCTTCTTACCCATTTTCTTTTTTTCTGAAATAAAAAATTCGACTACCAATAATAAAAGTGCTGCACAGAGTATATATTGAAAATATTGCTTAAAAGCATCATATGAACTGTCGCTGACTGTTGACTGCTGGCCAATGCCGGCTAATTTATTTTTGAGATTATTGGTTACCTGGTTTGTGGTTGAATATAATTGATACAGTCCGTTTCCATCTTTTGCAATTTCAGTTAGTTCTTCCTGATTTAGTTTTGTAATTACAGTGTTTCCCTTGTCGTCAATTTTATAGGAATTGGTTTCAGGATCCATAATAGGCGCACCTTGTGGAGAGCCAATACCAATGGTATTTATCATAACACCTTCTTTACCCATTTTTTTTGCAACTTTTATAGCATCATCGTCATGGTCTTCCCCATCGCTTATTAGCAGAATTGACTTATAGGTTTTCTCTTTAGGATTGAAAGCCGAATAACACATTTTCAGCGCATCGCTTATTACAGTTCCTTGTGTTGGCACATCATCAGGCGAAGCAGATGCCAGGTACATCCTTGCGGCTTCGTGGTCTACAGTCATTGGCATTTGCAGATAAGCACGGCCCGCAAAAATTACAAGGCCAATTTTGTCTTCAGGAGAGTTGTCAATAATTTTTGATATCACTTGCTTTGCACGTTCAAGCCGGGATGGCTGTATGTCTTGTGCCAGCATACTTTTACTTACATCAAGCGCTATCATTATGTCAGTGCCCTTGCGGCTTATTTTTTGAGTACCGTCTGGCTCTACAAGCCCCGCTACTGCAAAGGCACATAAAGCGAAGCCAATACTAAGAAGAATAACTTTTAATTTAAACTTCTTTTGAGAAAAGCCCTTCGTTAATTGTTTTACAAGTGAACTATCACCGATTTTTTCTTCCGATTTTTTTTTCCATCGGATTAATAAAATGTATAACAGTATTATTACAGGAATCCCTGCAAGGGAAACAAGGTATTCAGTATATTGAAAATGTAACATTATATCACTGCTAAATTATTAACGAATATCCTTGAAGAAGTGTTAAATAATAGTTCATCAATTTTCAAATTATTCTAAACTACTAATACCCTACAAACCATTCACATCTCTTTCCTGCGCTCTTAGCCACCTTTCAGGTATTTTATTATTGCTGGCAAAAAGATAATCATTGTAGCTGCATGCAATTAGTTTTTTATCAGGCAGTTCCATCCACCACCTGCCGGTTTTTTTACTTTGTATGAAAGTAGTATCTATTTCCGCAAATGCAGTGTGGTATTCATTAAAGTTTTGCCTTTCGCTAAGTGCAGCCTCATGATTGCCTTTGCTTTTTCCATCAATAAAGTACCAGATCATTTGCGCTATTTGCAAAGCAGTAAGTTTTTTAATATCGTGTTTTGGATCATAACCATAAATACCTAAAGAAGAAATAACGGGGCTTAGGCCCGCGTAACGGGTAAGTGTACACGCTTCTTCGCCGGTCAGCCCATTGGGACTTGTGCAGGCAGATGGAGCATCACTGTTTTTTATTGCGGCAATATCAAAACTAATCATGTTTGAGTTGCGAATTACCGGTTCCATTTCTTCTATCTGTTCTTTTACAAGACCTAATCTATAACAATCAAACCTGAGCTTGTCCATCGTTTCAAGCATTCGCGGATGTACAAAATAACTTTGGAAGCCGATATGATTATAATGCCTGATCATGTTTGGTTCGCTGGTAAGCATTTCCATTAAAAAGTTTTGGCTTCTTGCGGGCGATTCATTTTGCAAATCGATTCTTGCATCTATAACCGTGGCTTCAATTATTTTATTACGGTCTCTGTATGCAAAATATTGGGCCAGTGTATTATCATGCGAGCCACCTATAATGAGTACTGTTTTATCCAATTGCAATAATTCTTCGATCACTGTTTTAGAGGCAGCATAGCTATCAGAAAGCGAAGCACCGCACTTTATGTTTCCAATATCAGCAACAACAACATCTTTATGCCAGTAATACAACTTATATAATTGTTTACGTATTGCATCCGCAGAGTTTTCTTCCGCAAAAAAACCATTACCACGAAATTCATTAATGCCTGCAATTACAATATCGCATTCTGACAGATCAGGAATTGCATTCTCATAAACATTTATTGCTTTACCCAGCTGGCTATCGGTATATGCTTTATCATCATTTAGTAAAGCTTTATTTATTGGTAATAAAAATTGATGCAGATCGTACATTATATATTTATTTTTTTGAGCAAACCTAAAAGATTAAAATTATAAATCGGGTATCACACTTATTTTTTTGAACTATGCTTACATATTTTAAATAACGGTTTCGCTTACTTTTGCAGCTATGAACAATCTATTGGAACAGGTAGCACTTACAAAAGAAGAAATAAAAAGCTTTTCCACGCCCGACAAAGATCCTGCAGAAGCCTTTCGCATACAATTTCTCGGAACTAAAGGAGTGATTAAATCATTAATGAGTGAAATGAAAAATGTGCCCGTAGATAACAGGCGGCAAATGGGACAGATGCTAAACGATTTAAAATTATTGGCGGAAGAAAAGCATAAACAATTAGTGAATGCTTCTAATAATAATGGAAAGATGCAAGCAGGTGAATCAATCGATGTCACTTTGCCTGGCGAAAGTTTATCAACAGGAAGCAGGCATCCCATAAGTATTGTGCGCAATCGTATTGTTTCCATCTTTCAGCGTTTAGGCTTTGCTGTTGCCGAAGGCCCGGAAATAGAAGACGACTGGCATAATTTTACAGCATTAAATCTCCCTGAGAATCATCCTGCAAGAGACATGCAGGATACATTTTATGTTTCGCAAAATCCTGCCTGGATGTTGCGTACGCATACCAGCAGCGTGCAGGTACGTGAAATGGAAAAAGAAAAATTACCAATAAGAATAATTTGCCCTGGCCGTGTTTATCGAAATGAAACCATCAGCGCAAGGGCGCATTGTTTTTTTCACCAGGTAGAAGGATTGTATATAGCAGACGAGGTTTCATTTGCTGATTTGAAGCAAACACTTTACTTCTTCGTGCAGGAAATGTTTGGCGATACAGTTAAAGTAAGATTCAGACCTTCTTATTTTCCTTTTACTGAGCCAAGTGCGGAAATGGATATTACTTGTTTGATATGTGGCGGAGCTGGTTGTAATGTGTGCAAGCACACAGGCTGGGTGGAAATTTTGGGATGCGGAATGGTACATCCAAAGGTGCTTGAAAATTGTAATATTGACAGCAATAAATATTCGGGCTTTGCCTTTGGAATGGGTATTGAAAGAATTACAATGCTTAAATACCAGATAAAAGATTTAAGGCTCTTTAGCGAAAATGATATAAGATTTTTAAAACAATTTACGAGCGCTGTATAGATAAGTTTTCCTTCAACAATTACCATGATTATCACCATTTGTATTTGCGGAGCAGGAACTATGGGAAGAGGAATTGCGCAAGAAGCGGCGCAGAGTGATTTCAATGTCATTCTTTTTGACGTAAGTGTTTCAGCTATTGATAAAGCAAAAGTTATCATCGAAAAAAATCTGCAATATTTAGTTGATAAAGAAAAAATATCTTCTGCTGAAAAAATAGAAATTTATAATCGCATTCAATTTACGAGTGATATAAAAAAATGCATGGGCGAAATAATAATAGAAGCCATTGCTGAATTTGAAGATGCAAAGATTAACTTGTTTAATGAGCTTGCAAAGTATAACAATGAAGAAGTAATTTTTGCAAGTAATACGTCATCACTTTCCATTTCATCACTGCAACGAAAAATAGTTTTTCCTCAAAGAGTTGTGGGCATGCATTTTTTTAATCCTGCATATATAATGAAACTGGTTGAGGTAGTAAAAGGCAATCAAACTGATGATAATATTGCAACAGCGGTTTACGACATTTGTTTGCAAATGAATAAAGTTCCGGTGATTTGTAAAGATGCTCCGGGCTTTATCGTAAATCGCATTGCACGCCATTATTACCTGGAAGCATTAAAATTAGCTGAAGATGGCATTGCATCTTATGAAGATATCGATGCGGTTTTAGAAGCTACTGGTTTTAAAATGGGACCTTTTAAATTGATGGACCTTATTGGTATGGATATTAATCTGGCTGTATCACAAAGCCTATATAATGCATTTGATAAAACAGAACGCTTTAAACCTTCGTCGGTTCAAATTAAAAAAGTAAAAGATGGCGAGCTTGGCAAGAAAACAGGAAAAGGTTTTTATAATTATCCAAATCAAAAAATATAAGAATATCTTTCTCATTCTTAATAAAATATCAAAGCGCATTGATGGCGGTTACAAATAATTTTATTGCTGACAGGCACGTGCTTGTTACAGGTGCCGCGGGATTGCTGGGAAGTGAGGTGGTAAAACAATTACTTGATGAAGGATATCATGTTACAGCAATTTATCATTTCACACCTTTAAATTTATCTCATCCAAATTTAGCAGTTAAGCAATGTGATATTCTTGATGTCGCGTCTTTGGAAGATGTTATGAAGAATATGACGCATGTATATCATTGCGCTGCTTTAGTTTCCTTTGAGCCAAAAGAAAAATATCATCTTTTTAAAATTAATATAGAAGGAACGGAGAACATTGTGAATGCATGCATTTTTGCCAATGTAAAAAAACTTATCCATGTAAGTTCTGTATCTGCTTTGGGAAGGATAAGAAATGGCGAGACCTTGACAGAGGATGTGCAATGGACAGAAGAAACGAGTAACAGTATTTATGCAAAATCAAAATATCTTGGCGAGTTAGAAGTGTGGCGAGGCATAGGTGAAGGCCTGCAGGCAGCAATTGTAAATCCATCTATTATACTGGGCGGCAACAACTGGGATGATGGTTCTTCGGCTTTGTTCAAATCTGCCTACAATGAATTTAAATGGTACACAGAAGGCATCAGTGGTTTTGTAGATGTAAGAGATGTTGCGCATGCCATGTTACTGTTAATGAACAGCGAAATATCAGGGCAGCGTTTTATTTTAAGCGCTGAAAATTTATCTTACAAAAAATTATTTACGATGATGGCCAACGGCTTCAATAAAAAACCACCACCCAGAAAAGTAACTCCTTTAATGGCTGAAATTGTTTGGAGGCTGGAGGCATTAAAAGGAATGATTACCGGTAAAAAAAGATTACTTACAAAAGAAACAGCGCGAACGGCCCAGGCAACTGTATATTATGACCATAGTAAAATTTTAAAAGCCTTACCTCAGTTTCATTTTACACCTATTGCAGATACAATTGAACTCACCTGTAAATCGTTAAAGGAAAAATATAATCTTTGAATTCAAATTATTCGTTGAAAAAAAAATCCTATGACTAATAAAATTTTTTTTCCATTCTTTCTGTTTGTTTTTTTCTTTTTTAGTTGCGGGAATATTTTTTCGCAGCAAATGTTTTATGCTGTTAAAGGGAAAGTTATAGATAAAAATACCAAAGCTCCTTTGCCAGGCGCATCTGTGTTTGCGCAAAACACAACCTTTGGTGAAGCGACAAATACTAATGGAGATTTTGTTTTGCGACTTCCGAATGGAGGCTATTCGCTTGTGGCAAGCTTTACAGGTTATGAAACAGGAACTATACGCATCAGCAATACTTCTTTACAAAATGATAGTCTTGTTTTTGAATTGAATCCGGCAGAAAAATCTTTAGAGGCAGTGACCATCGCCATAAGTAATGAAGTAAAAGACGGCTGGCAGAAGTATGGCGAATTTTTTACAAATAATTTTATAGGGCAATCAAAATTTGCGAAGCAATGTGTTATAAAAAACCCGGAAGCATTGCATTTTTATTTTAGTAAAAAAAGAAACAGGCTTAAGGTAACAGCAACAGAACCGCTGATCGTAAATAATTTTGCTCTTGGCTATAATTTGAAATTTGCAATTGATTCCTTTACCAATGAATACAACACAAACACAAATTTATTTATTGGTTACCCCCTTTTTGAAGCCATGCAGGGAACTCCTGAACAGCAGCAAACGTGGAATGATAACAGGGCCGCCGCTTATAAAGGTTCTATGCTGCAACTGATGAGAAGTATTTACAACCAAACTTTAGAACAAAACGGATTTGAATTACAGTTCATCATAAAAAATAATGATAAAGAAATGCCGATAAAATTGGGGAATATATATGGCGCTTTGAATTATGATAAAGATGATAGCACCAATACCGTTGAGTTTATGCCTAATCAAAATGAAGTTGCTGTAATTTATAAAGATGCAAAGCCAGAACAAACTTATCTTGCTTCCGACTCATCAATAAAAAAAGATTTTCAATTATCTACTTTAATTTTTGCGCCGGGTGAATCAATTGTTATAGAACAAAATGGTTATTATTATGACCAGGAAGATATAACTACAAACGGCTATCTTGCTTTTAAAAAGATCGGCGACATGTTGCCCTATGATTATGAACCGGAATGATGCTGGAAAATGTACGATCTATAGACTTTAATGCAATATGCTCTTATATTAATTCCATTGAATTGCTTAGGTTGACGATCTCTAAAATTATCAGATAGATTTTATTTTATCCCTTTTACTTTTTCCCAAATTTCGGGTAGGCGTTTTAGTAACACCAATTCTTTTCTTTTACTAAAAAATTCCTGTATAGGTGTTCCCCAATAAGTTTTGTTTCCTTCTATACTCGATGTAATTCCAGCCTGGCCCATTACCACAGCATTATCGCCAATGGTGATTGTTTTGTTTACACCTACCTGGCCCCAGAGAATTACACCGTCACCTAATGTAGTGCCTCCTGCTATACCAACCTGCGCAGCGATAATGCAGTTTTTGCCAATTACAACTTCATGGCCAATATGAATTAAATTATCAAGCTTAGTTCCCATTCCGATTTTTGTAGAATCACTCACACCTCTGTCAATGGTACAGTTTGCGCCTATTTCCACATCATCTTCAATTATTACATTGCCACAGGCAGGCATTTTTTTATACCATGCTTTACGATCTTTTTTTGTGTTTAAATAAAATGCATCACTGCCTATCACAGCGCCCGAATGTATTTCAACATTGTTACCGATAATAGTATAATCATAAATTGAAACATTGGGATGAATGATGCAGCCATCACCAAGTGTAACATGATTACCTAAAAACACATTTTGCATTACAATTGTATTCTTACCAACAACAACCGTATCACTAATCATTTTATCAGCAGTAATAAAAGGGCGAAAGTGTTTTATGATTTTCGAGTATGCCTCAAATGGTTCATCAGTTATGAATAAAGTTTTGCCGTCAGGTACTTCCGTTTTTTTATTTATAATAATAAATGTTGCTGCGCTGTTAAGACATGCATCATAATATTTAGGATGATCAACAAAAACTATATCACCTGCATTTACTTTATGAATTTCGTTGATGCCGGTTGCTGAAGAATTTTCGTTCCCTGCAATTTCAGCGTTAATAAAATCAGCAATCCATTGTGCAGAAACGGGAGAAGGAAATTGCATACAGAGTAATTTTTATCAAAGATAGTTTGTGGCTTTTATGTAAAGCGTAGTTTAATTATCATGTAAGGCATAAAAGAAAAATATTTTTTAAAACTTTAACTGAAATAAAATATCAATGAAATAAAAGAAATAAAATAATAAAACTTGCGTTATATTTTTGGAACCAAATTATAAAACCATTAGTGATTATTCTTCGCAACATTAGTCGTGGCAGTGGTTTCAAGAGTTGAAAATATTTTGATTTAAAAAATAATAATTCAAATGGTGGAATAAAAAACATGTTGAAGAAAAATAGTCGAAGGAAAAATAACTAACCTTATGCACACTGCAATAATAAATGTTGATAAAAAAGTCGATAAAAATTTTCCTGTTAGAAAAAATTATTTTTAATATTGTGTAAGGAATTTATTCCTGTACTTACTAACCCATCCATATAACAAGGCCCGTGCACAAAAGACGGGCTTTATTATTTTTATAAATTCATACAAATAAGTTTTCAAAGCTTTTTAAAGATATTTTTTGTATAACTATTTTTCAGTTCATAAGCCTTTCAATGTGCTTTCACAGTTTAGCCCACATGAAGGAAAGAAAACATTAAAAGACTTTTTTGATGTTCCTGTAACCGTATATCCTGTGGGAAGGTTGGATTATGATAGTGAAGGGTTATTGATACTTACTGATGATAAATTTTTAAATAGTTATCTGCTCGATCCGAAGAACATGCATGAAAGAGAATACTGGCTGCAGGTTGAAGGCAACATTACGAGCGATGCCATTAAGCAATTACAATCTGGCGTTACCATTAATGTGAATGGAGAAATGTATCGCACAAAAAAATGTAAAGCAGAAATAATATCGCAGCCGCATGAAATAGCAGAAAGAAATCCTCCGATTCGTTTTAGAAAAAATATTCCAGAAAGCTGGCTTAAGCTAATTATTACAGAAGGGAAAAACCGGCAGGTACGTAAAATGACCGCCAGGACAGGCTTTCCAACGCTGCGGTTAATAAGACATCGCATCGGAAAACTTACAATAGAAAACTTACAACCCGGTGAAATGAAAACCCTTTCTCAATCAGAATTGTATAACTTGCTTCAAATTAAAAAAAGATCTACATGGTAAAATCAATGACAGGTTTTGGAAGAGCTGAACAAACGATAAATGAAAAAACATATTTAGTTGAAATAAAATCTTTAAATGGAAAACAATTAGAGATTAATTTAAAAATACCTCCATTGCTGAAGCCTTATGAATTTGATGTACGCAGCCTGCTACAGGAAAGTTTACTTCGCGGCACAATTGAATGCTTTATAAGCATAAAGCAGAATGGATCTTTAAAGCCTGTGGTTATAAATACTGACCTGATAAAAGCTTACTATCAACAAATTGAAGAGCTCGCAACAGATTTGAAAATTGATACCAATTCTGTATTGAGTGCCTTGCTTCGTTTACCCGAGGTAGTTAGTGCCAGTAATGATGTGCTTGATAAAAATGACTGGACCGATTTAAAAAAAGTTATTGACACAGCTTTACATGAACTAAATTATCATCGTGAAGATGAAGGCAAATCACTTGAAAAGGAACTAATGCTTCGGATTAAAAACATCAATGACCAGGAAGATGAAATTTTGAAACTGGAACCGAAAAGAAAAGAAAAAATGAAAGCAGAACTTCTGCAAATGCTCGAGGAAAATGTGGGAAAAGAAAATTACGACGCTAACAGGATGGAACAGGAGCTAATTTATTATATTGAAAAAATTGACATCAGGGAAGAACAGGTCCGATTAAAAAATCATTGCGATTATTTTAAAACTATATTAAGTGATGATGCATCCTCTAAAGGAAAAAAACTTTCATTTGTAATACAGGAAATAGGCCGCGAAATTAATACTACCGGCTCAAAGGCTTACGATGCACATATCCAAAAGTGCGTTGTGCTTATGAAGGATGAATTAGAAAAAGCTAAAGAACAAATTTTCAATATTCTATAATCGTTCGGCAATCTGAAAACAAATTATTTTTGCAAAAAATATTCTTGAAAAAAACAATCATCATTCTCCTGCTGTCATTATGTGTCGCTTCCTGTGCAAAGATCGACCTGTTTGAAAAGCAGGCAGATATTCCTGCACAGAGATGGTTCTATAAAAACGTGCCTTCATTTACTTTTAATATTACCGATACA
>Ga0070679_100000280_pt1 | contig 43099 bp, 28 predicted proteins | sample KBSC63BmetaG_FD_65652 | JGI IMG/M metagenome (GOLD analysis project Ga0070679, IMG submission 65652) | Corn rhizosphere microbial communities from Kellogg Biological Station, Michigan, USA - KBS C6-3B metaG | ecosystem: Host-associated > Plants > Roots > Rhizosphere | place: USA: Michigan... | reverse complement strand
TGCCGGCACAAGCACACATCGATCGCGAGACTGTGATCGTCGAGGCGTCTAGTGTTTCTTCACCACAGTATGTTCGGTATGCCTGGCAGCCTAACCCGCAGATGACGTTACAGAATGATGCCGGCTTGCCGGCTTCTCCATTTTCGTCGGATGACCGTTATCAAGAACAACACCAGTGAGAGTAGGCCCGAAATGAATCGCCGCAAATTCATGTTGGCTGCTGGAGCGTCTCTTGCCGCTCCGAGTTTGGCTATCGCTTCTGAGGGAACAGGGATAGAAGATGCTGAACGTGGCGCCACTCCGAAGGGCCCTAAGCCGCATCGTCCGAATGTGATTGTCATGATTTGCGACGACCTTGGATATGGCGATCTTGGATGCTACGGGTCGCGGATCGTGACAAAGAATATCGACAGGCTGGCCGGAGAGGGAGTACGTTTCACGCATCATTCCACCCCACATCCCGTATGTTCTGCGTCGCGAGCTGCACTCCTGACTGGACTGTATCCCACCCGAGTGAATGCGCCGGGGGCTTTTTCTCCGCTTGATGTCGATGGCATGTCGACGGATGCTGCTACGCTTCCCGGTGTGCTGAAAGATAGCGGATACAAAACGATGGCGATCGGCAAATGGCATCTTGGACATGCGGAACAATACTGGCCGACGAACCGCGGATTTGATGATTTTTATGGCGTTCCTTATAGCGTCGACATGGCTCCTCTGCCTTTGATGCAGGACCGAAAAATTCTTGAAGATGACGCCGACCGCGATTTACTGACGCGAAAATATACTGACGCTGCGGTATCTTTTCTTCGCCAATCGCACGCCAAGCCATTTTTCCTTTATGTGGCTTACTCCTATCCGCATATTCCATTGCACTCTTCGGGAAACTTCCGTGGCCGATCAAAACTTGGATCGTATGGCGATGCCATGGAGGAGATCGACTGGAGTGTCGGCGAAATCATGAACACCCTGAAACAGACTGGGCTTGAGAAAGACACGCTGGTACTCTTCACGAGCGACCACGGACCCTGGTATGAAGGTAGCACCGGCGAGTTGCGCGGACGAAAGGGGTCGACATATGAAGGAGGCGTGCGCGTCCCCATGATCGCGACGATGCCCGGCAGCTTGCCGAAAGGGAAGGTTGTTGATGCTGTGACGTCGCACATGGACATCATGCCAACGCTCGCCAATCTCTGCGAAGCGAAGCTGCCCGGGCGGGCCCTTGACGGTGTGGATATATGGGATGCCTTCTCGGGAGGACAAGTTTCGCAGGTGCGGAAAGCTCTGCTGAGTTTCTCCGGCTGGGATCTACAGACCGTGCGGGCAGGAAAGTGGAAGCTGCATGTTTCTCGTTTAAATGTTCCGCTCTACCTTCCGATTCCGAAGCAAGGAAGAATAAATTGTGCTCTGCAGCACCCCGAACTTTACGATCTCAGTGAAGACCCGAAGGAGAGTTATAACATTGCCGATCGGCACCCGGATGTGGTGGCGGCGCTCCAGAAAAGCGTCGAGGAGCAGGTTGCGGATCTTCCAGAAGCAGTTCAGAAAGCGTATGCAACAGCGCGCGAACACCCCTCCAATCCATGGATGCCGGCGGATGCTTATCCCGAGTTTGTCAGCACAAAACCCGGCACATCTGTGTGGCGCGAGGGAGCGGACGCAGATGTTGTCATGCAGCGCTTCCGCGCGTTGGCGACCGGGTCACACTAAGATTTCTTGTTGAATTTGGTGTCGATGTAGGTTTCGACCTTCCTTGCCCACTCCATGCCAACGGTCTTCAGGCCCGCGTCGCTGTAGTGGACTCCCATCCCGTTTTTTTCACGATAAGCACCGGTCAGGAGGTCTGTGTCCGGGCCTTGGAGGGCTATGCCGCTCTTCCAAAGGCTACGTTGTGCACTCTGTATCGATGGGTCGTAGGGATGTTCCGGGCTCATGTAAGTGCCCAATGCCGTCATCCATGGGAAGTTCCAGCCAGCTTCTTTACGGCAAGTGCGAATGACCAGCGTGGTCATTTCCAGAAACCTCTGACCGGAGATTTGGTGTTCGGCCGGAAGGCTTGAGTCGGATTGGCCCTGGTCCCACAATAGCGCACGAAAGCCGTGTGGGCCCAACTGGCGGATGCGTTGCGTCATCACGTTGAAGAGAGTTCCATCGGCGATGAGCCCCTTGTGAGGGTCCTGGATGATGAACTTTGATGTTGCTGGCAAAACGTCGACGCGTTCTCCGGAGGGGAGCCATTGGCGTATGCTTGTCGCTCCTCTTCCGACGGAGACGATACCGATTGGAACTCCATACCTGCGATAAAGCTCGTCCCCGAATGGGGGGATGAAACTTCCTTTTACGCTGTTGTCCTGAGTGCCGGGCTGAGGATCATCCGCCAAACGCCACGAGGTTCCGCTGAAGGCGGTGACCATCCCTGTCTGTGGTGTTTCTTTTTGCTCTCCCCAGTTTGTCGAGTTCGACTGTCCGGAAATGACGAAGACTTCGCCGACGCCGACATGCTGCACAGAGACAGTGACGATGACTTCTTTCGCGCGGACAAGCCTGAGTTCGACGGTGTAAAAGCCTCCTGCAGGGACACGGAGTATGGAATGGAAGTCGCCGGACTCTTTTTTGAGTGCGAGGCGGATCCATGTATCAGGCAGAGGCCCAGAAGCGGCCTTACCGGAAATGCGGGCTTCAGCGATGTCGGCTGCGACATCCGCATGGCCGGCGATCGACAACTTGCCTTCCCGCAGCGTGTGGCGCTGGAAGACCTGCCACTCCTGAGGAGATGTGACCGTGATTTGGCCACGCGCCGAGAGCGATAGCAACAAGAGAATTATGCATCGACCTAGCATTTGCTTCTGCACCATGGTAGCCCCCGCGGAAAGATTGTCGTGTCGCTCGGAAGAACTATGGTATATTTTGGTGGAAATCGTTGCAACCGGTTGCACGAGTTTATGCAAGCTCTAGCGCCAATCCTGCATACGACAAAGGGAGTTCGATGGTTTCGAGACGAAGGTTCCTCTATGGTCTTGCAGCAGGTGCTGCGGTGGGCGCCACGGCAAAGAGCTATGCCCGGATTATGGGATCGAATGAGCGCCTGAACTTCGCTGTGGTTGGGACGAACTCTCGCGGGACGGCGCATCTCTCCGGTCTCAAGGCAAACGCAACAGCTGGTCGCATTTCGCATATATGCGATGTCGATGCCAGAAATCTTCGCAAATATGCAGGGAGAGCGGAGAGCGTGCTCGGATACACACCGGCCAGCGAAGCTGACTTCCGACGTGTGCTGGAGTCCAAAGATGTCGATGTGGTGACGATTGCGACTCCCGATCACTGGCACGCCCCGATGGCAATTCTGGCGTTGCAGGCCGGCAAACATGTCTATGTAGAAAAGCCATCCAGTCATAATCCCCGCGAGGGGGAACTGCTCATCCTGGCGCAGAAGAAGTACGGAAAGCTGGTGCAAGTGGGGAACCAGCACCGATCGTGCGCGCACGAAATGGAGATGGTCCATAAGATTCACGACGGACTTATTGGGCGAACGTATTTTGGGAAAGCCTGGTATGCCAATACGCGCGGTTCGATGGGCGTTGGAAAAGTTGTGCCGGTCCCAGCGGAACTGAACTGGGACTTGTGGCAGGGGCCCGCGCCGCGGTCGGCTTATAAGGACAACATTCATCCGTATAACTGGCATTGGCTGCGGCGTTATGGGACCGGAGAAGCTCTGAACAATGGAACGCACGAAGTGGATGTGTGCCGCTGGGCTTTGGGAGTCGATTGGCCGGAGCACGTTGTCGCGCAGGGAGGCCGCTACCACTTCAAGGATGATTGGGAGTTCTACGACACGCTGGTGGCAACGTTTACGTATCCGGGAAAAACAATCGCGTGGGAAGGGAAGAGTTGCCAGGGCATGAAGTACAACGGTCGCGATCGTGGCGCGCTGATTCAGGGAACGGAGGGATCCGTTGTGCTGGCGCTGGATGGCTACGAGGTATATGACCTGCAAGGCAAGCTCAAGGACGACTTTAAGCTTGCCAGCAAGCCGCGTGCGAGCAGCGATTTGATTGGGCAGGATGAGATGACGAATGCTCATTTCGCCAATCTGATCGGCGCCATCAAGACGGGGGAGCCGCTGCACTCTCCCATAGCGGACATCAATATCAGTATTACCAGCTTGCAGCTTGCCAACATCTCATGGACGGTGAATCGCGAAGTATTGCTCGAGTCACGGGATGGGCATATCAAAAACGACCCGGACGCGATGAAGCTGTGGGCGCGCTCCTATGAACATGGTTGGGAAGTGAAGGTGTAATGGACTATTCCCGAGAGCTGCCTGATTTCTGGGTTCAAAGACCGATGATTGGCGAGAAGAAATGACCATTTCGAGTTGGCTTGTTCTCGGAAGTTACTTCCTGCTGATGATCGGCGTTGGTGCGTGGGCCAGAAAGAAGGTGCACAGTGCGAGCGACTTTTTTACAGCGGGTGGTTCCATGCCGTGGTGGCTCTCCGGCATTTCCCATCATATGTCCGGATATAGCTCTGCTGTGTTTGTCGGCTATGCGGCTTTGGCGTATACGTCCGGCATTACCGTCTATTTCTGGTGGGCGTGTTCGATCTTCCTTGCACTGCTGACCGGTTCGCGCATCTTCCCGGCGAAATGGACGCGGTTACGCGAATATCTTCACGTAATTTCTCCTCTTGAGTACATCAAGATTCGATACGACCTGCCTACCCAACAGCTGCTGGGCTGGAGCGGAGCTTTTCTAAAGATTTTCGACGTTGGCGCGAAATGGAGCGCATCGGCGATTTTGCTGCATGCCTTTGCAGACGTGCCGTTCTTGTGGGGCGTTTTACTCACGGGTGGAGTAACGGTTGTGTACTCCGTGATGGGTGGGTTGTGGGCTGATGCGCTTACAGATCTTAGCCAGTTTGTCATTCAACTCGTTGCTGGCCTGGCGATGTTGTTCGCCGTTCTCAGTCGTCTCGGGGGCGTTAGTTCGCTGTGGACGATGTGGAAGTATCTTCCACCTGACAATGTGAAACCCTTTCATGGCGATTACACGGTGGTATTCGCAGCGGTGTACTTCTTCGTGAATCTGCTCTCGTATAACGGTGGAACGTGGAGCCTGGCGCAGCGGTTTCTCGCGGCATCGTCTGGTCGAGACGCCAGGAAGTCCGCGCTGCTTTCTTCAGCACTTTATCTTCTTTGGCCCCCCATTCTGTTCTTCCCCATGTGGGCAGCGCCGATTATTTTTCCCCACCTCGCGGATCCTTCCGAATCTTATGCACTGCTGACGAAAAGTCTGCTGCCACCGGCTTTGATTGGGTTGGTGCTTGCCGGACTATTTGCTCATACGATGGCGATGACTTCGTCCGACGCGAACGCCGTTGCTGCAGTGGTTGTGCGCGATATTATTCCAGTATTGAGGAGAAAGAAACCGCGATGGAATGATGGGAAGCAGTTGTTTTTCGGCCGAGTAACCACGTTCAGCTTCCTCGCGCTCAGTATGGTGCTCGCATTGTTTTCCTCGCGATTCGGAGGAGTGATTGGCATGGTCATCCTCTGGTACGGAGCCTTGATCGGTCCGATGGCGATCCCCATCCTGCTCGGCCTCCTCGTATCGTTCCGTCGCTGTGGGCCGTCCGCAGCTATCGCCTGCTGGTTTACCGGAACGATCGTGTTCGCCGGTCTCAAAATCTTCGGTCATGAACACTGGACTGGACCTATGGCGCGATATCAGAACGCTTTCACGGTGGGCACCCCGATGCTCCTATCCCTGCTGGCCTATCTGTTCGTGGGATGGCTGGTTCCGTCGGAACGTCCAGAGTCAGGACAGCTTTTAAGGGTACTCGATACGGAGGGCGTCTTCGTCATCGAGACGAAGCATGATGCGAGCGCTCTGACAATTTCAACGCTTGCAGTCTCGGAATGAATGAAAGACCGAAGAAGGAGAGTGGATGGATATTCGAATCACAACAACACGGGACGAGCTTGGCAGGGAAGCCGGAGGCGATATCGCGGCTGCGATCCGGAATCGGCTCGCTGTCAAGTCGGAACTGCGCATTATTTTCGCGGCGGCGCCGAGCCAGGGTGAAATGCTTGATGCCCTGGTCCATGAGTCCGGGATTGACTGGTCCCGCGTGCACGCTTTCCACATGGACGAATACATTGGGTTACCGAAGGACTCGCCACAACGTTTTGGAATGTGGCTGCGATCTGCGATCTTCGATCGGCTTCCGTTTGCTTCGGTTCATCTCATTGAGCCGGATGGTGATCTCGACGAGACGTGCAGGGAATACACGAGAAAATTACAGGAGGCTCCGATTGATCTGGTCCTTCTCGGCATAGGGGCGAACGGTCATCTGGCATTCAACGATCCCCCGGCGGACCTGAACGATCCGTTGGCGGTAAAAGTCGTTACGCTGGACGATGTGTGCAGGCAACAGCAGGTAGACGACGAATGCTTCGGCACGTTCCAGGATGTGCCGCGAAAGGCGATTACACTGACCGTGCCGTCCCTGCTGCGCGGGGATGTTCTGTTTTGTTGTGCGCCCGGGGCGAACAAGAGCAAGGCAGCGCGCAGCGTTGTTCACGATCCAATCAGTTGAGACTGTCCTGCTACAGCATTGCGCAATCATCCCCGATGTACCCTTTATCTCGATCGCGACTCCAGCTCTGGGCTCGATTGATAGTTTGATGGCGCCAGGAGAAGTCCGCGACCCAGGCGAAGATTGCGGGGCGTGTCCGGCCACTGGTTGTGGCCTGATGATTGCGATCGGATACCGCACTCCCTGTAGGAGATTTATTTGTCGCTGCTATTGTCGTGCAACCGATTGCAGGATATTGTCTTGATTAGAGCGTCTGTCCGAGGGATAGGGAATGAAACAAGCAAATTTTACAAGGCGTACTTTCGTTCAGTTAGCTGGTGCGGGTTGTGTTGCAGGTGCTGTCCGGCCATTCGAGGCTTCCGCTCAATCCGGCACACCGGCCTCTCGGGGGCCGCGCATTGGCATGGTGGCGAAAGTGCATGCCGGAGCGCCGGTTGAGGCGGTGATCAAACGAGTGCAAGATCTCGGCCTGCCGTCCTGTCAGTTGTTTTATGAGCGCTACACGATGGAGGATGTCCGTCCCCTGAAAGAAGCGTTGAGCAAGTACGGCGTTAGCGTCTCGGCGATCAGTGAACATAATCCCGGGCGAAGGATTTTCAATTTCTATCAGGGGCCGCTGACCGTAGGGATCATTCCACTGGAGACGCGGAAGGCACGGATCGATGCACTGAAGTTTGCCGCGGATTTTGCGCATGCTTGTGGCATTGCCTCCATTCATTCTCATCTCGGTTTCATTCCTGAAGATCCAAACGACCCAATCTATCCAGGCGCGGTAGGCGCCATTCGTGAGGTCTCGGAATACTGCAAGGACAAAGGGGTCATGCTGCTCTCAGAAGGCGGGCAGGAAACTCCAACGACTATGCTTCGGATGATTCAGGATGTCGGGAACGGGAATGTTTTCGTGAACATGGATACAGCGAACCTGATCCTCTACGGCAAAGGAAATCCGGTCGATGCGATGGACGTACTCGGGCACCTGGTGCGGGGTATTCATGCCAAAGACGGGCTCTTTCCGACGGGAACCCGGGAGCTGGGCGAGGAAGTGCCTATCGGTAAAGGCAAGGTTGATTTTCCGGGTTTTCTCCAGAAGCTGAAAGCCGTGAACTACACCAATGTGATCACCATTGAGAGAGAGGCCGAGGGCCCCCATCAAGGGGAAGAAATCCTGGGGGCCAAGGCGTATATTCAGAGGCTTCTGGACAGAATTTACGCATAGCTGCTGTGAAGCGCCGAAGCTTTTGGGCCAGGGAGGGAAGCTGATTCCGGCACCTGGATTTTGGTTATCTTTCAAATTTGACGCTGTCCGAATAGACTCACATTATGCCCACCAGCGGAGTTCCCTCGTTACCAACGATCAGCGATATTGCGGCGGCGGCGGGGGTTTCCAAATCGACGGTTTCCCGCGCTTTCAGTCATCCTAAGATGCTGAAAGAAGAAACGGTTGAACAGATTCAGAGGATAGCGAAGCAGCTAAATTACGTGCCAAATCCAATGGCTCGGGCTCTTAGTACTGGACGGCATGGGAACATCGCCATTGTTGTTCCCGATATCGCCAACCCATTTTTCCCTCCTCTGCTGCGTGCTGCGCAAGCTACGGCAGATGCCGCGGGCTTCAGCGTCTTTTTGGGTGATTCAGACGAGGACGCAAGGAGGGAACTGCGGTTAGTCAGCAAGCTTGCGATGCAGGTGGAGGGCTTCATTCTGGCGTCTTCCAGAATGCAGGACAAGAATATCCTGGAACTCGCGAAGCGTCAGCCTGTCGTACTGATCAACCATGACACTCCGGGTCTGCCGCGGGTGCTGATTGACACCGTGGCTGGTATCGACGCCGCCGTGGCCCATCTGGCGGGTTTGGGGCATCGCAGCCTTGTGTATGTCAGTGGACCCTCAGCGTCATGGTCCGACCAGCAGCGACGGCTGGCGGTGAAGCGTGCCTCTGCCCGGCGCAAAGTGAAAATTGTTTCTGTCCCTGCCAGTCGGCCGACCTTCGACGCGGGCAAAGATGTGACGCCGACCATCCTGGGGTTGGATGCAACTGCTGCCATAACCTTTGACGACTATGTAGCGCATGGGCTTTTGGCCGGACTGGCGTCGTATAACGTAGCAGTCCCCCGTGATTTCAGCGTTATTGGTTGCGATGACGTACTCGGTGCGTCGACGTACCCGGCCCTGACTAGTGTTTCTGCGCGGTGCGATGAAGCTGGGCGAATGGCCGCCGATCTGCTTCTCAGTGCGATTGCGACGGGGCGAAAGGCGGACGCTCGATGTTTGCTCGACACCTGTCTTGTCGTCCGCGATACCACGGCGCCCGCTCCGAAGGCGACTCTGAAAGAGCGGCTGAAGTTGCAGCATAAGGCCGTGAAGTAACGCTTTCCTTTCTCAGCCTGACGATGAAGAGCAACCGAAATGCCGCGGTAGGCCGAGCTTTCATCCTGTACAGCGACGTTCCGGACCCTTTAGAGGATATGTAAATAATGAAAAATCGTCGTTTTGCGTTTTGACATGCAACCGGTTGCGTGATAGCTTTCTGTTCAATTCAATTTCCGGCCAATTCATGTAGCGAACGTCTCGAATCTGGTCAAGGCAGAATTTTCGGGAGAGGTCGTATGAATCAATTGCTGAGGTTTTGGAAGAGGTCACAGGGCAGCTTGTCCCTTGCCGTCATGTTGATCAGCCTAGCTGTCGTCAACGGCGCCTACGCGCAGCTATCGACGGCATCGTTGAATGGCAACGTACACGATGCCTCCGGGGCCAATCTTCCTGGCGCCACGGTCACTTTGCGTAATGTGGACACGCACGTAGATAAGGCGACCATATCGAACAAGTCTGGCGCCTATGCGTTTGTCAGCATCATCCCAGGCCACTACACGCTTGAAGTGACGGCACCCGGCTTCCGTCCTGCGGAGGTACCAGAGTTCACGCTCACTGTTGGTCAGGCGTCGCAGATCGAAGTTCCTCTTGCGGTCGGCTCCGAACAAACGGTGATGACGGTGGAGGGGACGACGACGCAGATGGAAACATCCTCTGCGAACCTGGGAACGGTGATTGGGACGAAGCAGGTGAATGATCTGCCGCTCAATGGCCGCAACTTCACGCAACTTTTGGCGCTGACTCCTGGCATATCTACGATCAACAAAGGTCAGAGTCTGACGAATCGCTTCGCTCCTGTGGCCCAGGGAGCTTCGGTAACTTTTCCGGCGGTGAATGGTCAAAGCAACCGCAGCAACTTCTTCCTCCTCGACGGCCTGAACGACAACGAGTTTTCACGTAGCACTTATGCTGTTCCGCCGATCATCGACACCATCCAGGAGTTCAAGGTGGTTTCGCATACAGACGATGCGGCGTTCGGCGGCGCTATCGGCGGGGTAATTAACGTTGTAACCAAATCCGGCACGAACGAGTTGCACGGTTCGGCGTGGGAGTATGCGCGTAACACGATGTTCGATGCGCGCTCATATTTTCTTCCTGTCAGTCAGCCGCGTCCGGCCTATAGCCAGAATCAATTCGGCGCTGCTGCCGGCGGCCCTGTGTGGTTGCCAAAGCTTTACAACGGGAAAAATCGCACTTTCTTTTTTGGCGCCTACCAGGGCTTTCGCTTCTCGCAGGATACGAACACGTTGTTGAAGGTGCCGACTGCCGCGCAACTGGCAGGCGATGAGAGTTCGGTGACCACAAAGATCTATAACCCGTTCACGACGCGGCCTGATCCTACGCGGCCGGGGATATTCCTTCGCGATCCGTTTCCAGGAAATCAAATCCAATCCCTGATTGATCCGCGCATGGTCGCTTATGCAAAATTCCTCTATCCGGCTGCTGGTCCGGTGCTGGATGCGGCCGGAGACAACGCTCAGTTCACCGCAAAGAGCACGCAATCAATCAACGAATGGAGCGGCCGTATCGACCAGAAGGTCGGTAAGAACGATTCGTTCTGGTTCCGCTATAACTGGAGCAACAGTTTTACTTCGAATCCGGCGGGTCTGCCAGACCTGACATCGAGTGTCGCAAATTATGCGCGAAACTGGGGTGCGAGCTACGTTCACGTCTTTAGCCCAAGCCTGATCCTTCAAGGACAGTTCGCTCGAACGCATATTACCCAGAACACGATCCAGCGCTTTCAAAAATCAACCGACAGCATCTACAGCACGATGGGGTTTGCCTCCACGTATGCGGGCGCCTACACCGGTTCGGGCCTGAATCTGGACCACCTGCTGCCAACGGTATCCGTCACCGGCTACGCGGGTTCGGGAGAGACGTATAACCTCTTCCCGGACGCGACCAGTGTCTATCATCCGTCAGTGAATGTGACAAAGGTCCTGGGAAACCACATCATTCAAATGGGTGCGGGGTTCGGCACCAACCTCTTCCATATTTCCATTGCGACTAGCGGTCTTTCCTTCGGAAATCCGCAGACGGCCAATACGGACCCCACTGATACCGTGAATACGGGCAATGCTCTCGCATCCTTCCTCATCAATGTTCCTACGGGCGGGAACCGGCGAGACGAGATCGTGCTCATGCGGTTTGGCGGAGTGGGCGATGGGTATATCACCGACAGCTGGAAAGTCAACGACAAGCTAACAGTCAACTTTGGTCTGCGCTATGACTACATTCTGTTGCCGGCGCTTGGGAAGCAGGGCGATCTGGACTCGGGGTACTACACCGGCGACATGGATCTTACAAACGGCGTGTACATTTTGCAGGCAGTGCCTCAGAGCTGCGCGGTAAAGGGTGTTGCTCCCTGCATTCCGGGGACAGGTGTTCTCCCGGATCACGTCGTTGTCTCGCCCAATGCCAAGATCCTGCACAATCAGTATGGAGATTATGGTCCCCGTGTTGGGTTTGCGTATCGGGTGTTCGACAAGACAGTGATGCGAGGCGCGTATGGAATTGTCTATGACGCATGGTCATCGCTCACGCAGCAGATCCAGGGCACCGCTGGTTCCTGGCCGGACAACATTCAGCCGAGTGTCGCCAACCTGAACGTTCCAACAACGGCAGCACCGACGCCCACAGTGAAAGCGCAAAATCCGTTCTCAGGTCCTGGCGGTCCAGCAGGCGGTCTGCCTGCAGCTTCGCCATTCACCGCCAGCGCGGCATATTTCGATCCAACGCGCCAATGGCCGCTGTCACACCAGTGGAACTTTGGCCTGGAGCAAATGCTCAGCCAGACAACTACCTTGACGTTGAACTATGTGGGTTCAGTTTCAACGCAGCTCGATATGGGCGGTTACTACAACACTGCGCTCACTCCAGGCACGGGTACGCCGCAAAGCCGTGCGCTGTTCCCGTACATTGCGCCGACACAGTACGACCGCACTTTTGGCGGCGGTGCAAATTACAACGCTTTGCAGGCCTCTTTGATTCGGCGTAGTGCCAAAGGGCTCTCCTATGGAGTGTCGTATACGTGGGGGAAGACAATTGATATCGGTACGGACGGCTCCTTCGGTGTAGAGGGCAGCGATCCCCAGGACCCCTATCACCCTGCGCTGTACGATACTGCCGTTGCCGGCTTCGATCTGACGCATACCCTTGCCATCAATACGATCTATCAAATTCCTCTTGGAAAAGGCAAGAGCTTTTCTACTGGAAGCCGGTTTGCCGATTACATCCTCGGTGAGTGGCAGTTGAACAACATCTTTACCGCTACCTCTGGATTTCCGTTCTACCCAACGATTACAGGAGACCTTGCCAACACTGGCAACGGCCGAACCTACGAACACGCAAACCTGGTGGGCGATCCACACTTGAACAACCGTGGGCCTGCACAGTGGTTCAACACTGCTGCCTTTGCTTCACCAGCGAAGTATACGTATGGCAATGCGCCGCGAAACTCGCTCCGCACGCAGCCATACTGGAACCTCGATGCATCGCTGTTCCGTCTCTTCCCACTAGGCGATGCACGGGCGTTCGAGTTCCGCGCAGAAGCGTTCAACATTGCCAACCACCCTGTATTGGGAACTCCCGTCGTCAACGTGACGAGCACCGGAACCTTCGGCACAATCAACACGACGGCAAGCACGGCGCGTCAACTTCAACTGGCTTTGAAGTTCCGCTTCTGAGCCATGACGACAGGCTCCTCCATTCCGCTTGGATGGATGCGGAATGGAGGACGTAAGTTCCTGGTTGAACCACGAGCTTCAGAGGGGTAGGCTGCTGCTGTAGGCTTCACCTGAGCAACTGTAGCGGAGTACTGAAGCGATTCAAACCGGATGGAAAGGAAGTATATGGGCAAGATTACACGTCGATCGATGCTCGGAGGAGTGACCGGAGCGATTGCCGCTGCGAGCCTTCCTGGGCAGAGCGTGTCTGGGCAACAGGATCCTACGCATTTCGGTTTAGCAGACTCCGGCGTTATCGCGTCTACCGAAACTCCGCGAACCGAGGGAGCAAGAACGGCCTGGTTTCAGGAAGCGAAGTTCGGCATGTTCATTACCTGGGGGCCCTACTCGCTCGTCAACGTGATTCCTTCCTGGACCATCATGGACCCAAACGGTGGAATGGAAAAGGCTGCGATGCCACCCGGCGGCATTACGGAGGAGGAGTACGTTGCGCTTCCGAAGCGTTTCAATCCGGAGAAGTTCAACGCCGATGAAATTGTGGAACTGGCCCGACTTTCAGGACAGAGGTACATCACCTTCGTCATCAAGCATCATGACGGCTTCTGCATGTATGACTCGCTGTATACGAATTACAAAATCACAAAGACACCTTACGGCAAAGATGTCACCAAGCAACTGGCCGATGCCTGCCACAAAGATGGAATGGCGCTTGCGTTCTACTACTCTCCGCCTGACATGAACCACCCGGCCTTTCGAGATACTTCGAAGCCCGCTTATACTAATTGGCTTGGCGAACCGGCGCGGCCGGAGTGGCCGATCTATCTCGAATACATGCGGCTGCAATTGACAGAACTGCTGACGCGATACGGCAAGATCGTTACGTTATGGTTCGATGGCATCCATCAGCAGCCGGAAAAATTGGATGGCCGTCGCTTTATGAAACTCATTCAGGAGCTCTCGCCCGACACGCTGATCAATGATCGTCTTGGAGTTGGCGGATACGATTTTGTGACCCCGGAAAACTTCGTCCCCAACCGCATTCCGATTAAGGGTGGCGGACAAATGACCCGTAAAGATCCCAATAATTCCAGCATCCCCAAGCCTGATGACTTTCAGCTATGGGAGTCGTGCATGGCAATCAATAACAAGAACTGGTCCTATAACGCGAACGATCCGAAGTTTATGTCGGCGCAGGACATCATTCGGACCCTGATTGAGTGTGCGAGCAAGGGAGGAAATCTAAATCTGGGTGTGGGGCCAAAACCGGATGGGACCATCCAAGTGGAATTGCGGGAACGCTTACTGGCAACCGGGGAGTGGCTGCGGGTCAACGGCGATGCGATCTATGGAACGACGTACGGTCCGATTCAGGGCTTGAAGTTTGCGCGCACCACGTCGAAGGGCAAGAAGGTGTACGTGCACGTGCTCGACTGGCCAAGCGCGGCGATGGTGCTTCCTTCGTTTGGTAAGAAGGTGATCTATGTGACGTTGTTAGCGAACAATCAGCGGCTCAAGTTTCGCCAGGATACTGGGTCGATAACTATCGAGCTTCCCAAGGATGCGCTTGATCCGGCGGCCAGCGTAGTTGTTCTCGAGACCACGTGAAGCTGCTGTGGGGTCAAACTGCACGAAAAGAGATGGATTGATGAGTGAAGAGAACGCTCAGAAGACGAAACCACTTTCTCCCAATGCGTCTGCTGGCAGCTGCTCGCGCCGGACGTTTCTAGAATTGACGGGAATCGCTGCCGGAGCGTTGGCATTTGGCCGCTGTGCATTTGCCGGTACACGGGTTGCGGGCTCTTCCATCCACTTTCCATCCGCAGAACTCGCCGGAACTCACGATCTTGTTTCACTGCCAAATTGGGGGCCGTACTCCAAAAAATATTTCGGCATTAGCCATATACCCGATATCCAGAGGGGACTGAGTTTCGATGTCAGCATCTTTCCCACGCTGACTGGAGACCAAGTCGTGCTGCCGAGCGTTCTGTTGGACCAGTCCCAGGTCCATCCATGGGAGGCTGCGCCGCATCTCGAATATTATTCGATGCGTTTCGAGTTGCTTTGGAAAGACCAGCTCTACTGTGATGTTTCCTTTTCAGAAATCAACGACGACGAGCGGCTGGTCCGCATGGAAATCGTCAATCATACGAATACCGATCGGGAAGTTGTCCTGAATACCTTGTCGCAGATTTGCTTTCCTCCTCTGCACGAAGGTACAGCAGAGCCTATTCGTCTTTGTGAAGTGGAATTGCCGCCGGGCGGTATATGGAGGAACGCTGTCGATTATACCGATCTGCGATTTGCCAGGCCACGCCCAACGGATTCTTTGGTGAGAGATGGAAGGATGCGAGCAGAAGAGCGGCGTCATGATTCCGTCGGAGGTTCTGTCGTAGCGCAGGATTTCGGTTCGGATACCGGAGATAAGGTGCAGTATCGCGTTGAACTCACGCAGCCGATTGACAATGCTGTACTCGTGTGGAGATTCCAGCTTTCCAAGGGGCAGCATTCCATCTTCTCCATGGAAGGTGCGGTTAAAGCTGAAATTGTATTTCAAGGTGATGGAAACTTTAAAACGCTCGCGACACATATGGGACCAATGCATGCCGGCACACACGAGCTAAGTTTCGTCTCCAGAGGCGGTGCGGCTATTGCACTGAATGGCTTTGCGATCTTAGGCGCAAATTTAAGAAGCCAGTTGCACTTTACCGCGAATGAGTGGCACCCGTCTCCGCAGGTGAGTGATGCAAGCAAAGCGGGCATGATGCTGAAGTACCGCGATGTATCGAACTACTACGGCGTGCATCTCGGTCCTTCGATGGCTGGCCGCCGCGAGATCAAGTGGCGCAATCTGGATCAGGCTTTTGGTAGCATGGCTGACCGGCGGACCTATCCGCGAATTTTTGGCAGCGGCAATGGGCACGATGCCGGTGATCCGGATTCACTGTTTCTTCATACCTGGTCGGACGCGGTTGTTGTGCCGGCGAATTCAAGACGCGTGATATATGGGCTCGTGTGTAGTGGCGTTGAAGCCAAAGTGCGACGCTCGCTCCAATTTTTTGATCACCATTCTCCACAACATGAAAGCGTCTTCGGTTCTGCTCGCAAGAAAGCATTTCAGCTCGAGAGTGTTCCCGAGGGTGAGACATTTCGTAAGAGCCAGCAACTGCTGGCGGCTGTCACCATGACGAACCTGGTGTATCCCCTTCATACGCAGCGCAGCTATATTCGACATTACTCTCCCGGCCGCTGCTGGGATTCGCTTTATACCTGGGATGCTGGATTCATTGGACTGGGTTTGCTTGAAATCGACCTGCGGTGCACGATCGATTCGCTGAATGCATACACCACGCCCGAAGGTGCGCAGTCAGCATTCATCTTGCATGGCACCCCGTTGCCAGTTCAGATTTATTTATGTGTGGAGCTATGGAATCGAACTCAGTCGACGGAATTACTCACGTACTTTTATCCGCGACTGCGGCAGTTCCACCGCTTTCTGGCAGGACGTCTTGGCAGTTCTACAACACGACAGCATCGCGATCATCTGGTCACAACCTGGGACTTTTTTTACAACTCAGGTGGATGGGACGACTATCCGCCCCAGCGTTTTGTTCACGAACAAAAACTGGAGGCATCGGTGTCTCCTGTCGTCAACTCAGCCCATACCATCCGTTGCGCAAGGCTTCTTCGTCAGATGGCGGAAGCGCTTGGGCAGCATGGAGATTTTGCGGAGTATGACCGTGACGTTGAAGAACTATCGGCCTCGCTCGAAAAATATTCATGGGACGAGGAATCAGGCTACTACGGGTATGTAAAGTACAGCGAAGCGAATGGGCCGAGCGGCATTCTGCGCACTCCTCAGGGCGTGAATTTCAACATGGGGCTGGATGGCGTTTATCCCCTGATTGCAGGTGTCTGTTCGGCGGCGCAGGAGAGAAAAATACTCGATCACCTGTTTTCGCCTCAGCATCTTTGGACTGAAATCGGGATCACGACAGTCGATCAATCCGCTCCTTACTATGAGGCCGACGGTTATTGGAACGGTAGTGTCTGGCTGGCGCATCAATGGTTTCTTTGGAAGACCATGTTGGATCTCGGCCGGGGTAAAGATGCGCTCTGTATCGCACAGGCCGGGATTGCGATCTGGAAGCGGGTCACAGACGCGACGTACAAATCGAGAGAACACTTCAAGGCACACCAGCCTTTTGACGATGGTTTCGGATGGCCGCAACTGAGCAGTTTGTCATCGCCGGCGCTGACATGGTTTGCCGCTTTGTATAGCCCCGGGCGCTTCACCTGCGGATTCAATACCTGGATTGTCAGGTGTATTTTCAGTGATGATTATCGCGAACTGCGCGCAACCCTGAAGTCTACGAAGAGCACATCCCAACCGTCTTTCAGTGTGCTGATTTGCATGAGTCCAGCTGCGAAATACCGCGTGCGCTGGAATGGAGTTGCCGTGGGCTTCACGGTGGTGCATCAGGGATTGTTGCAGGTTGAACTTCCCTATGAACCGGCAACGGCAGAGTTGTCCATCACCACCATCTGAAGCTGCCGCTATTTCGTAACAATCACTGTTCCTGAAATTGGGAGATGTTCCAGCGCGTCAGCGTCTCCGACCCAAATTGTCCTGGGGCCATCATTTGTGATCCAACCCTGCTCCGGCTCGCTCCAGTACTGGAACGAACGTCTGTCGAGGGTCAGCTTGACGTGCTTATTTTCGCCCGGAGCCAGTTCGATGCGATCGAATGCACGAAGAGAGCGGACAGCCTGCTGAACTCCCGTAACTGCGCGGCCCGCGCCTACATAAACCTGCGGCACGGCCGCTCCGGCGACCGTCCCCGTATTCAGAGTATCGAATTCGACCAATACGCTTCCTTCACGATCCAAAGTGAGCTTGAGGTTTGAGAATCGAAATCCTGTGTAGCTGAGGCCAAAGCCAAACGGAAATTGTGGCTGCAGGCCAAGTTGATCGTAGTAGCGATAACCAGAGTAGATGCCTTGCGTCTGTTTGGCGGGTGCGTCATCTGACCCCTTCAGGCGCTCATGGTGCTTTCCCAACGTATCTCCCGCGTAGAGAAGACTCGTCTGGTTGTATTCGTTAATCGTATCGGAATGATCCTTTGGCCAGGTGACTGTAACGTGTCCGCTGGGGTTGGCTTGTCCGAGCAGCAGACGCGCTGTCGCAGTGCCGCCTTCTTGTCCGGGCTGCCACATATTCAGCAGAGCTTTCACGTGAGGGTTGTCTATCCACTCTTTGAGGACGATGGGTGTACCGGTATTTAGAACCACTACGGTGTTCGGATTCGCCGCCGCTACCGCCTGAATAAGTCGTATCTGCGCCGGGTTGAGTGACGACAAGTGCGTCGATTGCGGAATAGTGTCACGGCCCTGATCATCGACGAACACGAGTGCCATGGCTTTGCCATTTGCATCCGCTGCTGCATCTGCGATGTCACCGTCAACCCGGGAGAAAGCGAATCGAAAGCTCACCGGCGCGCCCGCGGGCATCGACGTGGCATCAAGAGTGAGTGTTATGCGGTGCCAACCGACGGTCGGGCTTTCCGCGCAGCTAACGATCAGCTCTCGGGTTGCAGCTTTCTTTGCTTGCGGTAGAGCACACTGACGATTTTTGAGATTGCCCTCGACGTAACCTGCATTGGTTGGCGAAACCGGGACGGACATGTTGCCGTAATACTGTCCCTGGTAGAACGACACGGTTTCGATGAGCGTTTTTTGACTGTTGTCAAAGGTGAAGCTTAAGGCGGAGTCCGGAAGCGCGCTGCTGTGCTGAAAGCGAAAGGCATACGTATCGATTGCGGGAACATATATCCAGCCTGTCCAGCGATACACCTTGCCGCCACGCAAAGGACCGAGCGGCGAAGCAGCAGTGTAGTCCACCATTCTGTCGACGCCATCGGCGGAGAGTGTCTGGAGCGAGGCTCCATCGAGACGTTGTAAACCACTCTGTGGGTCACACCCAATGCTGGGAGGAGCTTTTGGCGAAGGGCCCTGGAGCGTCACACTACTGAGGACTGAACATGGTATTGCTCGTCCTGTAGGGGAATTTGCCGGGGTATAGGTAAAAGCTGTTGGCACACCGCTCAACGACTTCAACTGGCTCAAAGGGCTAATCGCATTGCGATCGGCGAAGCCGGCTGCACCTTCGTTGTTGGGGTTCGCTACGAGATATTCAGCTCCGGCTCCGCTGACAGCGATGCCGCGCTTCAGATCCGCAGGTGTGATCGGCAGTGCATGACTCTCGTTCTTGAGCAGCACTGCACCTTCTTCGGCCACTCGTTCGCTGATAGCGGCATCTCCGTTTTTCGTACCCAGCAAGGGAGCGCCAATTGTATTTCCCGTTGGCAGTGGTGCGAGACCACTCCTGTCTCCACCTATACCGCCTGGGTTCTTGCAATCGGCCCTCGTGTTGTCGCAGCCGATGTAGCCGAATCGTTCTTGTTGGTAGAGTATGCGTGCGAGCGCCTGGTTGAACACCGAAAGCGGTACCGTCCCGTTGAGCACTGCATTCACAATGCCGCAACCGGTTGCGGGACAATCCGGTCCGGGGATGCCCGAGACCGCTATAGCGCCGGCCGACGAGCAGGCCACGGTATTGCCGTCACTGTCCGCACATGTGCTGCTGCCTGCGTCCAGACCGCGATTCACGTGACCGTCATCGCCCTCGGGATTCGTTGCGCCGAGATAGAACCTTGAAGGGTCCTCGCGCTCGTCGCCCTGCAGAAATCCATGGGCGCTGTGAGCTGCCCCGTAATCGGTTGCAACGAACGCCTGTGAATGCCACAGATCGCGCAGCACATAGGTGAGCAGCAGGGGATTTTCACACGCGAAGTGCGCTTCGTTCAGAGGCCATGTCTTTGGCGAGTCGCCGGGAAAGGGACTGGGCTGCGAAAGGGTATTAACACTCTTCTGAAGAAACGGCGAGGAATCGCGAAGTTTCTGATACGAGCACATAACAGATGATGCTTTCGCTTCCCGCAGTGCCAGCTCATATGGAGGCAGATATATCTCGTGCAGGGCCTGGTCCTGCACATCCGTAAACCCGCCATCGGCGCCATAGTAGATGGCGAAGTGTTTCACCTGTGCCATCAATCCCTGACCTTGAATGCCGTTGATCTGCGCTGCCGTCATAGCGGCGTTCAGGAAAGGATCTTCGCCGGGGGTGTGGTGACCTCGATACCAGTTGACGAAAACGTCAGTATCAGCCTGTGGTCCAAGGAGGCCGGTCACCATGAGATTGCGGCCTTCCCGGCCTTCCACCTGTCCCATTGCGTTTGCAAGCTGAAGGTCGAATGAAGACGCCAGCATCAGCATCGAAGGCAGGCCGGTTGTTTTGCCGGTATTCGGCCCTGCAACCACGTTCAGCCCCAGGCCGTCCGAAAAGCACATCGGCATGATGCTCGGCGAGGTGTTGAACCGAAGTGTGGAATTCGCAAGGTTGTGGCAGGTGGTGTTGGAGCCTTCGGGGTGCGCGTACGTACCTCCCTGCGTCGTCAACAGCAGGGAGGCATTCTCCAACTCTTCGCGAGTTGGCGGATTGTGCCGCTCCAGTTGCCGGATGAGGTTCAGCACCAAGGGAGTGTACGGAGCGGCGGCGTCTTCCGGTGGGGAAACTACGGAGGAGGGAACAGCCACCGGGAGCGCATATGGCACCTGCTGCTGAGACTGGAGCGGGGATTGTGCGGAAAGGCTCGCCGCCAGAACAGAACCTACCCAACATGCCGATGCAGTCCGCAGGAACCGCGTTCTAGTGGAGAGTGCCAAAGGGTCGAGGGTCGCGGAGCGTAGGGAATAGGTGTGCATAGGGAATACCGGAATGATAGGCTGTGTGGAATATTTTATGCAAGCGGTTGCATGGAATATTCCGAACTGAGTATATTGAAGCCGCAGGGTAAAGGCCGGTGCGGTCGCGGTCAGAATTCTCTCTCGCGAGACCCATGCATAAGTATCGGCCAACGAAAGGTTTTGATGCGCACAATTTACGCGGTTGTTTTTTCGCTCCTGTTTGCGCCATCTCTCTGCGCGCAGCACTACCCTGCCGGCAATGATTCGGCCTGGTGGAAGCACGCCGTGATCTACGAGGTCTATCCACGCAGCTTTCAGGACTCCAACGGAGATGGGATTGGCGATCTCAACGGCATTACGCAGCGGCTGGACTACCTGCAAACGCTCGGGATCGATGCGATCTGGATTACGCCGATGTTTCCGTCACCACAGGTTGATTTCGGGTATGACATCTCGAACTACAAGGGTGTAGATCCTCAGTACGGCACTCTCGCAGACATGGACCGCCTCATCGGCGAGGCCAGGAAGCGCAATATTCGCGTTGTCCTCGACTTTGTCATGAACCACACCTCGGACCAGCACCCATGGTTCAAGGAGTCCGCGTCATCGCTGAACAATCCGAAGCGTGATTGGTACATCTGGAACGCGGGTAAAAGAGCCGCGGACGGTAAACCCATCCCACCCAACAACTGGATCAGCCTCTTTGGTGGGTCGACGTGGCAGTATTCTCCGCAGACAAGTCAGTTTTACTATCACGCCTTCACCAAACAGCAACCGGACCTGAACTGGAGAAATCCTGCCGTCGAGAAGGAGATGTTCGACTCCCTGCGTTTTTGGCTCGACCGCGGTGTGGCTGGATTCCGTCTCGACGCTGTGCCGCAGCTTTTCGAAAGCACCGAACTTCATGACGAACCCCTCACCGGAGAGGAGACCCGGTTTGGCGATAAGGCGACGACACACGTGTATACGAGCTTTCTTCCGGAGGTTCACGACACTATGCGTCGCATGCGGCAGGTCGTCGACAGCTACCACGATGAACGCGTCCTGATCGGGGAAACGCATCTGCCGGATGTCGTCGAACTAGACCGCTGGTACGGCGGCGCTAAGAAAGATGAACTGCAATTGCCGATGGATATGCTGGTCGGCTTCTCGGGCAAACTGGATGCCACACGCTTCCGCAAGTATCTCTTCGAAGCGGATACGCAGATACATGGCTCGCAGCCACTCTATGTGTTCGATAACCACGATCGGCCGCGCTCATGGAACCGCTATGGTGACGGTGTGCATGATCTGGCGATCGCAAAGATCCTCGCTGCCGTTCTGCTTACGACACGTGCGACGGCGATGATGTACTACGGCGAAGAACTCGGAATGATCACCGATACACCGAAACGCAAAGAAGACGTGAGAGATCCAAACGGAATCGACGGCTGGCCAAAGGATAAAGGTAGAGACGGCGAGCGCACTCCCATGCAATGGGATAGCAGTGCTCAGGCAGGCTTTAGCGAGAACTCCAAAACGTGGCTACCTGTCACCGCTAACTATAGTTCGGTCAATGTAAAGACAGAGATGAGCGATCCGGACTCACTCCTCAACTTTTACAAAGGCCTCATCGCACTGCGTCGCTCGAATGCTGCCTTGCGTGAGGGGCGTACGGCAATGCTGGACGAAACGAATGCGAATGTTCTTTCTTACCTCCGTGTGTCGCCGAATGGAAAGCGTGTCGTTGTCTCACTCAACATGAGTTCGGAGCCGCAAAGGATCCACTTAGCGATTTCTCAAGCGTCCTCGGCAAGGACGTTGATGACGAGCGAACCATCACTCGTTTCCGTCAACTCCTTCACATTGACATTGCCACCCTATGCTTCATGGATTGCAGAAATACGCTAATAACAAATTTTTCCCCGAAAGTGATCGTCATGCGAACTATTTGGCTTTCCTTCCTACTGATTGGGCCGCTGGTCTTGGCGCAGCAGCCGGCTGTTCTAGCCCCAGCGCAAGGCGCACTGCCGTCCCAAAGTGCTACTCCCGTTCCGCTTACCCAGGCTCAAATTGAGAAGATGCAACGTAAGCTGGAGGACTGGCCGCAACTGGGCCGCTATCGGGACGATAATTTGAAGTTAGCGGTGGCGGCTCCAGGCGAGCGTCGCGTGGTTTTTCTTGGCGACTCGATCACTGATTTCTGGGGAAGGCATTACGGCAGGTTTTTTCCGGGAAAGCCTTATATCAACCGAGGTATCAGCGGCCAGACGACCCCTCAGATGCTGGTCCGCTTCCAGCAGGATGTGATTCAGTTGCATCCCGATGTCGTGGTGATTCTTGCCGGCATCAACGACATCGCGGGAAACACAGGGGCTGAACCCCTGGACGCGGTAGAAAACAACTTTCGCTCGATGGTGACGCTGGCGCGGGCTGCCCACATACGCGTAGTGCTGAGTTCGGTGCTTCCTGCGTCGTCATTCCCGTGGAAGCCGGGAATTCATCCTGCCGAGCCCGTTCGTGAGTTGAACAAATGGCTTCAAAGCTACGCGGCATCCGAACACCTTATTTATCTGAACTATTACCCATCTCTGGCCGACGAAAACGGCGGCATGCGCGAAGGGCTTGCGGTAGACAAGGTAGTGCATCCGAACGATGCTGGTTACGCCATCATGGAACCGCTCGCCGAGAAGGCGATCGAACAGGCATTCGCGCAGACTCGTCCTTAGTTGCGCCTACGCGGGAGGGTTGTGCTTTGCCATTTATCGAACGAATTTCGGTATCAGATCGTCGCTACTCTCTCCCACCCGGCGCCGGCAGCGACGCGGTGCATACCGACCCCGAGTATTGTCTTGCTGTAACCAGACTGCACGCGTCGGACTCGCTCACTGGCACGGGGTTTGCATTGACGCTGGGAAACGGGAATCGCCTTGTTTGTGAGGCGATTGAAATGCTGGCCGCGCCTCTTGTGGGTCGGGACCTGGATGAATTGATGGCAAACTTTGGAGCGACGACGAAAGCTATCGCCGACGATCCCGTTTTGCGCTGGCTGGGACCGCATAAGGGTGTGGTACATCTTGCATTGGCTTCAATCGTGAATGCATGCTTCGATCTTTGGGCCAAGAGCCGTGGAGTTCCGTTATGGAAGCTGCTTTTGGACTTGACGCCGGAAGAAGTGGTGCGGCTGCTCGATCTGAGCTATTTGGATGAAATCCTCGATGAGGCTGGTGCGATCGAATTGTTGCGCACGCAAGAGGGGACACGCGCGGAGAGGATGCGAGTTTTGCAGACCGGTTACCCGGGCTATGACACGTCCGTGGGCTGGATGGCGTACGACGATGCGAAAGTCCGCGATCTGACGGAGCGGGCCATTGCACGCGGATTCACAGCATTCAAGCTGAAGGTAGGATCTGCGGACCGCTCGCGAGATCTCCGCCGCGCGGCGATGTTGCGCGAGTGCGTCGGCGATAGCGGAACGATTATGTTCGATGCCAACCAGCAGTGGGCGATGCCGGTGGCGCGAACGATGTGTGCGGAGCTCGCTATGCATCGCCCGCTATGGATCGAAGAGCCCACGCATCCCGACGATCTGAATGGACATGCGGAACTTGCTCGTGTAGTCGCTCCGGTAAAGATTGCGACGGGAGAACATCTCGCGAATCGCGTGATGTTCAAGAACTTCATGCAAGCCGGTTCTATGTATTTTGTTCAAGCTGACTGCACTCGCCTGGCTGGAGTGACCGAATTCCTGGCTGTAAGTCTGATGGCCAGACGAATGAATTGTCCTATCGTTCCACACGTAGGCGATATGGGACAGATCCATCAGCACCTGGTGTTGTTCAACCACATCGCAATGGGACACGAGGCAATTTTCCTGGAGCATATTCCGCACCTGCGGCCCTACTTCACTTATCCGGCAGAAGTGGAAAGCGGCGTGTATAGGACGCCTCAGGAGCCGGGTTCCTCAACTGATTTGAAGGACCCGGCGTAGGGGCAAACATGAGCCTGACAATGATTGGTATGCTGCTAACGCTGCTCGCAGGCGCGATGTCGGGCAATTGCATGTTGCCGGCAAAGTGGGTACGGCGTTACCAGTGGGAAAACGTGTGGCTGATTTTTAGTCTCTTTTCGCTGTTGGTGTTCCCATGGGTGCTGGGTCTGTCGCTTGTCCATCATTTGCCGAGTGTTTATGCGCAACTTCCAATGTCGGCATTCGCAGCGCCGCTGCTATTTGGTGCAGGTTGGGGCGTCGCGCAGATTCTATTTGGCATCTCTGTACGTCGACTCGGAATGGGACTCGGCTACGCCATCATTGTGGGACTAGGTGCAGTGCTAGGCACGTTGGTGCCACTGTTTCTTGGACAACGCAGACTGGTCTCCGATAGCGCCACTACCGAGGTCGTTTGCGGTGTGACGGTAATGGTCGTGGGCATCGCGCTGACGACCTGGGGAGGCAAGTTGCGAGAGCGCTCAGGGATGAAGGAGATAACCGGCGACGTTCCTGCCTCGGCGTATGCGGCGGCTGTATTACTCGCGGTTCTATGCGGATTTATGGCGCCAATGTTGAACTACGCTTTTGCGTTTGGACAGCAGCTCGCCGTGCAGGCAGTCGCGCTGGGGAACTCACCTGTCAGAGCTGCTTACGCCGTGTGGCCGATCGCGTTGCTCGGCGGACTGATTCCGAACATCACCTATAGTTTCTGGCTGTTGCGCAAGAGGGACAGCTGGAATCTGTTTCGCAAAGCGCCACGCGACGCATGTTGGCCGGTGTTGATGGCTGTGTTGTGGATGGGGGCGTTCGCCTTGTACGGGATGAGCTCTGTTTATCTTGGGACGCTTGGGACGTCAGTCGGATGGGCGCTGTTTCAGATATTCATGATCATGACGGCGACGCTTTCCGGCGTCTTGACTGGCGAGTGGAAACAGGCTTCGCGGGCTGCGTCGCTGTTGCTCGCGCTGGGGATGGTTTCGCTGATTGGAGCGACTGCTCTGCTCGCAGCGGGTAGCCGGTGACACCGCGTTACATCAAGAGGAGTGTCTATGCCTGGTCTTAGTGAAAACGAAATTGCAGTTCTTTCCGCGGCGACGGATTACCCGCGTCCACTCCATGCTCGGCCGATTGTGATTCTCGGGGCTGGCGGGATCGTGAAAGATGCGCATCTTCCCGCGTATCGGAAGGCAGGCTATTCCGTGGTCGCTTTGATGGATCGGGATGAGGCCAAAGCTGCGAAGCTTGCGCTCGACTGGGGTATCGGCCGGTCGTTTGGCAGTGTGGCCGAGACCGTCGATTTTGCGCCGTCGAATGCTGTGTTCGACATTGCTGTACCAGCGTCGGAGTTGCCAAACATTCTTCCACAGCTTCCGGATGGCGCGGCTGTGCTGATGCAAAAGCCGATGGGGGAGACGTTGGATGAGGCGCGTGCCATCCGGCGCATCTGTAGGGATAAAAATTTGATTGCGGCTGTAAATTTTTCACAGCGATATTCGCCGAACAATCTGAAGATGATGGCTCTCGCGAAGGCAGGGATGTTGGGCGAAATCCATGATTTCCAAGTGCAGGTCAGGGTGTTTACACCCTGGCATCTGTGGTCGTTTCTTGCGACGGCGCCACGCCTGGAGATTCTTTATCACAGCATTCATTACTTCGATTTGATCCGATCATGGCTGGGAAATCCGAAAAGTGTTTATGCGAAGACTGTCCGCGACCCGGCGTATGCAAAATTAGCGGCGACGAAGACGGTCGCGATTCTTGATTATGGTTACGACAAGCGTGTTTCCGTCGCCACGAACCACGGGCATAACATGGGGCCGCACCATCAGGAAAGCTACATCCAGATTGAAGGAACCGAGGGTGCGGGGCGTATGAAGATGGGCGTGTTGCTAGGGTATCCGGTGGGCGAACCCGATGCGGTGGAGTATGCGAAGCGAGGGAGCGATGCGTGGGTGAATGTCCCGATATCGGGCAACAATTTCCCGGACGGTTTCATGGGGACAATGGGTGCGCTGCAAGCCTTCGTTGAGGGATCTACGGAGTCACTTCCTTGCAGCTTCGAAGATGGTTTCCAGACCATGGCATTGGTCGAAGCACTGTATCGTTCGAGCGCGCAAGACGGAGTGACGCTCGACCGAGATTGAGGTCGCTGCTGCTTTTCCTCGATCGGCACTCAATTTACGTCGTGGAAGGCAGTGTCGCAGTAAGTTTTCCCAAAGCTCGATGAAGAATTCAAGATCAACGTCGCGAAGATGCGCGTTCAAATGTCCGCAACGATCCGCTTTCGGGATCAACTACCCGATAAAGTAGACGCTACATGCATCGGGCCGATGAACCATCCATCCAGTTTCCGCATGTTAAATGAATAACTATGAGCGAACGAAAGGTGCAGAGTGATCTGTTTTATACAGCCAAAATGCATCCGAGGTTAGAGACTGTTTATCTCGGATCTTGAATCTGAAGGCGAATTATCTTCGTCGTCGGACTGTCGAAGGTCGATTTCGTGGCAACGACATGCTTGCGTAAAAAGGGCGTAGATTGCGTGGCCGTCATCTTTGTCAAGAAAGAGCTAATGTAATGCTGAAAGGGGTTTGGGTCAGGAGGACTCAGGTTTCCTGATTCCTTGCATCTACAGTCTCGGGCTCGCTTCGTGGAAACGGTGTCAATAGTCGAACCGGCTCCGCATGACTCCTTCCAGCAATTTCTTTTTCTTGCCGCGGTCTTGCTCGCCGGCGGCTTTGTGTGGTTACTTCAGTCAGTCTTCCGAGGACCAGATTCTCACGCTGGATGTCCCGGTTCTCCAGAAGAAGTCAAAACGGGTCTGCCTATTTCCGTCGAGGAGAAGAACTGAAACCCTGCGCCGCTGTGCTCGATCTTGTCGTCAACCGCATGTCGATCCTGCATTTTGTCAATTCGCACTATGCGCCATTGTCCATAACAATGATGTCAACCTGTCTTAAACATCAACGGAGTTGGAAATGATTCAGTCTCAAAAACGTGTCTTAATCGTCGACGACGACGCGGACTTCCTGAAGGCGCTTCAGCTTTGGTTCGTCAAGGAGGGCTTCGAAGTCATCCTGGCGTCCAATGGCCAGAATGCATTTGACATTCTTCGTGGGCCTGAGACCGTGGATCTGGTTTTGACGGATTTCATGATGCCGGAACGGAACGGTATGGAATTGGTCCGCGTAATGAAGGCTCATCCGGAACGCTTTTCGACCCCCATCGTGGTGATGTCGAACAATACCGACCCGAACTATAGGCTTAGGGCCCATGAAATGGGAGCTTCCGCTTATCTGTTGAAGCCAGAAGGCGCGCGCGCCGTAGCTGAAAAAGCCGCTTCCATGGTTGCGAGTGCGGGAAGGACAATCTCGGTCCCCCAACCACCACAGACATCGCCCGCAACGGTCCAGGCAATGCGGGCGAGTCTGCTGGCACTGCTCCGTCTTACAGCGCAGACTGTCGGTTTACCCATAGAGGTCAAAAACGCCCTGAACTCGGCCGAGGAGCTTGTGGAAAGTTTGTTCGCCGCTGTTCCTGTCGCATAGACGCAGGCGGCTGGGGCGGTCTGATCATGCCTGAGCTGCCATGCTAGTTACTCCGGAACTCGCGAGCGGAGGAACGTCTTCCAGGAATCGCTGAATGACGAATAGGAGGTGGATATTTTCCACCGGCTTTTGCAGGAAAGCCCTTGCCCCCGCTTTGAGGGCTCGGTCTCTGCTCGCATTGCGATCACGTCCGGATACCACGATCACCGGGATTGTGAACAGACTCTCGCTTCCTTTTAGCCATTCCAGAACGCTGAAGCCATCACCGGCCGAAAGCCCAAGGTCCAGGATAATCAAATCCGGCACGTGCTTTTGCGCTTCCTCTATACAAGTCAATCCATCACTTGCGAAGATGACGTTGTAACCGTTTGCCTTGAGGCGCACATTCAGGCTTAGCCGCACATCGGGATCGTCATCCGCAACCAAAATTGTCTTTAGGCTCATATTTCGATGCCCTCCTGCAGGCATACGGCGCTAATGCGATGTTCGATTCCTGTAGCTACCCGCTGCACAAACGCTTCCATCGATTCGCTGCAATCTCTCGAAAGGGGGACCAGACGATCGTGAGAAATGGTAAATGTGGATTCAGAATCTGAAAACTGAGTGTTGCTCTTGAATTGGCTACGAATCCGCTCGCTGATAACTTCTGCGCCATGTTCTAGTGTGTAACCGACAACGAAGAAAAGCATGCGCTCGCTCGCGGCACATATGTTCGGGAGAAGAACATCCGCGTCGGGACGCAGGCACTGCTGTAGAAGGTTGCGTGTCAAGTCAGCGATTTTCCTTTGTGCCTCGGGCGAATCGTCGCGCGGAAACACCTGCATTGTGAGGAGTACGAGATTTTCGCCGGCCTTTTTCTCATGGGCCAACATTGATCCGATCAGGCTTGCTGTAGAAAAAATCGGCACGGTAAAAGAAAAATCGCTGCCATTAACGGGATCGCTGGTTACCCATATCTTGCCGCGCTGCCTCGTCACCAACTCTTTGGCTATATACAAGCCGAGTCCTAGACCCTTTCGTCCAGCTTGACCAGGATCGTTGATCTGATAAAGATGTTCAAAAATGCGTTCAACCATCTCGGCGCTGATCCCGCAACCGGTGTCGGAGACGTTCACCAACAGGTAGCCCGGGTCTTCCTCGGATACCCTGAGTTTGATCCCGACGGCGCCACCAACCGGTGTGAACTTTATGGCGTTATCGACCAAAATGATCAATATTTGCCGCAAACGCGTAGGATCGGCGTATGCCGGAGGCATATCGGCCAAAGAGTCGAAGGAGAGCACAATGCCTTTGGAGGCTGCCGCCCCCTGGAGCGTATCGACGGCGTCGATGATGGCTTCGGAGGCGGAGATGCGCTGCAACTCGACGTTGAGCTTACCCTCATGCACCTGGGTGACTGCGAGCAAGTCTTCGATCATGGCTTGCAGTTGGCGCACATTCCTGAGAATGATTTGCAGATATTCATCCTGTTGCGGATTGGTCGTACCGGCGAGTCCGTCCGCAATAATTGTCCCGAAGGAATAAATCGACGTTAGAGGGGAGCGAAGCTCGTGGGACACGTGCGAGAGGAACTCATCCTTGAGTAGCAATTGCTTGGTCTGGACGAGATCGGCTTCGACTCGGCCGTGGCGTTCTATAGCATGGCGCAGGGCACGGGGAAGGGCTCGGTTCTCGATCTGCCCTTTGATGAGGTAGTCCTGAGCGCCTTCGTTCATCGCCTCGGCTGCCAGAACTTCGTCATCCAGTCCAGTCAACACGATCATCGGGACGCCAGGGGCGGCTGCGCGTGCCCGGCGCACCGTATCGAGACCATGCCCATCTGGTAGTCCAAGGTCCAACAGGACGATGTCCACTCCGCCCTTGGCAAGGTGGATTTCGGCCTCGCCCATGCGTGAAAAGTGGGTCAATTCAAAACTGCCTGGTCTCTCTCCACTGAACATCTCGCGGAATAAGCGAGCATCGCCCGCATTATCTTCGACCAGAAGGACTTGGAGGGGCGTCGCTGTCAAAGGCATGTTTGCCCCGGCGACTTGATCAATGACATCCAGGGACTATCGGCGCTCTTCCTCGCCGGGTAGCTGCCTCGGCAGACGATGACGAGCGGACCACCTGATACTTCGGAAGATATCTTAGGCACTATCTCTTATCTCCCGTTCCTTTGCGCCAAAGGTTGACAGCGCAACCTGGAACGGTTTCTTTGGTGATCGGAAAGGTGATTGGCCTCCGACCATTTGATACAAACGTAGGCCGTATAAATAGTTTCTAACTGTAAGTGTATTTAGAATCTGTATAAAAAAGACCTCAACCAGGTTTTTATTGCAGGCAAGCGCCCAACTGGGAATCAGAACGCAACCCGATATAAGCCAGCGCCAATTTGGAAAGGTGTGCACTTCTGCTCAGTTATTCCTGCCGATATCGGCGACCATGGAAAAACAGAGGCGTATGTTGCGGCCAGTATGTTCCGGTCTACGTCCTTTGGTGCTATTCCTGTCTTGAAACTCCGGGTTTTGTCTGTATCGCTAAATCGATAAAGTTCGCTATCGTTGCCTGGCCACGTCCGGTTCACTAGGCCATGTAGGACAGCGCCGACGAGGGCTGACGACTTATGAATTGCGTTCAACAGTTTTCCTCGCGGGACATTGGGGACTTCGATGTCTGACACCCTCCATTTCAAACTTCTAAAGGGGCACTGCCAAGCGCCTGCTGCTGACGGTGTGCGCCTGAATATGCCGTTCTGTACGTCCGGAAGTTTCACGTTGTGGCGTCAATATTCACTTTTCCCGGGTTCGCAATAGGAGGAAGATCTTGCCCCAGACTGCGGTCTTGAACTGGAATATGCGACTGGCGTTTGGGACTGCCATTTTGACGTTACTCGCCATGTGCGCGGTCAGCTACCGATCGTTGATTGTGTCCGGCCAAGACGACCAGTGGGTGCAGCATACGCAGGCGGCCCTTGAGAACATCAAGGGCTTGCAACTCGACTTGGCAACCATGGATGCCGGCCGCCGCGCCTATTTATTGACGGGTGACGGGCCGGCCCTTGAGGCCTATCGTGCGAGTATCCTGATGGAGCAACGGGACCAGAAGGATCTCGCCGGCCTCACGACAGATAATCCAATCCAGCAGCGCGAACTCGCAGTGCTCGCAGCATTGGTCGCCGCGAAGGTCCAGCGATTTGAGCCCATCCTGGCTCTGCGCCAGACAGAGGGCCTGGACGCGGCTTTGGTAGCTACTAAAAACAACAAGTCCCAGGATCTTACAGAGCAAATTTCCGCGTCGGCATTGAAGTTGCAGGACGAAGAGCAGCGACTGCTGGGGTTGCGGAGTACGGAGGTCAAGCAGCGTCTGCGGCAGACCAAAATGTCTCTATTCTTGGGGACTTTGCTGGCGCTGTCGATCACCGGCCTTGCGGTCTGGCTTGCTCATCGCGACAGCCTTGCGCGCGGATTGGCAGAGGAAGCATTGCGGGAAAGCGAAGAAAGATTCCGGCTGCTTCTTGACGGCATCCGGGATTATGCGATCTTCATGCTGGATCCCGGGGGGACGGTCGTCAGTTGGAATGCTGGCGCTGAACGCATCAAGGGTTACACGGCTGAACAGATTGTCGGAAAGAACTTTGCTGTATTTTTCTCTGAAGGCGACATCCAGTCAGGCAAGCCCCAGGAGGGGCTCCGAATTGCTGCGGCCGAGGGCCGGTACGAAGAAGAGAGGATAAGCGTGCGCAAAGACGGCACGCAATTCCAGGCAAATAATACCGTCACGGCTTTGCGGGACCCGACGGGAACCCTACTCGGCTTTTCAAAGGTTAGCCGTGACATCACACGGCGCAAAGAGTCGGAAGAGAAATATCGGGGGCTGCTGGAAGCAGCGCCGGATGCCATGGTGGTGGTGAACCGGGAAGGGGAGATCGTTCTTCTGAATGTCCAGGCGGAGAAACAATTCGGATACCGCCGTGATGAACTCGTTGGAGAGAAGGTGACGAAAATCATTCCGGAGGGCTTCGCGGAGCGGCTGATCGCGGATAGAACCCGCACTGCTGCCGAAGCCCTGGAGCAGCAGATTGGCACGGGCCTGGAACTGAATGGTTTACGAAGGGATGGCAGCGAGTTTCCCATTGAAATCATGCTGAGTCCTCTGGAAAGTATCGGAGGGACTTTGGTGACGGTTGCGATTCGTAACATCACCATGCGCAAAGATCTGGAAAGGCGAGTGGAAGAGCGAACCAAGACCATCCATGATCAGTGGCACGTGTTCGACACGACACTTTCTTCCGTAGTCGATTTCGCTTATACATTCGATCCCGAAGGGCGTTTTCTTTATGCCAATCATGGCTTGCTGGATTTGTGGGGCTTAAGCCTGGAAGCTGTAATAGGAAAAACCTTCTTCGAATTGCCCTACACGCACGAACTCGCGGAACGACTGCATGGGCAGGTTGCGCAGGTCTCTGCTACGGGACAAAAATTCGTTGGTGTGACGGATTACACCAGCCCGCTGGGCGTCGTTGGGCACTACGAATACTTTTTCTGTCCTGTCCTGGGCCTTGATGGGACGGTCGAGTCCGTTGCAGGGGCGACACTTGATATCACCGCCCGTAAGTCCGCAGAGGCCCATCTTGTGCAAATGGAGGCGAGGTATCGCGGGTTGCTGGAAGCGGCTCCGGATGCGATGGTGGTGGTCAATCAGAGTGGCGAAATCGTGCTGCTGAATGTGCAGGCGGAGAAACAATTTGGATACAGCCGCGATGAGCTTATAGGACAAAAGGTGACCAACATCATCCCGAAGGGCTTCGCGGAGCGCTTGATAGCGGATGAAACGAGAACCGCGGCGGAGGCTCTCGCGCAGCAGATCGGTACAGGCATTGAACTCAACGCGCTACGCAAAGACGATAGCGAGTTTCCCATCGAGATTATGCTAAGTCCGCTGGAGAGCGCGGAAGGCATTCTGGTGACGGCTGCGATCCGCGATATCAGCGTGCGCAGGGCGGCAGAGGAGCGATATCGCGGACTGCTGGAGGCAGCCCCTGATGCGATGGTCGTGGTGAACCAGAAGGGTGAGATCGTTCTGCTCAATGTTCAGGCGGAGAAGCAGTTCGGATATAGCCGCGATGAACTTATCGGACAGAAAGTAACGAACATAATTCCTGAGGGCTTCGCGGAGCGGTTGATTGCCGACGGGACCCGGACCGCGGCGGAAGCACTGGCGCAGCAGATCGGCACTGGGATTGAGCTTAACGCGTTGCGGAAGGATGGCAGCGGCTTTCCGATCGAGATTATGCTGAGCCCATTGCAGAGTGCAGAAGGGATTCTGGTGACGGCAGCCATCCGCGACATCAGCGTGCGGAGGGCGGCGGAAGAGCGATATCGGGGGCTTCTGGAAGCTGCACCGGATGCGATGGTCGTCGTGAATGAAAGCGGTGAAATCGTTTTGCTAAACGTTCAGGCCGAAAAGCAGTTTGGCTATAGCCGCGATGAACTTGTGGGACAGAAGGTGAAGAATATTATTCCGGAAGGCTTCGCCGAGCGTCTGATTGCGGACGCCCTCCGGTCCACGGAAGATGCGTTGGCTCAGCAGATCGGTACCGGGATTGAACTCTGCGGATTGCGGAAAGACGGTAGCGAGTTCCCGATCGAAATCATGTTGAGTCCGCTGAAAATCGCGAATGACATCCTGGTCACAGCAGCTATCCGCGATATCAACGTGCGAAAGAAGGCCGAGGCTCACCTTCTGAAGAGCATCGAGGAATTAAGCCGGTCCAACGAGGAATTGGAACAATTTGCGTATATCGCTTCCCACGATTTGCAAGAGCCATTGCGGATGGTGGCCAGCTATACTCAGCTTCTATCCAGACGTTACACGGGAAAACTGGATTCCGACGCCGACGAGTTCATCGCTTTCGCAGTCGATGGCGCCAACCGTATGCAGCGCCTGATCCAGGATTTGTTGGCCTATTCCCGCATTGGAACGCAGGGCAAGAGTCTGCTCTTTATTCCCAGTGAAGAGGCCCTGCGACAGGCCCTTATCAATTTAGGAAGCACCATCCAGGGAAGCGGTGCGCTTGTAACTCATGGACCTCTGCCTGTCGTCGCAGCAGACGAGATTCAACTCGTCCAGCTATTTCAAAACCTCATTGGCAATGCCATCAAATATCAAAGAGAGGCGATCCCCCGGGTACATATTTCGGCTGTCAAGGATGGAACGAAGAAGTGGATGTTCTCCGTGCAGGACAATGGGCTCGGCATTGAATCGCGTTACTTCGACAAGATATTTGGAATGTTTCAGCGCCTGCACAGGCGGGAAGAGTTTGCAGGCACCGGTATCGGCCTGGCCATATGCAAAAAGATCGTCGAGAGGCACGGTGGCAACATCTCTGTCGAATCGGAACCTGGACAAGGTTCGACATTTCACTTTGCCCTCGCTGGAAACAAACAGAAATCGTGACAGCAATCGGAGATGGAGGTATGAACGTGGAAGTCTTATTGGTAGAAGATAGTCCCGGTGATATTCGGCTGACGCAGGAAGTTTTTCGAGATGCGAAAATGCCTGTTCATTTGCACATAGCTAAGGACGGCGTGGAGGCTATGGCTTTTTTGAAGCATGAGGGGGAGCACGCCAACGCTCCTCGTCCGGACCTCATCCTGCTGGACCTGAACCTTCCAAGAATGGATGGCCGCGAGGTCCTGGCCCAGATCAAGGAGGACGACAGCCTCAAAATAATCCCGACAGTGATTTTGACCACTTCGGAGGCGGAGGCAGATATTGTCAGGAGTTATGAACTCCAGGCGAACTGCTATCTGAGTAAGCCAGTGGAGCTGGGTGACTTCGAAAACCTTGTGCGGAGCCTCGGCGACTTCTGGTTGACCAAGGTGAAGTTTCCGGGCAAGGCCTGAACACATGAGAAATAAATCAGTCCAGAAGCTTCTCCTCATCGAAGACAATCCGGGAGATGCCCGTTTATTCCGTGAAATGCTCAACGAGCAGGACCTGCAGTATATCGAGTTGACTCACGTCGAATATATGTACGACGCGGAAAAGCATCTCGCGGAGCATGCGGTCGACATGATCCTGCTCGACCTGGGCCTGCCGGATGTGCAGGGACTCGAGGCAGTACGGCGAGCGCACGCGGCGGCTCCTCACGTTACTCTGGTCGTACTTTCGGGCTTGGACGACGAGTCGTTGGCCCTGCAGGCGATGCAGAAAGGTGCGCAGGACTATCTCATCAAAGGGCAGATAGAACCAAGGGAACTCGTGCGCGCTTTGCGCTATGCCATAGAACGAAAGACTATCGAAGAAATTCTGTGGACTGAGAAGGAACGCGCCCAGGCCACGCTCCAATGTATCGGCGACGCGGTTGTTGTTACGAATGCTCTGGGAAATATTTCTTTTCTCAATCCGGTGGCGGAAGCAATGACGGGCTGGCCGCTGGAGGAAGCGATAGGCCGGCCCATGGCCGAGGTCTTTCTAATCGTGAACGCCACCACGCATGAAGTCGCGCCCGACCCCATGGAGAGAGTAGCCCAGCGAAGCCTGCCCGGGCATCCACCATTGAACTGCTCTCTGGTTCGGCGTGACGGGGTGGAAATTCCGGTTGAGGATTCCATCTCCCCAATTCACGCCCGTGATGGGCGAGCTACGGGAGCTGTCATTGTCTTTCGCGACGTGAGCGCAACCCGCGCAATGACGCTGCGGATGACCCATGATGCCGCGCACGATTTTCTGACTGGCCTGCCCAATCGGCTGCATTTGAAAGAGCGCATCGGCAACGCAATTGCTGCAGCCCACCGTCACAAGCACAAAGTTGCACTTCTATATCTGGATTTGGACGGGTTCAAGCATATCAACGATTCCCTGGGACATCAGATCGGCGATAAAGTTCTTCAATCCGTCGCAAAACGTCTGGTGACTTGCGTTCGGGCGCCAGATACCGTCAGCCGTCAGGGCGGCGATGAGTTCCTTGTGTTGCTATCGGAAGTAGAACATCCGGACGGTTCGACGATTGTTGCGAACAGGATACTGCAGAGGTTGGGAGGTGCCCATACCATCGATCAACGCGAACTTCACGTTACCGCCAGCATCGGAGTAAGCGTCTATCCCGACGACGGCGTCGATGCGGACACCCTCATCAAGAGCGCGGATACGGCGATGTACCAGGCAAAGGAAGATGGAACACAGAACTATCGTTTCTTCACGTCGGCCATGAATGTCAGGGCCGTGGAACGGCAATCGATCGAAGAGGATTTGCGACGCGCCATGGAGAGGCAGGAATTGGAACTGCACTACCAGCCGAAGGTGAACCTGGAGTCGGGCGAGATTACCGGCGCTGAGGCGCTGCTACGCTGGACACACCCCACCCGAGGATCGATCTCGCCTGCGCAGTTTATTCCTATCGCGGAAGACTGCGGTCTTATTCGACCACTTGGCGTCTGGGCTCTTCGTCAAGCGTGTGTACAGAACCGGGGCTGGATGGATACGGGTTTGCCTTCAATCACGATGGCCGTGAATGTTTCTGCGATACAGTTTCGGGACGACAACTTCGTGGAGGGCCTATTCGCCATACTCAGCGAAACCGGCATGAACCCGGAACTACTTGAGTTGGAGGTGACCGAAGGCGTACTTATGAAGCACGCTGAGTACACAACATCCATCCTCCAGACTCTAAGGGAAGCTGGCATACGGATTTCGGTGGATGACTTCGGCACGGGTTACTCAAGCCTGGGTTATCTGCACAGGTTTCCGCTCGATGCCCTAAAGATCGATCAGTCTTTCGTTCGTCAGATTACAAACTCTCCCGATGAAAGATCCATTGTGAGCGCAATTATCAGTATGGGTCAAAGCCTTAGACTACGGGTGATCGCTGAAGGAGTTGAGACGCAGGAACAACTGGAGTTTCTTCGGGCCCATCGCTGCGATGAGGTGCAAGGATATTACTTCAGCCCGCCTGTTTCTTCAAAAGAGTTCGCCCAGTTGCTTAGGGAGGGCCGCCTCGCGCCAAAATACCAACTCCATGCAAATGAGACATGATTCACAACTCCCGACTGCGGTTGGTTACGATAAACGTGTTTTATCAATACCAATGGAAACAAGGTCATCGACGTCGTTAACAATGCCACGACGATCGTCAACGCCAACTTGACACTCGACGCAAACAGCGCAAACGCCATATCCACCGCATACTTTACCGATGAGAACAACAGTGTCGCTCTGACCAATGTTCTCATTCGTTTCAACTCCAGGGCATGGAACCTTTGTAACGGTCATTTGCTCTTTCCGGCCCGCAAGCCGCGTGGTTAAAAGTTACGTTACAAGCTCAAGACAACTCTACGGTGGAAGACTGCGGCATAAAAATGCCATCCCTATTCAAGTCGGCTCGTGCGACGGCGATACTGTAGTCAAAATGGAGTACAACAAACCTTCGCCGATATAAGCGGATCATTACAAACCCCGTGCCTCGTTGATTTCAAAGCACTTGTTGAGCAGCTCATCCCAGTTCGAACAGTAGGCGAAGGCTTGGACGCTCACCGCTCATCCGGGCCTGATGAGCTTGATACGACTCCTATGCGGTACAGATGTTGAGTGGTTTTCGCCATACATTGAGACAATGCGGAGGGAACGGCGAGCTGCCGCAACCTGCTTCAACATCCTCCGATGGTGATCTGCGGCACCGCGGGCTGTTCTGGTGATACATCTGGAAATTAGATTGATCAGCGAAGAACTTGGTATTTGACGGAAGGTACCCCCTCTAATACATTTCACGGTGACAGGCTTACATGTCGAACGTTGAACGCTGTGACGGGACGCCGAGATGCGAATAGCTGCATTGGCTTACAGAGACAGGCTGTTGTGCGAAGGTCTGCGGCGGACGGAGGTTCTGTTCTTGGCGGATTCCCTGGTGTGGCTCGCCTCACTGCGGTCTTGTTCAAATTCGATTGGTGAAACTGGGATCTCTTCGAAGACCTGGCATCGGGGCAATTCATGAAGGTAACGGATATCAAGACGCAGATTGTGAACATGAACTTTCGCAATGCTGTGATTGTCAGGGTCGAGACAGATGAAGGCATCACGGGGTTCGCCGAAACCGTGATGAAGCGGAAGACGAAAACCGTCGAGCGTTCCATTCTGGATTTGAAGCGCTACCTGATCGACAAGGACCCAACGGAGATCGAAACGCACTGGGAGCGAATGTATCGAGATTCGTTCTGGGTTGGTGGGCCCCTTCATAGTACCGCTATCAGTGCCGTGGACTGCGCGTTGTGGGACATTCTGGGCAAGGTCGCTGGTCTGCCGGTATACAAGCTTCTGGGTGGCCCTACGCGAACGCGGGTTCCTACCTACTGTCACTGCTCTGCGGGTGATTCACCCGAGATGTTTGCTGCTAACGTGAAGATCTGCAAAGCGCGTGGATATCGTGCTCTCAAAACCACACTTCCGCTGTTTTACGGGGAGGGAAATCGCGGAGTCGATCGCAACATCGTCAATGGAAGCGGCTACTCAGGAACCCAAGGCACGATTGATTCGCATTGGAAGGAGACGGAGTTTCTCGATCCCTCGATCTTCGGCCGCATTCGGGAGTTCTTTATTGCCGCTCGTGAAGCAGGTGGACCCGAGATGGGCATCGCGGTAGATTGCCATGGGCGGCTGAATCCGAAGGATGCAAGGCGCCTATGCCGAGCTCTGGAGGACTTGAACCTTCTTTTCGTCGAAGAGCCTGTTCCACCGGAGAATGTTGACGCACTATGCCTTGTCCAGCGCGAAACGTCGATCCCCATTGCTGCGGGGGAACGATGGGCGACCATTTATGGTGTGCGACCGTTCCTCGAACAACACGCGGTGGATTATCTGCAGTGCGACCTGGTGAATTGCGGTGGGATCACGGGCATGAAAAAAATTGCCGCATTGGCCGAAGCCCACTATATCGGCATGGCGCCGCACAATCCGAATGGGCCACTTGCAACGGTGATGAATCTTCACTACGCAGCGGCGATCCCAAACTTCTTCGTTCTGGAAACGATTGGATCGGAGGCGGAAGAGAAGCTGACAACGGAGCTTCTCGCGAATCCTCCCATCTTTTCGGCAGGTGCTCTGGAACTGCCAGTCGGTCCGGGATTCGGTGTCGACATCCTCCAGGAGGCGCTCGATGCCCGTCCGTACGCGCCTTGCAGTGGAGGTCGCTAGGGCCGGTATCCTAGGCTGGTCGGCATTACGGATCGAACTGGCGGTGCAATCGGCCGAAGCAAACGCCTTGAACCGAAAACTTTGGATTCCTTTTTGCGGCTCCACAAAAGGCAGGTAAGAGGTAGAGATATATGAAGTATCCGCAGCGACCCCCTGCCAGGACCTGGTGGATCTGCTTTATGTTGTTTCTGGCCACGGCAATCGTGTACCTCGACCGCCAGGTATTGGCTCTGACTGCTCCCAAGATCATTGCCACGTTTCATCTCACAAGCGAGCAATTCGGACACATCGTTGCCGCTTTTCGGTATTCGTACGGGTTCGTGCAGATCTTTGGCGGGTTTCTCGTGGATGCGTGCGGGCCTCGTATTGTCTTTCCGATCGCAAGCGGTGTCTGGTCGATCGTCGGAGTCCTGACCGGCCTGGCCACGAGTGTGGGAATGTTGACCGGCCTTCGATTTCTTCTGGGTGCCGGGGAAGCGTTCAACTGGCCCTGTTCTCTGAAGACCACAAATTTGCTTCTGCGTCCCGAGGACCGGCCGTTTGCTAACGGAATTTTTAACAGCGGGGCGGCAATGGGAGCGCTCGTTGCCCCCGTGATCATTACGGTGATCGCCGTGCATTGGTCATGGCGCGCAGCTTTTGTGGTAACTGGAGCCGCAGGCGGTCTCTGGATCTTCGTGTGGCTTTGGGTGACAAGGGGGGAGGCTGACAGGTTGAAGGGAGTTCCTTTTCCTGCGCGCAACGTCGCGAAGGTCGTACGGCGTCTGCTTCTGATGCCTGACTTCTGGATACTTGCTGTTTCCGCTCTCGTCATCAATGGCATTAACTATTACTTAGCAGATTGGATACCGCTGTATCTGGAGACGGTGAGAGGATTCAGTTTTTCGCACGGGAACGCTCTTTCGATCGTCGTTTACGCAGGATCGTTTACCGGTAACCTTTGCATAGGGCTCTTCGTCCGCATGCTGGTCAGGTTCGGAAGCAGTGCACGCGCAGCGAAACAATGGGCGCTCCTCACAGCGTGTCTTCTGATATGTCTGGCAGCGCCTGCCGGGCTTACGTCTCATCGCTACCTTGCAGTGCTGTGCCTTTCACTCACCGGTGTTGGTGTAGGAGCATTCCTGGTGATTTATCTGACACTCGTTCAGGATCTGGAACCGGAATATGTCGGTGTCAGCTCCGGACTGCTCGGCGGTATGAGCAATGTTGCCTACGGCTTCGTCAGCCCTCAGATAGGTGCTCTGGCGGATCGCCATCACGACACTCTCATCTTCCTCCTCATTGCGCTTCTTCCCTGGTTTGCCTTCGGAGCTATCTTCTTCAGGATGAGGTTCTCTCGCCAATGATGGATGCCTATACGCATCTGGACATGAGTGTTCAGAACCCGATGGATGCTCTCGAAGAGTGCATGGAAGAGGCGGGTATCGATCGCGCGCTCGTGGTTGAGACCTGGAGCGGGGACAACCGGCCGAGTCTGGATCGTCTCATTGCTTCGCCCTTGCCGCAATTTCGAGTCGCACTTTGCTTCCGTCCCACGGACGAGCGCTTCTACCCGGCCATTCTTGCAGAGGATGCGGTTGGAGGCATTCGGGTCCGAACCGGTGATCTTAAGGCTTTTCGGCCATTGGCTGCAGCGCTGGAAGCATCGCAAAAGTGGCTCATTCCTCATGCTGAAGTTGGGATAGGGAAACTGACGAGCGAGCTTCTCGACCTGATCCGTGACTTTCCTCAGTTGAGAATCTTCCTGCCACACATGGGTTGGCCGCGCCGCGACGGGCAGAACGAGGAGGACTGGTATGAGTCTGTGTCCAGGTTGGCTGCGCTGCCCAATGTGGTAGCAGGAGTATCCGCGATCGCCCACTTTTCGCACACGCCGTTTCCTCACGAAGATGTAAAGCCATACGCAATCCGCTTACGCGAAGTGTTCGGCCCAGAACCGCTTTGCGTAGCGAGTGATTATCCGCTGTTCGAGACAGGGAAGTATGCGGACTATGTGAATCTGGCTATTGAATGGATCGGCGCAGACATCGCCACGGCTGGCGTGCTTGAGACGACGCTTTTCGGAGATTCTCAACCTGGCCTGGCACCAATTGCTGCGAAAGAATAGACGCTAAGCTTTATTGATCATCGGCAACGCCGAGGGGAGCAGCCCAACAATGCAACGCATCGGCTTTATCGGAACTGGAGTCATGGGAAGACCCATGGCCGCAAATCTCCTGCGCGCAGGCTATCCCTTGTCGATTCTGAAGCGCGACATAGAGAAAGCCGCACCTCTCCTTGCTCTCGGAGCATCTTCACTGGATTCACCGGACGAGATAGCCAGAGTCAGCGACGTAATCATACTGATGCTGCCGGATACGAAAACGGTGGAGAGTGTTCTCTTTGGAGATTCTGGAGTCGCCTTCGGCGTGAACAGGGGGGCGAGGGTTATTGATATGAGCACGATTTCCCCTGTCGAAACAGTGAGATTCTCTACCCGTATTGCAGAGATTGGATGCGAGATGCTGGATGCACCAGTCAGTGGAGGAGAAAAGGGCGCCGAGGCCGGGACTTTGGGGATCATGGCAGGTGGACCGCAAGGTGCCTTTGATGCCTGTTTCGAGATATTTCGCGCTATGGGCAGCACGATCACCTATACCGGGCCCAGCGGCTGCGGGCAGAAGACAAAGCTCGTAAACCAGTTGGTTGGCGCAATGAATCTGCTGGGCGCGGTAGAAGGGATACGTCTTGCGCGAGCCGCCGGCCTGGACGTGGAAACGACCCTGAAGGCCGTCTCCAGCGGAGCCGCCTCTTCGTGGATGCTGAACAATCTCGGGTGGAAGATGGTGCAGGAGGATTTTGCTCCGGGCTTCAGCATGAGTCTTCAGTACAAGGACATGGCGCTGTTGAAGGATCTGACAGAGGGCTTAGGCGGCGACTATCCGGCAGCCAGTTTGGTTCATTCACTTTTTAGAAACGCTATGGAAGCAGGGCTGTCGGCGCAAGGGAATCAAGGGTTGATCAACTTGTGGGGGCCAGATGGAAAGCTGCGCACTTGAGGCCCAGAAATAATTCTGCTCAAGGATCCTTGTATTCCTGCGATGCAGCATCCACGCAGGGCGCGGTCAAATATGAGGTCGACCAAGCGATGCGTCCAATTCTCAGATTAGGCTGGTTGTAATGTTTGTCTCGAAAAGGCGGTCCGCGGAAGGGTAAATGAAACGAACAGTACGTGGGCGCGATCCATTTAGCGGCCGATCGATCGAAGTCGGTATAGAAGACGGCCGTGTGCAAACTGTGGCCGAGACACGCCGTGATGAAGAGGCATGGCTGTCGCCAGGTCTGATTGATCTCCAAGTGAATGGATATGGCGGGGACGATGTCAATCTCGACCATCCTGACCCCGACTTAATCCATTCGCTGACGAAAAAGATGATCGGGGTGGGAGTTACCACCTTTCTTCCAACGATCATCACAGCTTCGGAAGCAAAAATCGTGGCGGTGCTGCGGGCGGTCGCGCAAGCACGCCGGCAAAGCCGACTCGTGGCCGACGCAGTCCCCTATGTGCATGTGGAAGGACCAAGCATTAGTCCTGCCGAAGGCTATCGTGGCGCCCACCCGGAACAGCACGTCCGTTCTCCGAGCATGGCCGAGTTTACGCGCTGGCAGGAAGCATCGGATGGCCTCGTCGGCATGCTGACTCTTTCACCCCATTGGGAAGGAGTTGGAGAGTACATCACCAGGCTTTCGCGTGCTGGTGTTCATGTGGCGATCGGGCATACGAACGCGACTCCGGAACAAATCCGGCATGCCGCAGACGCAGGCGCAAGGCTCTCAACGCACCTTGGGAACGGCAGCGCTGGAATGATTCCCAGACATACCAATGTGCTATGGCCGCAGCTTGCCGACGAGCGGCTGACCGCAACCCTGATCGCTGACGGTCATCATCTGCCCGGCGACATGCTGAAGACGAT